>Ga0182021_10007050_pt1 | contig 13309 bp, 12 predicted proteins | sample 612E3MmetaG_FD_120493 | JGI IMG/M metagenome (GOLD analysis project Ga0182021, IMG submission 120493) | Permafrost microbial communities from Stordalen Mire, Sweden - 612E3M metaG (Illumina Assembly) | ecosystem: Environmental > Terrestrial > Soil > Wetlands > Permafrost | place: Sweden...
CCGCTCGGCGTCCTCACCTTGACGCCCGAGTCGTTGACCAACGACTTCTTCGTGAACCTTCTTGACATGGGCACGGCGTGGCAGGCGACGTCGCAGGATGGCGAGACCTTCGAGGGCCGCGACCTCGCCACCGGCGAGCTCAGGTGGACTGGCAGCCGCGCTGACCTCGTCTTCGGTTCGAACTCCGAGCTGCGGGCACTCGCGGAGGTCTATGCCAGCGACGACGCGCAGGAGAAGTTCGCGGCCGACTTCGTCGCCGCGTGGGACAAGGTCATGAGTCTCGATCGGTTCGACCTGCCCTGAGCCCGACGTCCAGGCCGGCCGCTGGCGGCCGACCTGGACATCCTCGGTCGGGGTCGGCGCGGTTCCACCCAGTCACCGAAACGAGCACGCGGGGCACCGCATCGACCGGCCGGGCGCGGCCGCGCATGTCAGGTCAGCAACGGTGACGGGTGCGTGACCGCCCCAGCAGGTCAGCCGGATAGCTCATCCGCCGAGAACCAACGGCGACTCGTAGGTGAGGTTGCCGTTGCACGCGCGCTCGCCCCGACGGGCCAGAACGGGAAGAACGCCGTCCGCAGGAGTGATGATCATGGACACCGGATTCTCTGGCCGGCAGCTGATGATGGCCGGGTCGGAGTATCCGAAGGTCCAGCTGGCGTGTTGACCATGGGCCAGGACAACGGTGTGTGAGGGTCCCGCCGCTCGATGCAGGGACGTGGGCAGCGGCCGGCCGTCAGGCCCGAAGTTCAAGGCACCGACCCACCCCTGGGTGTGGCATCGCCCGCCCACGTTGATGAGCTGCCACGTGTCGTAGAACGTGCCTGCGGCCCCCTCGGACCGCTCGAAACGCGGCACCAGCTGCGACGCCTGGCACAACGGCGGGGCGGCTGACGCTGAACCTGCGCCAAGGAGAGCGCCGGCGCCAACTCCGGTCGCGGCGATCCCGGCTGCTGCCATGAGGGTAAGAGACGTGCTGATCATGGTGGACCTCCATGCTCTAGGGGCGCGAGAGTGACTCCACTCAGAAGGAGGGGGTTCTTCGTCATGTGATACGTCGTGCTGGTCGGTTTCCGACCGCCGCCGGCGGCCGGTTCAGCTGTGGCTAGGGCGGCCCACCTGGCCGAAGGCTGACCACGGCCCAGCACATCGTTGGTTGTCCTGGAGCACTGCGGCACAAGCGCGGCGGGAGGTCGACCAGATGACACGCATCTGGTCGACCTCCAGGTAACCCGCAGCGGGCCTATGGCTTGGCGTAGTAAGCGGTGAGAATCGCTATCTTCGGCCCCATCCTGTACACGCCGTGCGTCCTGGTGGCGGTTTGCGCTACCCACAGCTGCGTGCTGTGGTCGAAGCCGCGCAGCACCACCAGTCCGGTTGACAGGGGGCCGCAGTAGTAGTCCACAGCTCTCCCGTTGAACTGGTCATGCATGCCCTGGAAAGCAAGGCATGTTCCGTTGTGTATCACCCACAGCTGCAACCCCCAGGGCTCAAACGCACGCCCAGGCGGTGGAAGCGGCTGCAGGTGTGCGGACAGCTTTATCCGGGTCACCGACGTCGACCATGGCTCAAGCAGGCACAGGGCCGACTTGGCCCCAGAACCCTCAGCCCAGCACGGGTCGAGGACGAAGTGTTGGGTGGTGAAGCACCGGTATGCCGCGGTGGCGATGTCCGAGCCCGGGTAGCACGTTCCGGCGAAGACATGCTGCACGTGGTATCCAGCTGCGAGCTGGTGGTGGGCGTTCACTGGCCGCACATATACCGGCGCCGTGTGCGGGACCCACAGTGGGGTGGCGACGCTGCCGGCCGCGGGCTTGGCGCCTGCCACAGGTGACAGGCTGCTGGCCATGGCGGTGGGGCTGGAGAACGCGGCCAGCACCATGATGGCAGCGCCTACGGCGCCGACCTGGAACCGGTGCTTGACGGCGCCCTTTTGCGCCCTGCGCCCGCAATGACGCACGAGCGCAGCCAGCCGTTGGAACCTCGCGGCCCGCGCCGATACTGCGCCGGGGGACGCAGACTGGGGGGAGGTGGGCTGGCCCCAGGGCCCTTGAACATCGCCCTGAGCGACGTGAGACGTAGACATGTTTCCCTCTCTTTCTGACAATGACGATGTGGTCATCCCGGGACCTGTGTTGGTCTCAGGAGAAAGCGGTCTATCTCACAGCACTACCGCACTGATCGACCTGAACTTGACTCGGAATCTGGTGTGCTCGTGCCTAGCCTTGGCCTCGCGCCAGGTGGTGACCCGTTGCCAGCACGCATCCGCCGACTCACCTCGGACGTGGTGACCAAGCACCTCACTAAGAAGGAGCAGGGCCACCGTCGTTTGATACCGCGATGCGGCAGCCACAACGAGGTGCCCTACCTGGTGTCGTCCTCTATCTGGCGCGGCTTCGGGCGACCGAGCAGGCACGCTGCCTGCGTCGGCCGGACGAACCGGTCGCCAAGGCCAGATCCACGACCGCCGGCTCAGCGGCCGCCGCAGTGGGGGGCCAGGGAGTCGAAGCCTGCTCCGATGCAGACGAAGCCGGCTGCCGCCGCGTACGCGGCAGGGTCGCTTCGGTCGATGTGCTCCTGCGCGTGGGCCAGGGCTGCCGCGACGAAGGTCCCGCCGGCCAGGAGCGTGTGAAGGGACACCATCAGTGGCGCGGTCGCCGCGTCCGGGATCGGCAGGACGGACGCGACGACGTGGCGGGTCTGCCGGGCCAGGAACGCCGCGCTGAGCCCCAGCAGCTCGTCTCCGGCGAGCACGACGTCATGGCCGACCTCACATGCCGCCAGGACGACGGTGTCTGCGCCGCGGCTGAGTCGCTCCAGGTCGTAGACGGTGAGGGGGCCGTCCGACAGGCTTAACGAGGAGAAGAGGGGATTGTCACCGCGAACCGTCCCGTGCGCCGCAAGATGGGCCAGCGCAGCTCCAGGGATCGCGGCCGTCACCGCCTCCACGTTCGCCTGGGCGCCCAGCAGAGGCAGCCCTGTCCCATAGACGGCGGCCACTTCGCTGGCCTCAGCCTGCGCACCCGGGAGCCCAGGGCCGGCCACCACGACAAGGTGGCCGGGCTCGGGCACCGCCGACATGCTTGCGTGCCACAGGGCCGCGGACGGGCACACGGTCAGCGGCCGTCCCGCAGCCGAGGGCAACAGCGACCACGGCATCGACTGCAGAACTCCCGTCGGGACGATCACTACCGGGCGTTCGGCAATCTCCCGGGCAAGAGGGCGCAGCAAGATGTCGTCCAGCTGGCGGGCACTTCGGCGTACAAGCGTCACTGCCGCCGCAGCACTGGCCTGGCTGGCCCGCTGCCGCGCCAGCCTCAACAAGGCGAACGACAGCCAGCCCACCATGTCCCGCAGCGGCGCCATCGAGCCCAAGGTGTACCTCACGGTGCGCCCCGGGCCCACGCACACCGCGTGCAGGGAGCCGTCGAGCTCAACGAACTCCACCAACGCGGCTCCCGCCAGGAGGTCCGCGAGCTCGGCTGGACTCGAGGAGCCTGGCGATGAGAGCGACGACGAGCTCGCTCGGCGCCTGGTAGCGTCGCGGACCTCCCGTTCGAGACTCACCTGGTGACCGGCGAGCTGGCCCACAGGTTGGCCGGACCTTCGTCGTTCCTCCAGGTCGGCCACAACGGATCTGAGCTCGGCCAGGAGCTGAGTCGCCTGCGGGTCATCCGAAGCCGCCGCCGGATGCTGCAGCAGCGCTCTGGCGCGGCCGCGCTCGGCCCATTCGAGCACCTGGCGGGCGGATCCATGGGCGAGCGCGTCGCGCAGGCCCAGCTGTGCCAGGTCGACCCCTAGGCCCGACATGCTCGCGCGCAGGTCGGTGGCTGCGATCGTGTTGCAGTACTCGTCGATAATGCGCAGACCGCTGGCAGCGGCCCTCAAGGCGCCTGGGCGGTCCTCGCGGGCCTGACGAAGGAGCGCCGCGGCGTACCAGCCTCTTGCCCTGTGTGCTGCAGGACCACGCAGGCGTGCGCCGCTGACCAGCTCCAGCTGGCCCAAAGCCTGTTCCCGGTCCCGGCGCGGCAAGCCAAGGCGCCCGGCCAGCAGCCGGACCTCGAGCGCGGTGCCGGACCACCCTGCTGCCTCGGCTGCTGTCGCGGCGCGAGCCAGTACGCTGACGGTGAGCCCCCGAGACTGCCCGGCGCCATGTCTGGCCAGGATGAGCTCGCAGCGGGCCAGTGCCACCCATTCGGCGCGCAGCTGCCTGCTGAACTCTCGTAGGGCGCCGCGCGCCTGCAGCACTGCCCCGCCCGGGTCGCCATTGAGCACGGCTACCCGGGCGAGCAGCAACCGTGCCTCCGGAACGCTCAAGCGGCGTCCGGTGCGCTCGAACTCGGCGACCGCCTGTTGGCCGGCCGCGAGAGCCTCGCCGAACAGGCGCATCGAGAACAGCAGCTCGCTGCGTTCCAGGAGCAGGGACCCAACGGGGGTGTCCAGGGAGCGGTAAAGCTGCTCCGCGCGTGCGAGATGGGTAAGGGACCTGGGCACGTCGCCCAGGCGCCGCTGCACCAGGAGCAGGTTCTCCTGGACAAAGGCCGCGGCCAGGTTCAGGCCCAGCTGCTGGCACAGCTGCTCGGCCTTGAGGAGGTCACTGGTGGCGGCCCCATAATCTTGGCGGAATGCATGCAGAACCCCCCGGTTCGACAAGACGCGCTGCACCCACACGAGGTCGTCGCTTTGTTGCAGGACAGGGAGGGCGACCCCATAGTCCGCGACCGCCTCGTCGTGGCGGCCCAGCTGCTGGAGGATGGCCCCCCGCTGGGCCAGTCCGCGGGCCTTGCCAAGGTCGTCCAGGTCATCCAGCGCGCCACCAATCTCAGCCAGTGCCGCCCGGGATCGCCCCTGCCGGTTGAGCGCGAACGCGAACGTCATCCGGGCCTCGGCCACGAGCTGCACCGACTTTGCTCGACGGGCAAGGGCGACCGCGGCCCGCAGATGCCGGGTTGCTGTGTCCAGGTCCTTGAGGTGGACCGCAGCCAGACCGAGCGCCCGCTGCGCGACGCTCGCGGCGTCCGGCTCGCCACTTTCTGCTGCTGCCAGCGCCGCGGTCTGCGCCACGGCCACGGACCGTGCCGGGTCGACCTGGACCAGGCGAAGTGCCTCGCTCGCCAGCTCGAAGACAGCGCTGCGTGCCACACCGAAAGTGTAGGACCGCTCGTTCGCCAAAATCGGTTTCTGGCTGGCTCGCCTTGCTCGCGACGCCACGGCCTGGCACCGCGGGACGCGATGGCAGGCCGTGGTGATCGGCCAGCGTTTGGCCAGGTGGGCAGGTTCAGCCGTCTCCGGAGGTTCCGGCCACCGTCGGGTGTATCTGCAGACGGCAGATGCTCACAGAAGCGGCCAGCCGGACGGTGCGGGTGGTGTTCGCCGGCGTGGTCGCCACTGACGCTGAGAACGTGCAGGCGCCGCCGTTCACCGGGTTGAAGCTCAACCACTCGCTGGTAGCTGACGCGTAGTGTCCGGGCCGCACGGTGATGGTCCGCACCGCGTGGGCGCCTCCCAGGTATCCATGCAGGGTTCGCGTGGCGTGCGCCAAGACGTGCCCGGATGCGTTCAGTGCGTCAAGGCCCGGGTAACCGTCCAGGGTGCACGTGCTGGCGCTGGTGTTCTTGAAGAGCACCACGAACGAGCTGTGCCCCAGTCCACTGAGAGAGCGTGAGTGCGAGACCGCCAGAGCTGCGTTGGTGCAGGCCCGGACCGTGGCTGCATTCGCGGGTGCGGTGGCTGTGATGAGGCCGGAAACGGCCAGCGCGCCTGCAGCTGCCAGCACTGCAGGCTTCGTGGGCCACGTAGTCATCGTTACCTCCTTGCGGGGTGGCAGCTCCTCTACCAGGTAAGGAGCGCTGGTCCCGTCCTGTGATACCGCAGGAGCCAATACCGTGCCAACAGATCAGAGAGCGGGCTGCAGGCTCAGGGACGGTTTGGCCTCCAGGGGACCTGGCTGATTCCTAGTATGCAGCAGTCTCGTTTCGTCAACGGTGAGCAAGCAGGTCCAGGACCGGGCATCACCTCCTCGTGGTGACCCCGATCTGCCCGCTGCCCAGGCAAGCATGCGGGAAGGTATCAAAACATCTTGCGCAGGCTCTGAGGTAGCGACAGGATCTCTCAGAGAGATTCCGCTTCCCTCAGGAGAGTCCACCGAAAGGTCGGTTTGAGAGATGGCCACGGAAACCACTAGCAGAGATGCCCGGCTCGCCCACAGCCTCGCGGGGTCCTACCTCGCCGACGAGCTGGTGGTCGTCCTGGCCCACGAGAAGCTTGTCCTGGCCCAGCTGGGGCAATGGGATGCCTCGCCCAGTCTTCAGGCCGAGGACAGGGACGCCCGCCTGAGTCTGGGGCGCGTGAGGCTTCACGCCGCACCGGCGGTCGCCGCTTTGAGAGCCACCCACCAGCAGTGGGTCAACGATGCGAGCGCGGCAGCGCGGCAGGAGGGTTACGAGCCCAGCGATCTGGACATCGTGATCCGTTGCCTGCGTTTCGTCTTTGCCCAGCGCTTCGCCGGATGGGTGCCAGCGTTCGGCAAGAACCGCATCGTGTCCCGGGCCCACGGGTCCTACGTCATCGACGGAGGTGGGGCCGGTGGCGGGCCGCGCGCCATGGAGGACTACGTGGTTCCGTTGCGCGACGCGGCACCTGGAAGCGGGGTCCGGGTGGGCGTGGTCGACACCAAGGTGGCACAGAACCCCTGGCTGGCCGGTGGTTATGTGGCCACCGCCAGCCAGATCCTGCCTGAGTACGCGAGCCCGTCACTACCTGTGACGGCCGAACACGGCACCTTCGTGACGGGCCTGATCCTTCGGCAGGCCCCTGGGGCCACCGTGGTGGTCAAGGAAGGCCTAGATGACCAGGCGTCGGCGGACAGCTGGTCCCTGGCCCGGACCATCGCCGACCTGGCTTCGTGCTCAACGGATGTGGTGAACCTGTCGCTGGGTTGTCTGACCGACGACAACCAGCCGCCACTGGTGCTGACGGCCGCCCTGGCCGCACTCGGGCCGCGGACCGTGGCTGTTGCGGCGGCGGGCAACAACGGGGCAACCGCGCAAGGGCAGTCTCCCAGACCGGAGTGGCCGGCCGCCCTTGACTCCGTCATCACGGTCGGAGCCCTGGACGACAGCTTCCACCCCGCACCGTTCAGCCCCGAGGCGCCATGGGTGGACGTTGTCGCCCCAGGGGTCGAGGTGGTCAGCACCGCGGTTCCCCGGCACCGGGGAGGGGCCTTGTTCGCTGCGTGGAGCGGCACCTCATTTGCCTCAGCTGCCGTCAGCGGTGCCATTGCGGCCCGGGTCGTGCCCGGCGTCGACCCACACGACGCCTGGGTATCTTTGAGCGAGCAGGCGCCGCGAGACGAGCATGACCGCCCCATTGTCGCCCTGGGACCGCTGGGGACCGATGGTCGTGGCCGAGGCGCGAGCGTCCAGCCATGAGCCTGGCATCGCAGCCCGTAGGCACCTTGGTTGCGCAGGCCGTCGCCGGCAGCCAAGATGCCTGGAACGCGATAGTTGACAGGTATGCCGCGCTGGTATGGTCCACCTGCCGTCAGTTCCGCCTCAGCACTGCCGACGCCGCCGACGTCTCCCAGACGGTGTGGTTGCGGGCTGTCGAGTCGCTGTCCTCGTTGCGCGAACCCGCGGCGCTGCCGGGCTGGCTTTCGACAACCGCTCGCCGGGAGTGCCTCAAAGCAACCGCGGCGGCCAGTCGGGCACCCTGGTCGCTGGAGGACCAGGTGAGCGACCCGGCGGCGGACGAGGCGACCACGGCACTGGACACTGCCCTGCTGGAGGCCGAGCGCCGGGCCATGCTGCGCGAGGCCTTCACCGAGCTCCCGGCACACTGTCAGCACCTGCTAACAATGATGTTCAGCCCTGCCCCGAGGCCCTACGCCGAGATCAGCGCGCAGCTGAGCATGCCCCCCGGCAGCATTGGGCCCACCCGATCCCGGTGCCTGGACAAGCTTCGTTCCTGCCCCACCGTGGAGCAATGGCTCAGATCTGAAGACATCCAGGAGCGGGCAGGGCTCGGCCATGACTGAGCAGTGGCTGGACGACGAGCACCTGATCGCGCTGCTGAGCGAGGCCATGACCGGCGACGACCTCGTGCCACCCGAGGTGCTTGAGGCCGGTTACGCCAGCTTCACCTGGCGCACCATCGACGGCGAGCTTGCTGGGCTGATCTACGACTCCTGCATCGAGGAACCGTCGCGCAGCGGTGTGCGCTCACAGCAAGCAGGACCTCGAGCGATGACCTTCGCCAGCAGCTCCCTCACCATCGAGATGGAGGTTACCTCAACCTCGCTGATGGGCCAGCTGGTACCAGCCCACACCGGCGAGGTCCTCCTCAGCTTCCACGACGGCACGGGTCGCCGCGTCCCGGTGGACGAGCTCGGCGCCTTCACCATCGATCCCATCCCTGAGGACAGGTTCCGCCTGCAGGTCGCCGGGCAGCCACAGGTGACCACCGACTGGATAGTGCTGTAACCACACGCTGCTCGCACTCGGCGCGAGCACCAGCAGGAATCTGCGGGGGATCGTTCGAAGCGCACCCACTGCGCATCCCTGGCGCTTCAGGCACGCGTCACCAAGGACTGTCCAGATCAGGATCAGCACCACAGCCACCACGAACCCGATGCGAGACCATTCGGAGGTATTCACCAGGCCCGAGCCATAGACGACCCAGCACGACCTGACCCGTAATGCGCTCGACCCCCCGAACAGGCTGCCGAGGAACCGAACACCAACGCGGCGAAAAGGGGTACTGCCCGGTGGCGATAGCTGCACCCAGGGAGACGGCGTGCATCGCGACCACTGAGCTGTGTTGGAGGCGAACAGGTGGTGCGGGCAGAAGTAGACGCGGGTCAGGACGGCGAGCGCCGCGAGCCAGGGGGACCCCCTGAGACGCCGTCGGACATCGTGACACTCGCCCCGTGACCACGGCGTCCTTCTGAAGGTGGGTGTTCATACCCGCCGGCACCGCGGAGAGGACCAGAGCCTGCCACGCGCCGGTGTCCGTCACGATGGTCCTGCAGCTGAGCACGCTGGTTGCCAGCCATGGCCACTTGCGTGACGTCACCGACGTCGTGTTGATGGTCAGCTGAGCTCCGGTGCACCACAAGGCCAGCGGCCGGTTGTACCGAGCCAGCTGCTCGGTGAATCCCGCTACGCGGAGGTGAGCCTGGACAGTCGCAGTGCGTGCCGCACTGCTTTGAGCAGGGCGATGGTGCGCTCGATCGTGGCCAGATCGCTTTGCCCATCTGTCGAGTCCACGTGGACTCTGTTCAGTCCCTTGTCGTCGTTGATGCCGAGCAGCACCGCCACGGCGCAGTCGGGCTGTCCGTCGGTGTAGATCGAGGATTCCCAGATCTTCGAAATCAGGTCATTGTCCGACCGGTAGTCGATCTCCTCGCCGCTCTTGGCAAGGATGTGAAAACCGGTGCTCCCGACCGGGCCGTCGGCCGTCATACCGTCGCTCATTGTTGTTGCCTCTCCTGATAGATCCTGGTTGCGGGTCGGCGCTTATCACGTCGACTCGGCTTCCTCCAATTCTCCCGCGCCGACTGCCCGGTGGCACGCTGGCAGGTATGTGGGGAGGATCACCATGATGGTGGGACTATCTCGTGACCTCCGCCTCAGAAGTGGTCCCGCAGGCGCTTCCGGCGAGCCAGGTCGCGTGCGCCCCAGGTCGCGTTCGCCACACGTTCCTGACCCCATCGTCGGTTCAGAGGACAAACGCCGGGCCGAGAAAGATGAAGGCGTGCCAAGACGGAGGGCGGCGACCAGGGGTCGGGGGCCATCGGAAGCCTGTGAACCGGTTGGCGATCCTGCCCTGCCCGTACCCGCGGCAGCACGAGTTCATGACCTGCTGCACCTGCCCGCGACCGTCCCCGATCAGCTTCGCATCCCGCGCGGGCAGTTGTCCTCGGCCAGGCGGTACTCCAGACCTGGGAGCCGCCGGTAGAGCTCGGCCAGAGCCCGAGCGTCGGTGCAGTCCAGAACTACCTGGCGAAGACAGGGAAACGCGTCGCCTAGTTCACAGCCTCACCTCCGCCGATCACTGTGGCATTGGCAGAGGTCACCCACCACCGTCCCCCTCCTTGCTGACCGATGAGGCGGTCGCGGCGGTCACTCGTGGCAGCAGAACAGGGCAAGATGGACGCCATCACCAGCGCGGTCCCGGTGTTGCCAGCGGTGAGGCACCAGCCCGGAGCGGCAGTTCGGGCCTGAGAAGTTGGCCTTGCGCGGCGCACCTCATCGGGGAGTCGCGTGAGCTCTGCGCGATGGTGTGTGTCCGCCCTCTGTGAACACGGCCGGTAGTCCACCTCACCAGAAAGAGAACACCATGGCAGTAACCACCCTTGACCCCAAGACCGCACTGGTCGTCATCGATCTGCAACAGGGCATCGTCGCGTTGCCCACCGCACACCCGGTCGAGCAGGTCGTGCGGAACGCGAGCCTGCTAGCTGATGCGTTTCGCAGCCAGCGGCTGCCGGTGGCGCTCGTCACGGTCAGCGGTGCACCCTCGGGTCGCACGGAGCGGGCTCGCCCCACCGGAGAGCGTCCGGCCGGTTGGGCCGATCTTGTCCCTGAGCTCAACCATCAGCCGCACGACCAGACGTTCGTGAAGCGAACATGGGGGGCGTTCAGGGACACGGGCCTGGAGCAGTACCTGAGGAACCTGCACGTCACCCAGGTCGTGATCGCCGGCGTGTCCACCAGTATCGCGGTCGAGTCGACCGCACGTCACGCCCACGAGTGCGGCTTCAACGTCACCCTCGCCGTCGATGCGATGACCGACACGGATATGGACGCTCACCTGAACAGCATCACGCGGATCTTCCCGAGGCTGGGTGAAACCGGCACAACCGCGCAGATCATCGGCCTGCTGGGTGGCACCCACGGGTGAGCGTTCCGGTCGAGGTCTCGGCGCGCTACAAGTGGGTGGCGCTGTCGAACACCACCATCGGGGTGCTGCTGGCGACGATCGACTCGTCGATCATGTTGATCGCCATGCCCGATATCTTTCGCGGCGTCAAGCTGAACCCACTCGAGCCGGGCAACTCCTTCTACCTGCTCTGGATGATCCTCGGGTTCCTGATCGTCACCAGCGTCCTGGTGGTGAGCCTCGGGCGCCTGGGTGACATGTTCGGGCGGGTCAGGATGTACAACCTCGGATTCGTCGTCTACACCGCAGCCTCGCTCGTCCTGACCCTGGATCCGTTCACCGGCCAGGCCGGTGCCCTCTGGCTGATCATCGGACGCATCTTCCAGGGAATCGGGGCCGCTTTCCTGATCGCCAACTCGGCCGCGATTCTGACTGATGCCTTCCCTGCGAACCAGCGCGGGCTCGCACTGGGAATCAACAACGTCGCCGGGATCAGCGGGGCGTTCATCGGGCTCATCCTCGGCGGCGTGCTGGGTGCCATCAACTGGCGGCTCGTTTTCCTGGTGTCGGTGCCCTTCGGGCTGTTCGGCACGGTGTGGTCGTACCTGAAGCTCAAGGAGGTGGGCCAACGCCATCGAGCGAGAATTGACTGGCCCGGCAACATCACGTTCGCCCTCGGACTGATCCTGATCATGATCGGCATCACCTACGGGATCGAGCCCGCCAACGGAAGTGACATGGGCTGGAGCAGCCTGACGGTACTTGGGTCGCTCATCGTGGGCGTGCTGCTCCTGGTCGCCTTCGCCATCATCGAGGCGCGCCACCCCGACCCCATGTTCCGCCTGCCCCTGTTCAAGATCAAGGCGTTCACCTTCGGTACCCTGTCCACCTTCTTGTCGGCCATCGGGCGTGGCGGCCTCATGTTCATCCTTATCATCTGGCTGCAAGGGATCTGGCTCCCGCAGCATGGCTTCAGCTTTGAGCAGACACCGCTGTGGGCAGGTATCTTCATGCTCCCCCTGACGGCGGGATTCCTGCTCGCAGGTCCGCTCTCAGGCTTCTTGTCCGACCGGCTCGGCGCCAGGTACTTCGCCACCGGAGGGATGATCGGTGCGGCGATCAGCTTCATTCTGCTCATGGCGCTGCCCATTGACTTCAGCTACTCGCAGTTCGCCGCCATCCTGCTGTTCAACGGGCTCTCGATGGGTGCCTTTGCTGCACCCAACCGTGCCGCCATCATGAACAGTCTTCCGGCGCGCGACCGGGGCGCCGGAGGAGGGATGAACTCCACGTTCCAGAACTCCGCGCAGGTCCTGTCGATCGGGATCTTCTTCACGCTCATGATTCACGGACTCTCCGGGACGCTGTCGACGACCCTGACCCAGGGGCTGATGGCGCATGGCGTTCCGCACGTGGTGGCTGCGCATGTCGGAAACCTGCCGCCCGTCTCTATTCTTTTTGCGGCATTCCTTGGCTACAACCCGATCCAGACCCTTGTCGGTCCGCAGGTGCTCGATCATCTTTCGGCAGCGAATCGGGCGGCGCTGACCGGGCATTCCTTCTTCTCGAAGCTGATCTCGGTCCCGTTCCACGCTGGGCTTACGCAGGCATTCATCTTCGCTGCCACCGTCTGCCTGATCGCGGCCGCGGCATCCTGGTCGCGAGGAGCACGCGTCGTCGACGACGCCAGCTGACCCCGCCGGCACGCCGCGACTGCGCGCGGGTCCGCCTTGGCGCTCAGACGGAGCAGGAGTCACCTTCACAGGCGGGCGCTGAGTCCTGCAGGGCCACGAGGGTCAGTGGCGGCCGCTCGGACCAGGCTTTGTCCAGTGTCGCCAGGACGGCGTCGGCGGGTTGGGCTCCCGAGATGCCGTACCGGCCATCGATGACGAAGAAGGGGACCCCGCTGATGCCGTACTCCCGGGCTTGCGCCTCGTCGCCCCGTACGGCGTCGGAGTAGCGATCTGAGGTCAGCACGGCGTCAACGTCGGCCTCGGGCAGCCCGACCTGGGTGGCCAGGGCGCGCAGCGCACCATGGTCTGAGACCGGGGAGCCCTGCGTGAACGTCGCGGCATCGAGTCGCTCCTTGAGCTCGTCCTGGCGGCCGTGCTCCAAGGCGAGGTGCAGCAGGCGGTGGGCGTCGAAGGTGTTGCCGGGCCGGGCAAGGTCGAAGCGGAAGTCGAGGCCTTCTTGGGCCGCAGTGGCAGTCATCGTGTCGATCATTGTCTGCGCCTGGGCGGGCGAGCATCCGTACCTGCTCGCGAGCCGCTGCGTGTACGAGCCCTGTTCATCGCTGCTCGGGGGCGCGGACACGTCCAGCTCAAAGCTGCGCCAGACCAGCTCCACTTCGTCGCGGTGCTCGAAGCGCGCCAGGGCCGCTTCGAAGCGGCGCTTACCGATGTAGCACCACGGGCAGACAACGTCGGAC
>Ga0182021_10007051_pt1 | contig 13309 bp, 24 predicted proteins | sample 612E3MmetaG_FD_120493 | JGI IMG/M metagenome (GOLD analysis project Ga0182021, IMG submission 120493) | Permafrost microbial communities from Stordalen Mire, Sweden - 612E3M metaG (Illumina Assembly) | ecosystem: Environmental > Terrestrial > Soil > Wetlands > Permafrost | place: Sweden...
GATGAAGGCCACCACTTGGCGCTGGTTGTGAACACCGCCCTTGCGCGCCTTGGTGATCATCTTCTCGACCACTGGGCGCATCGCCTTGGCCTTGGTCTCGGTGGTGACGATCCACCTCGGGTCCGCCGCGATGAGGGACGCCACGAGGTTGCCGAGCATCGCCTTCTGGTGGGCTGCGTCACCGCCGAGGCGGCGACCCTTCTTCGGGGCGCCGGGCATCTCAGACGCCTGCCTCGCGCAGCGACAGGCCGCGCTCGTCGAGGCGCTCCAGCACCTCGTCGAGGGACTTCTGACCGAAGTTGGTGATCGCCAGCAGGTCCTCGGGCGTCTTCTCGATGAGTTCGCCGACCGTGTTGATCTGGGCGCGCTTCAGGCAGTTGCGCGGGCGTTCGGGCAGGTCGAGGTCCTCGATGGGAAGATCCAGGTCCGGCGAGCCGGCGACGGCGACGCCGACCTCGCCGAGCTCCAGGCCGCGGCCTTCGCCGGCGAGCTGGGCGACGATGGACAAAAGACCGCGCAGGGTCTGGCCGGCGGAGGCGAGGGCCTCGCGGGGCGAGATCGAGCCGTCGGTCTCGATGTCGAGGACGAGCCGGTCGAAGTCAGTCGAGACCTCGACACGCGTCGGCTCGACGACATAGGCGACGCGGCGGACGGGCGAGAAGATGGCATCGACCGGGATGACGCCGATCGAGGACGCCTGCTTGCGCTCGGCGGCGGCGTAGCCCTTGCCCCGCTCGACGGTGACGTCGACGGCGAGGCGGCCCTTGGAGTTGACCGTGGCGATGTGGGCCTCGGTGTTGAGCACCTCGACATCGGAGGTCGTGCGCAGGTCGGCTCCGGTGACGTCGGCCGGGCCGCGCACGTCGATGCGCATGGTGACAGGCGCGTCGGACTCGCTTTTGAGGACTAGGTCCTTCAGGTTCAAGATGATGTCGCTGACGTCTTCTTTGACCCCGGGGAGGAACGTGAACTCGTGCAGAGCCTCGTCAAAGCGCACCTGGGTGACAGCCGCGCCCGGGATCGACGACAAGAGGGTGCGGCGGAGCGAGGCCCCGAGACTGTGGCCGAAGCCAGGGTCGAGGGGACCGATCGCAAAGCGCTGATGGAACTGGTCCGGGTCGCCGATGGGCTCGACGGCGGGACGCTGGATGATGAGCATGTGGTTATCGGGCTCCTGTGTGGATTGGCGCGCCGGCTACTTGGAGTACAGCTCGACGATGAGCTGCTCGCGCACCTGGGTGTCGATCTGCTCGCGGATGGGGAGCGAGAGGACGCGGATGGCGTTCCCGCTGTCTTCGATCTCCAGCCAGGCGGGGGGTCGTCTGTCGATGGTGTCCATGTTGTGGCGCACGACGATGAACTCGCGTGCCTTCTCGCTCAGCTCGACGCGATCGTTCGGGCGCACGCGGTAGCTGGGGATCGTCACGCGCCTGCCGCCGACGCGTACGTGCCCATGGCGCACCAGCTGGCGTGCCTGGCTGCGGCTGGCGCCCCAGCCGGCGCGGAACACGACGTTGTCGAGGCGCGACTCCAGCATCCGCAGAAGGTTCTCGCCGGTGACGCCCGACTGCCGGTTCGCCTCCTCGTACATGTTGCGGAACTGGGTCTCGAGCACCCCGTAGATACGGCGGGCCTTCTGCTTCTCACGAAGCTGGGTGTTGTACTCCGAAGGCTGGCGCAGGCGGTCGCGCCCGTGCTCGCCCGGAGGGCTGGGGCGCCGCTCGATGGGGCAGCGGACCGTCTCGCACTTCGGGCCCTTCAAGAAGAGCTTGACCTTCTCCCGCCGGCAGAGGCGGCAGACAGGTCCTGTGTATCGAGCCATCGTTCGTCTCCTCGCCTAGACCCGGCGCCGCTTCTTGGGGCGGCAGCCGTTGTGCGGAATGGGCGTGACGTCCTTTATGCCGGTGACTTCGATGCCGGCGCTCGAGAGCGACCTGATGGCGGTCTCGCGGCCCGAGCCGGGCCCCCGGACGAGCACGTCGACGCGCCGCACACCGTGCTCCATGGCACGGCGGGCGCACTGCTCGGCCGCCATCTGGGCGGCGAACGGGGTCGACTTGCGCGAGCCCTTGAAGCCGACGTTGCCTGCAGACGCCCAGGCGATGACGTTGCCTTCCTGGTCGGTGATGGAGACGATCGTGTTGTTGAACGAGCTCTTGATGTGGGCGACGCCGTAGGTGACGTTCTTGCGTTCCTTGCGACGCGGCCGTCGGCCGCCCGGCTTGGTGGTCTTGGCCATCGTTACTTGCGCACCTTCTTCTTTCCGGCGACGGTCTTCTTCGGTCCCTTGCGTGTGCGGGCGTTCGTGTGGGTGCGCTGACCGTGCACGGGTAGCCCCTTGCGGTGGCGTATCCCCTGGTAGCAGCCGATCTCCATCTTGCGCTTGATGTCCTGGGCGACGTCGCGGCGCAGGTCGCCCTCCACCTTGAAGTTCCCGTCGACCCAGGCGCGAAGGCGGGCGACCTCTTCGTCTGTCAGATCACGCACCCGCGTGTCGGGGCTGATCCCGGTCTCGGCGCAGGTCTGCTGTGCCCTCGTGAGGCCGATGCCGTAGATGTAGGTCAGCGAGATCTCGAGTCGCTTCTCGCGCGGTATGTCGACGCCGGAAATTCTGGCCACTTGTTAACCCTGTCTCTGCTTGTGCCGCGGGTTGGTGCAGATCACCATCACGCGGCCGTGCCGGCGAATGATCTTGCACTTCTCGCACATGGTCTTGACGCTGGGTCGAACCTTCACGATCTATTGCTCCACTCGACTGGACCGGCTCAGCCGGCCCGCTCCTGCCCTGGCGGGGATTGCCGCCGGGCTACTGCCTTCCCGCCTTTGCGGGCGACCGGCGATCCGCCGGACGCTCGTCACTTGTAGCGATATGTGATCCGCCCTCTCGCGAGGTCGTAGGGCGTGATCTCGACCTGGACACGGTCCCCCGGCAAGATGCGAATCCGGTGCATCCTCATCTTGCCCGAGGAGTGCGCGAGCACCTTGTGCCCGTTCTCGAGCTCGACACGGAACATGGCGTTGGGGAGCGGCTCGACAACCGTTCCTTCCAGCACGATCGCATCTTCTTTGGGCTTGGGCGTGTGATCCTCCTACGACTTGTCCTGCTCAGACTCTTCCGGATGAATTGATGCCGACGCGGACATCCGCCGCTCGAGGAGCTTGCGACGGGTATTCGCACGGGCGCCGCGTACAGCCCGCCGGCTCGCGGCACACAAAGCATAGCCGCCGGGCACTGGACCCGAGGCAGGCACAATGATAGCCGTTCAGTCCTGCGTCAGCACCTCCGGGCCGTCCGCGGTGACAGCGATGGTGTGCTCGAAGTGGGCGGAGAGGCTGCCGTCCGCGGTGATGACGCTCCACCCGTCGTCCAGCTCGATCGTGTCGTAGCCGCCGATGTTCACCATCGGCTCGATGGCGAAGACGTTGCCGACCTTGATCCGTGGGCCGGGTGCCCCGGGCCAGTAGTTCGGAACCTGGGGCTCCTCGTGCATCTGGGTGCCGATGGCGTGCCCGACGTGCTTGCGCACGACCGAGTAGCCGCCGGCCTCGGCCACCTCCTGCACCGCCCGGCCGACGTCGTGCAGCCGGTTCCCGTCGTGCAGCTTGTCGATCCCGGCCCACAGGCTGCGCTCGGTCACCTCGAGCAGGCGCCGGGCCGCCGGGGTGATCTCGCCGACGGGAGCGGTGTAGGCGGCGTCGCCGTGGTAGCCCTCGATGATCGCCCCGCAGTCGATCGAGATGATGTCGCCGTCCTCCAGCACGTAGTCGCCCGGGATGCCGTGCACGATCATGTTGTTGGGCGAGGTGCAGATGACGGCGGGGAACCCGTGGTAGCCGAGGAAGTTCGACCTCGCGCCACGGCGCTCCAGCACGGCGCGGGCGACGAGGTCGAGGTCCATCGTCGTGGCTCCCGGCTTGATGGCGGCGCGGGTCTCGGCCAGCATCTCGGCGACCACCTTGCCGGCCCGGCGCATCTTGTGGATCTCCTCGGGAGCGCGTCTCACAGGCGGTGCTCCGGCGGCACGGGCGGGAAGAAGGTCCCGCCGTGCTGGTAGGCGTCGATCACGGCGGTGAGGACCCGGCCGACGTCGTCAGGGTTGCCCACGCCCGAGACGTCGACGAGCTTGCCGAGGGCTGCGTAGCGGGCGATGAGCGGGGCTGTCGAGGAGTCGTAGAGGGCGAGGCGGTTCTTGATGGCCTCCTCGGTGTCGTCCTCGCGCTGGACCACCTCGCCGCCGCAGATATCGCAGGTCCAGCTGAACTTCGGCGGAACCGCCGTCGAATAGATGGCGCCGCAGTCCTCGCACACCCGCCTGCTCATGAGCCGGCCCAACACGAGCTCGGTCGGCACGACGAGGTTGAGCACGAGATCGATTCCTACCGGCTTCAAGACCTCGTCCAAGCCGTCGGCCTGCGCGACCGTGCGGGGGAAGCCGTCGAGCAGGAATCCGCGGGTCCGCGTGTCGTCCCTGTCGAGGCGCGAGGCCACCATGGCGAGGATGACCTCGTCGGGGATCAGGTCGCCCGCGTCGAGGTAACGCCTGGCCTCGAGGCCGAGCGGCGATCTGGACTTGACCTCGGCGCGCAGCATGTCACCTGTCGAGATGTGAGGAAGGACATATCGGTGCGACAGCCTGACGCACTGGGTACCCTTCCCAGCGCCTTGCTTACCGAGGACGATGAGCCTCGCTCCAGGTACCACTTACTGGAGGAAACCCTCGTAGTTGCGCATCATCAACTGGCTGTCTATCTGCTTCATGGTCTCGAGCGCCACTCCGACGCTGATGAGCAGCGTCGTGCCCGCGAACGGGATCGTGGTTATGTTCCAGACCGAGAGGAAGATCGACGGCGTCAGCGCCACCGCCGCAAGGAAGAGGCTTCCCGGCAGGGTGATCCTGTTGAGGATCCGCGCGAGGTAGTGCTCGGTCGCGGGGCCCGGTCTGAACCCCGGGATGTAGCCGCCCTGCTTGCGGATCGTGTCCGCCTGCTGGTACGGGTCGAAGGTCACGTGCACGTAGAAGAACGTGAACAGGACGATGAAGACGCCGTAGAAGACGATGTACCAGCCGTCGGTCGGGTTCAGCAGGTTGTGCTGCACCCAGTTGCGCATCGAGGTCCAGGGAAGGACGTTGGAGGCCAGCACCGGGATGTACAACAGCGAGCTCGCGAAGATGATGGGGATGACGCCGGCCTGGTTGACCTTGAGGGGGATGTAGGTGCTCTGGCCCCCGTACATGCGGCGTCCCTGGACCCGTTTCGCGAAGGTGACCGGTATGCGGCGCTGGCCCTGCTCGACGAACACGATCGCCACCAAGATGGCCAGGACGAGCACGACGATCACCGCCACTCCGAACCAGCCCTTGTCCTGCTCGATCTCCCGGCCGTAGATAGGCATCGCCGCCACGACGTTGGAGAAGATCAGGATCGACATCCCGTTGCCGATGCCGCGCTGGGTGATGAGCTCGGCGAGCCACATGACAACAGCCGTACCGGCCGTGAAGATGAGGATGATGAACAGCACCCGCTCGGCAGAGAAGTCCGGGATGAGGTCGAGGTTGCTGCCGGTACCGAACAGCTGGCCGCTGTGGAACAAGAACACGAGGCCGGAGCTCTGCATGACGGCGAGGGCGACGGTGAGGTAACGGGTCGCCTGGGTGAGCTTGCGCTGGCCGACCGCCCCCTGCTCACGCCACTGCTCGAATTTCGGGATCACCGTCTGCAGGAGCTGGATGATGATCGAGGAGGTGATGTAGGGCATGATGCCGAGCCCGAAGATGGCGGCTCTGGCGAGCGCACCACCGGAGAACAGGTTGAGGAAGCCGATCACCCCGTTCGACTTGCTGGCGGTGGTGAGCTGCTGGATCTGGCTGAAGTCGATCCCGGGCACGACGATGTTCGCGCCCATGAGGTAGACGCCGATGACGAGCAAGGTGAACAGGACCTTGTTGCGGAGGTCCGGGACCTTGAACATGTTCCGCAGGCTTGCGAGCATCAGATCCTTTCCTCACTGGGCCCGCACGGGGGCACGTTCACGAACGAAGCTTCGACGCCGCCGAAGAACCCTAGCGGTTCGCGAGGGCGTTCCCCTTTGCGGGGGGTCGCCGGTCGCCGTAAGGAGGCGGGACGACGGTCACGGACCCGCCGGCGGCCTCGATCGCCGCCACCGCAGATCGCGAGAATCCGTGCGCGCTGACCCGGACGGCGCGGTGAAGCTCGCCCCGTCCGAGGATCTTGACGAGCCCCTTGTGGTGCACCAGGCCGCCGGCCTCGAGGCTCTCGGGCGTGACCTCGTCGAGGCCGAGCTCGTCGAGCACGTCGAGGTTGACGACGTTGTACTCGACCCGGAACGGGTTGGCGAAACCGCGCAGCTTCGGGATCCGCTGGGTCAAGGGCAGCTGGCCACCCTCGAAACCCGGCTTGATGTTGTTGCGTGCCTTCTGGCCCTTGGTCCCGCGGCCGGCGGTCTTGCCGCCCTTGCCGCCGGTTCCCCGGCCGACGCGGCGTTTGGGCCGGTTCGAACCGGGCGAGGGCGCCAAATCGTGCAGCTTCATGCCGTCTGCTCCTCGGAGCCTGTTGTCTCGGAAACCGTGATGAGATGGGGTACTCGGGCGATCATCCCGCGGATCTCGGGCCGGTCAGGAAGCGAGTTGGACTTGCCGATCCGGCCGAGGCCGAGGGCCCGCAGCGTGCCGCGGTGCTTCGGCTTGGTGCCGATCGAGGACTTGACCTGGGTGACGAGGAGCCGGCCTTCCACCTTCACGGCGGGCTCGGCGGCCTTGGTGGCACGGCGGGGGGGCATCTCAGCCCACATCCCCGGCGACACGGCCGAGGCGGCGGCGCTCCTCGTAAGCCCGGAGCACACCCGTCGGAGTGACCTCCTCGGCGGTCTTGCCGCGAAGGCGCGCCACCTCGTCGGGGCGGCGCAGGCTGGACAGGCCGGCGATGGTGGCATGGGCCACGTTGATGGCGTTCGAGGTCCCGAGGGACTTCGCCACCACATCGCGGATTCCGGCCATCTCGAAGATGGCGCGGGCGGCTCCGCCAGCGATGACGCCGGTGCCCGGTGCGGCCGGCTTCAAGATGATCCTGCCCGCGCCGGCGTGGCCGATGACGGGATGCACGATCGTCGAGCCCGCGAGCGGGACGTCGAACATGTTCTTGCGGGCCTCTTCGATGCCCTTTTGCACGGCCAGGCCGGCTTCTTTCGCCTTGCCGTAGCCGAGCCCGACCCGGCCGTTGCCGTCCCCGATCACCATCAGCGCCGTGAACGAGAAACGCCGTCCACCTTTGACGACCTTCGCCACCCGGTTGACCTTGATGGTGCGCTCTTCGTATTGCGACTCGGGCATTACAGCTCCAATCCGGCTTCGCGTGCGGCCTCGGCAAGCGCCGCGACCCTGCCGTGGTACCGGGACCCGCCCCGGTCGAACACGACCTTGGTAACTCCCTCGGACTTCGCCCTCGTCGCGATCAGCTTGCCGATCTCGGTGGCCGCGGCGATGTTGCCGGTGGCCGCGGCGCGCTGGCCCGACTCGAGGGTCGAGGCCGACACCAGGGTGCGCCCGGCGACATCGTCGATGATCTGGGCGGCGATGTGCTTGTTGGAGCGGAACACCGTCAGGCGGGGCCTCTCCGGGGTCCCGATGACGTGCTTGCGGACGCGACGGTGTCGCCTCTCGCGAAGCTCGTGGGTGCGCAGTGTCTTGCTCATGGCTACTTGGCCGCCTTCCCAGCCTTGCGTTGCACTACCTCGCCGGAGTACCTCACGCCCTTGCCCTTGTAGGGCTCGGGCTTGCGGACCCTGCGGATGTCCGCCGCGACCTGGCCGACGGCCTGCTTGTCGATCCCCTTCACGACGATGCGCAACGGTGTCGGCACCTCGAAGGAGATGCCGTCCGGGGCGTCGACGAAGACGGGGTGACTGAAGCCGAGCGCCAGCTCGAGCTGCTGCGGGCTCTTCAGGGTCGCGCGGTATCCCACGCCGACGATCTCGAGCTCCTTGGTGAAGCCGGCGGTGACGCCGGTCACCATGTTCTGGATGAGACTGCGCGTCAGTCCGTGCAGCGCCCTGTTGGCGCGCTGGTCGTCGGGGCGCTCGACGAGGAGCTGGGCTTCGGACCGGCGGACCGTTATGGGGCCGGGCAGCTCGCGCTGCAGGCTTCCCTGCGGTCCTTTGACGGCCACGTTGCCTTCGCCGAGCGTCACCTCGACGCCGGCGGGGACGTCGATGGGGCTTCTCCCGATGCGGGACATCAGCTTCTCCCCCCAATCCCGAAAGCGGAGTCGGTCCTACCAGACATAGCAGAGCACCTCGCCGCCGACGCGCTGCTGGCGCGCCTCCCGGTCGGTCATGAGACCCTTGCTCGTCGAGAGCACGGCGACGCCGAGGCCGCCGAGGACACGCGGCAGACCGTCGGCACGGCAGTAGATCCGCAGTCCGGGCTTCGAGACGCGCTTGAGCCCGCCGATCACCCGGGCACGCTCCGCGGTGTACTTGAGGGATATCTCCAGCATGTCGCCGGGGCGCCCGTCGCTCTGGACGGTCTTGAAGCCCGCGATGTAGCCCTCGCGCTCCAAGATGCCGGCAAGGGCCTCTTTGAGGCGCGAGCTGGGCATGCGGACCGTGTCGTGCATCGCCACGTTCGCGTTGCGGACGCGCGTCAGCATGTCCGCGATGGGGTCAGTCATTGTCATGAACGGTCCCCTCCTCTCACCAGCTGGCCTTGGTCACGCCCGGCACCTCGCCGGCATGCACGAGCTCGCGCAGGCAGATGCGGCAGAGCCCGAACTTGCGGTAGACCGCTCTCGGGCGCCCGCAGCGCCGGCAGCGCGTGTAGCCGCGCACCTTGAACTTGGGCTTGGCCTGTTGCTTCTGTATCAATGCCTTCTTGGCCATGGGTCGGCTCTACTGCCCTTCACGTCGGAACGGGAACCCGAAGGCGCCGAGCAGCGCTCGCCCTTCGGCATCGGTGCGGCCGGTGGTCACGATGGTGATGTCCATGCCGCGGGGTTGGTCGACCTTGTCGTAGTCGATCTCGGGAAAGATGAGCTGCTCGGTGACTCCGAAGGTGTAGTTGCCCCGGCCGTCGAAGGACTTGGGGGAAAGCCCTCGGAAGTCACGGATGCGCGGTATGGCGATGGAGATGAGGCGGTCGAAGAACTCCCACATCCGATCGTTGCGCAGCGTCACCATGCAGCCGATCGACATGCCCTCACGCAGCTTGAAGGCTGCGATGGAACGGCGTGCCTTGGTCACGACCGGTCGTTGGCCGGCGATCAGCTGGAGGTCGGCGACGGCGCCCTCGAGCAGCGACTGCTGCTGGGTGGCCCTGCCCACGCCCATGTTGATGACGATCTTGGACAGCCGCGGCACCTCCATGACGTTGGAGAGGCCGAGCTCGCTCAGGAGCGACTGGCGGATCTCGCTGTCGTAGCGCTGGCGCAGACGCGGCCGCTCGATCACCGCCGGGCTCACAGGTCGCCCCCGCACTTGCGGCAGACCCGGACCTTGCGGCCCTGGTCGTCGATACGTACCCCGATGCGGGTGGGCCCGCACTGGGGGCACACGACCGCCACGGTGGAGGCGTGCACGGGCATGTCCTTGTCGATGATGCCGCCCTGCATTGTGCCGCGCTTGGCCTTGGTGGACCGCTTGGCGACGTTGACGCCGTCGACGATCACCCGGTTGCGCGCGGGCAGGACCCGCATCACCTCTCCCGTCTTGCCGCGGTCCTTGCCCGTGAGCACCTGGACCCGGTCCCCTTTTACGATTCGCATCTAGATCACCTCTGGAGCGAGCGAGACGATGCGCATGAAGCGCTTCTCGCGCAGCTCGCGTCCCACCGGACCGAATATGCGAGTGCCGCGCGGCTGCAGGGCATCGTTGATCAGCACGGCGGCGTTCTCGTCGAAACGGATGTAGCTGCCGTCGGGTCGGCGGTTCTCCTTCTTCGTCCGCACGACCACGCAGCGCACGACGTCGCCCTTCTTGACGGCCGCGCCGGGCACGGCGTCCTTGACAGTCGCGATGAACACGTCACCGATGCCTGCATAGCGGCGGCGCGTCCCGCCCAGCACCTTGATGCAGAGCACCTCTTTGGCGCCCGAGTTGTCAGCCACCCGAAGGCGCGACTCTTGTTGGATCACCGCGCACGCTCCACGATCTCGACCAGCCTCCAGCGCTTCAACTTGGAGAACGGTCGCGTCTCGGCCACGCGGACACGGTCTCCGGTGGCGGCTTCGTTCTGCTCGTCGTGCACGTACAGATGTCGCGTGCGCTGGACGGTCTTGGAGTACTTGGCGTGCCGCACGCGCTCGACGACGGCGACGACCGCGGTCTTGTCCATGCGGTTCTCGACGACGGTGCCCTCGCGGACCCTGCGCCTGTTGACACGCGTCTCGGGCTCGGGGGCCGGCGCGCCGCTGGCAGCGCCCACCTGGGCTTGATTCTCGGCCATCACTTCTCCTTCGTCCCTGCCCTGGCGCCTGCCGCGGCCTTCCCGTCCGACTCGGCGGCCTCGATCTCACGGTCCCGCTGCACGGTCAGCAACCGTGCGATGTCACGGCGGACCTGGGCGACCCGCGCGTTGTTGTCCAGCCGCCCGGTGGCCGCCTGGAACCGGAGGTTGAAAAGCTCCTTACGGGCCTCGACCAGCTTCAGGTCGAGCTCCTCGGCGTCGAGCTCGCGGATCTCGGCTGCGCTCGTCATCAGATCAGCACCTCCGCTGTGGACCCGAGGCCGGGCCTGGCGATGACGCGGGCCTTCATGGGCAGCTTCTGGATGGCGCGCTCGAGCGCGGAGTGGGCAAGGGCCTCGTCGACGCCTGCCAGCTCGAAGAGGATCCGCCCCGGCCGGACGACCGCGACCCAGTGCTCCGGATTGCCCTTGCCCGATCCCATGCGGGTCTCGGCGGGCTTCTGGGTGACCGGCTTGTCCGGGAACACCCTGATCCAGACCTTGCCGCCACGCTTTATGTGCCGGGTCATGGCGATTCGGGCGGCCTCGATCTGCCGCGCCGTGAGCCATGCCGGCTCCAACGCCTGGATGCCGAAGTCGCCGAAGTTGATCGACTCGCCGCCTTTTGTCTTCCCGGACAGCCGGCCGCGCTGCTGCTTGCGGTGCTTGACCTTGCGGGGCATGAGCATGGTCAGTCGTTCTCCCTGCGAAAGTGCGGCACGTCGTGGTGCTGCTCGCGCGTCCGCCGCTCGATATCTTCTTCTTCGGCGAGGAGCTTCTCGAGGGGATCGTCGGCAACAGGTGCCGCCGGCGCAGCAGCAGCAGCAGCCTCGTCGACCACGGGCTCCGCGGCGACTTCCGGCTCACTCTCGACCTCGGCAACGAGCTCGGGAGCGACCGAACCGGGCTCTCCGAGCTCGGGCCGGCGCCGTCCACCGCCGGCGGTGACGATGCGCTTGGGCCGCGCCTGGCCCGAGGTCTCCCCGACGGCCATGGCGGCTTCGCGGGAGATCTTCTCCTCGGCTGAGGTCTTGTAGGGCAAGATGTCGCCCTTGTAGATCCAGACCTTGATCCCAATGCGCCCGGTCGAGGTCTTTGCCTCGCGAAAGCCGAAGTCAATGTCGGCCCGGAGCGTGTGCAACGGGACGCGACCCTCGCGGTAGGACTCCTTGCGGGCCATCTCCGAGCCGCCGAGACGTCCGGAGCACTGCACGCGCACCCCCTGGGCGCCGGCCTTCTGCACGGTCTGGATCGCCCGCTTCATAGCCCGGCGGAAGCTGATCCGGCGCTGCAGCTGGTCGGCGATCCCCTGGGCGATGAGGGCGGCGTCGAGCTCGGGCTGCTTGATCTCTTGGATGTTCAGCTGCACGTTGGCGTTATGGGTGATGCGCGCCAGCTGGCGCCGCAGCCTGTCGGCCTCGGCGCCTCGGCGGCCGATCACGATGCCGGGCCGGGCCGTGTGGACGTCGATCCGGAGACGGTCGCGCGTGCGCTCGATCTCGATCCGGCTCACCGCGGCCGCCTCGAGCTGGGTCATCAGGTAGTCCCGGACCTTCCAGTCCTCGATCACCGAGTCCTGGTAGTTCCGGTCGTCGAACCAGCGGGACTTCCAGTCGGTCGTGACACCGAGCCGGAAGCCATAAGGATTTACCTTCTGGCCCATCAGTCGCCCTTCTCCTGGTCGGTGGCGGCCTCTTCGTCGCCCTCGACCTGCTCGTCCTCATCGGCGGCGTCCTCGTCGCCTTCGGCCTCGTCGCCTTCAGCCTCGTCGCCTTCAGCCGCATCCTCGTCGGCGGCGAGCGCCTGCTCGACCGCGGCGTCGAGCTCGTCGCTCTCACCCGTGTCGCCCGCGGCGACGATCTCGAGAACTTCCTCGTCCACAGGCTCGGAGACTCCCGCCTCGTCCGCAGCGCGGGCCTTCGCCGCCGCGCGCCCTTGTCGGCGCGCCCCGGCAACCCTTCGGGCTCGCCGGTCGGCCGCCTCGGCCGCGATGCGGGCGCGCCGGCGGGCCAGCTCCTCTTCGCCCATGCGAGAAACGATCACCGTGATGTGGCAGGTCCGCTTCCGTATCCGAGTCGCGCGACCGCGAGCACGCGGCTTCCAGCGCTTCAGCGTCGTGCCCTCGTCCGCGTAGCAGGCAGACACGAAAAGCTCCTCGGGGTCGATGCCTTCGTTGTGGAAGGCGTTCGACTGGGCCGAGTGCAGCACCTTGCCGATCACGCCCGCGACCTCGCGGTCGCAGTACTCGAGGATCTCGGAGGCCCGCTGGCAGTCCTTGCCGCGGATGAGATCGAGAACCTCGCGTGCCTTGTAGGCGGACACGCCCGAGTGCTTCAGCACGGCTCGGGTCCCGGGCCGCTCGTTGGTCTTGAGACCGGTCACGTCAACGCCTCGCCGCTCGTTCTTGGCCGGCGTGGTAACGGAAGGTCCGCGTGGGCGCGAACTCCCCGAGCTTGTGGCCGACCATCGACTCGGTCACGTACACAGGCACGTGCTTTCGGCCGTCGTGGACGGCGATGGTGTGGCCGACCATGTCCGGGATGATCGTGGATCGCCGCGACCAGGTCTTGATGACGCGCTTCTCGTTGGAGAGATTGAGCGTGTCGACCTTGCGCAGCAGATGGTCGTCGACAAAGGGTCCTTTTTTCAGGCTACGAGGCATGCTGTCTCCGCTCGGCGGTCAACGGCGGGCGCCGCGGCTGCGGCGACGACGGATAATGAGCTGGTCGGATCGCTTGTGGCGTGGACGCGTCCTGCCCTCGGGCTGGCCCCAGGGCGACACGGGGTGCCGTCCACCGGAGGTCTTCCCCTCGCCGCCGCCCAGAGGGTGGTCGACAGGGTTCATGGCGACGC
>Ga0182021_10007052_pt1 | contig 13309 bp, 12 predicted proteins | sample 612E3MmetaG_FD_120493 | JGI IMG/M metagenome (GOLD analysis project Ga0182021, IMG submission 120493) | Permafrost microbial communities from Stordalen Mire, Sweden - 612E3M metaG (Illumina Assembly) | ecosystem: Environmental > Terrestrial > Soil > Wetlands > Permafrost | place: Sweden...
ACCTGCTTTAACGATTCCAGATCGGAGCTCCTGAAGAAGAAGCCCCATTTTAATGGAACAGATGTATCCCAGCCATCTGCTTTCATTCTGGCAAACATCAGCATAAGTTTATTGAGGTCACATTCCATTTTCTTTTTACGGTTGCCAGACTATTCTTTGCCTTTGGCTTGCACGACTTCTCCACCGGGAGGCAGGACCAGAATATCTTCGCCGGCTAATTTCTTTTCGAGCGTTTTCTTTAATTCAACGATCGGGATGCGAATCTGGTGCATGGAATCGCGCTCACGCACTGTGACCCGGTTGTCCTCCAGCGATTGAAAATCGACGGTGACGCAATAAGGAGTTCCCACCTCATCCTGCCGGCGGTAACGCCGGCCGATCGATTGCGTGTCGTCGTATTGGACGGCCCACTGTTTACGCAGGTCGTTGAAGATGGGTTTGGTAAAAGCAGCCAGATTTTCCTTCTTACTCAGAGGCAGGATGGCGATCTTGATGGGCGCCAGCGCCGGATTAAAATGCATTACTACCCTGGTTTCGTCTTTATCCGGCTCTTCAGCGTAAGCATCGCACATAAAAGCCAATAGTGAGCGGTCGACGCCGGCTGATGGTTCGATGATATTGGGGAGATAATGCTCCTTGGTATCGTCATCGTAATAATCCAGACTCTTGCCGCTGACTTTAGAGTGTTGTCTCAGGTCGTAATCGCCGCGGTTGGCAATACCCTCCAATTCCGCCCAGCCGTGGGGGAACAGGTACTCTACATCGATACAGCGGCGGGCATAGTGCGCCAGTTTCTCTTTGGGATGTTCATAAAGGCGGAGATGTTCTTTTTTAATGCCCAATTTGATGTACCAGTTGAATCGTTCCTGATGCCAGTATTCAAACCACTGTTCGTCGGTCCCCGGTTTGACGAAGTATTCGATTTCCATCTGCTCAAATTCACGGCTGCGGAAGATAAAGTTGCCGGTCGTGATCTCATTGCGGAACGATTTACCGGTCTGCGCAATGCCCAGCGGCAATTTGCGTCGGGTGGTATTGATGACATTCTGGAAATTGACAAACATACCCTGTGCCGTCTCCGGGCGCAGGTAAACAATATTTTCCACGGATTCCACTGGTCCGGCAAATGTCTTGAACATCAGGTTGAACATTTTTTCTTCGGTGAGTTCGCCGCCGCAGGACGGACACTTCGGTTCTTTCAGTTCATCGGAGCGCCATCGCATATGGCAGTTCTTGCATTCCACCAGGGGGTCGGAGAAACCCTGTAAGTGGCCGCTGGCCTCCCAGACCTTCGGATGCATCAGGATGCTGGTATCGAGTCCGACCGTATCGTCTCTTTCCTGTACGGTTGCCTGCCACCAGGCCTGTTTGACATTGCGCTTTAATTCGACGCCCAGAGGTCCGTAATCCCAGCAGCCGGACAAGCCGCCATAGATTTCACTACTCTGAAAAATAAAGCCGCGGCGGCGTGCCAGCGAAACTATTTTGTCCATACTGACGGTTGATGATAGTTCGGTCATTGATGATGCTCCTCAGGTAAATTATCTGTTATTTGGTTTGTTTTCCCATTTTCCGGATGGCGCGTACGAAGAAGATACCCAGAAAAACCAGTCCCAAGACGATGACAATGAGACCCATCCACCAGGTAAATCCGATACGCGTTTGAGAAGAATTGTAGCTGAAAATGTTCAGCATTGTAAAGAACAGAACCAATTGCGGAATAACGACCATGTTGCTCATGACCAGCAGGATAGTGTCCAGTTTAATGCCTGCGGTAGCCGCCTGATCGAAGAGTCGACTGATTTTGGTAGTGCCCCATGCGATAATGACGGTGAATATCGCGAGTAGAAGTTGGGGCAGGATGGCCCACATGATAATGCCGTTGCGGTTGACAATTGCCGCCGGTGAATTATCGGAATTAAAGCGATAAACAACCTCGCCGGGAAGTTTGCCGTAGAAATAGATGCTGAGCCCGATCGATGCCAGCAGTATCAGCAAAGGTAAAACGATGTAGCTCCAATGAAAACCGGCTTTGTTTTCGGATTTTTCTGCGGTATTTTGCGCCTCACCGGGTTTTGCCTGAGATACAGCCGGATTCCGGGCGAATAGCTGTAAAAGTACCAGCCCTCCCCCCAGGATGAAAATAAAGGTGACAACAATCAGGACTAACAGAATAACCATTTGCTTTCATTATAGTGCAGTCTGGGGCTGGTTGCCAGTTTAAAATAAAGTAATCAGCTATAAGCAGTCAGCAATCAGATATTCGTAATGGATATGGCAGCCGTAATATTCACACTATGCCCCAACTCTTCGAGTGCACTCAGGAAGACAGTACCCCTGGTAATAGGGATAAGTAGGGTGGGAGTTCCTTCGCTACGCTACATTTGCTATGCAAAGTACTATAGTCAGGACGACAGTTTAGAGGAGAGTGAGTACAGGAGAGACGGAGATCCTTCACTTCGTTCAGGACGACAGGCTAGAATAGAGTGAGTACAGAAGATAGGGAGTTCCTTCGTCCTTCTGCTGAAGGACTCAGGACGATAATATTCGCTGGATACCGGCCTTAGCCGGTATGGATAGAGGACATGGTATTGATTGCCTTTATGCTCTATTCCGGAATCACTTTAGTGATCGAGGGCGGGAGGAAAGCGGGCAGATATGAGGAATGTTTCCCTGTGCCGCCCACTACGATGATGATAAGGTCTTCTTTGCGGGCGGTGATGGGGACCAGCGCATCTTTTTCAAATCCGGGGAAATACTTTTCAATTTGGCGCTGATAGAATCGCATTAATGGCATTTTACTGTTTTCATAGATGTAATTTCTGACATCGTTCTTGGAAAAACCGGCAGCGGCAACAGCGGCGGCATGTTCCGGACAAAAAGCGATAACCGGCGTGCCGTCCTGGAAGAGAATATTGTTGGCGCCGGTGTTCATAACCGCGTGACATATCGAAGTTAAAATCTCTTCGCCGTTGATGCCAATATGTTCGTTGATGTTATGCGGATTTTCCGCCGCAACGACTGTAACCGTACTGGTGGAGGTATTAAAACCTCTTTCAACATGCAAGGGTTCCCACGGACTCTCCTCTTCGTTTTCAGCGATGCAATAGGTGTATTTGGAGGGTTGGCCCTGAGTCGCCAGGTCGAGCTTGCCGGGGAAAGCGCCGCCGATATTCATGAGTATTAATCTGATCGCTCTCCCGATGGTGGCATTGGCGCGCCAGCCGGGTCCGAAGGCGCCCGATTTACTGTTAATGTCCAGTTTTTTGGCGATCGGGCCGTTAACAATGATCAGCGGGGCTACGGGGTGAGTGGTGGGCTGAATTTCGTGCAGGCGGAACCGTTCATCGCACATGGCTTCGACGGCTGTGATAATCACGGGCAGGTATTCAGGAAGACAGCCGGCCATGACGGCGTTGATGGCAACCTTCTCGATCGTAGCTTCACCCCAGGCCGGGGCGACCTTGGCTAATACCTCCATGGAATCTCTCCTTGTGCCTGAGAGCATCTTCTCTACAGCTGGTTCGGTTGGGGGAATGACCGGTAATCCGTCGCTCCACCCTTTTTCGATAAACAACTGGTTTACCGCCTCCATAGAATCGTCGACGGTTACTTTCTCCGAAGCAAACTTTCGATTCATCTTATCTCCTCAGCATCAGGCTTTCCGCCTTCTAATCGAGGCCGAGCAACCGGGCAGGATTCGTCTTGATCATGAGTTCCAGTTCTTTCCCAGTAAACCCGTTATCCAGCATGGCCGTAATCATGATTTTCATACCGTCGACAGGCGCCGGATTATAAGCCTGACCGAGGTCGGTGCTCAAAATACACCGTTCCACGCCGACGGCTCTGATCGCCTGAGCAATCGATTTCGGGTCGAGCCTGTTTTCGATTGCGGCGACAAAACAATACTCCACGATAGCGCCCATGTCCGCGATGCGGCATTGCTGTTCCAGAGTAAAGTAAATATCGGTTTCGTGTCTTAACGGGTGAGTAGCGATGATTTTAGTGAGTCCCTTTTTCCGGGCGGACTCTACGAGTTTAAAAGCCTCATTCACCGGCAGGTGTCCGGTCGCGACGGCTATTTCGTGTTGTTTGGCAATGTCCAGAATTGCTTCTACCTCGGGCTTTAATTCCCCTGTTTCGTCGAGAATACTGATACCGCCGGTGCGCAGGGTATTGCGCATGAAATCGTAATTCGAGCTCTGGGTGGGCATCCAGATCACTTTGGCACCTGATCTTACCGCAGTTTCCACAATATCCGGATTCAGTCCGCCGGCTTGCGTATTTAAGGAGATACTGCCGAATACCGATAAACCCGGTACGACCTGATTCACGGTCGAGGCGAGGGGCGCGGTGCAATACTGGTGATTTTTAAGGACGATCGCCCGCATACCGGCCGCATGCGCTAATTGAGCTCCCTGCAAGGCGTCTATTTTTCGCCTGGCAAAGGCATCCGGTCCGTAATGGGCATGCATATCGATGGAGTCTTTAAGCAGGCTGTCAACAGCGTTCAATTTTCAAGCCTCCGCTGATTAAAAAACTATCCGGTTAACCCGGAAATAACCTTTTCGAGGATACTATCGGCCTGGGCGATGACTTCCTCAGAGCCGATACCGCCGATGGGATGAGATACCACGACCAGCGGTATATTTGGAATACCCAGACCGGCGGCTGTAGCGCGCGCCAGCGCTTCGAATCTATTCGTGCAGACGGTCAATGTTGGTTTGCCGCTTTTTTCGAGGGCTACCGCAGCGTGGATACACCACGTTGTACAACTCCCTCAGTCACAGACGGCGATCACCACCGTATCCGCTTTGTCCGCCAGTTCTTTCAGTGCCGGCTCTTTCTCCACTTCGACGTGAAGCCCGCCGATTTGACGCCATTCAGTCCCCGCCAGCCTGAACTTTTGTGTAAGGTGCTCTTTCAATCGTTGTAAAAGAATGTCACCGTTAGGTTTTTCGTTCCAGAGAAAACCCACGACTTTGCCATTCAGGTCATACAGGCGCGGATTGACCGCAAGTATTTTTGTTTTGGCTTCAGCGGTTGGAACGAGTACTTCAATTGTGTTTGCCATTGTCTTCTACCTCCCGCATCCGGTGAGTTAAGTATATAACTAATAAGTTCCCAGATATTTCAACGCGCGTAATGCCGCGGTCGCGCCATCGGACACGGCGCTGACAATTTGCATCGGCGAATTATTACGTACATCGCCCGCCGCGAAAATTCCAGGAATGCCGGTTTCCATGCTCTCGTTGACGATGACCTGCCCGATAGAGTTCAGCGGTAGAGTACCTTTTAAAAAGGCCGTATTGACCACGAGTCCGACTCGGATCAGTAACCCGTCCACGATCAAATTGGTTTTCTCCCCGGTTTTAACATGGGAAAGTTCCAATGATTCCAGTCGTCCGCTGCCATGAATTGCCTCTATTTTCCGGCTGCATCTGACTTCGATCTTGGGGTTGGACCGGACTCTGTCCTGCAGCATTTTATTCGCCATGAGATGCGGCATTAATTCAATGATGATGACTTTGTTCACAAATCCGGACATGAAAAGGGCTTCTGTCAGTCCTGAGTCTCCCCCGCCGGCTACCGCGACGATCTTACCGGCGAAACGGGGACCGTCACAAGTCGCGCAGTAAAACACGCCTTTGTTGAGCAACTCTTCTTCTCCGGGCGCGCCGAGTTTTTTGGAGTGTGAACCGCTGGCGATGATAACCGATCTGGTACGGAATTCGCCTCGATCGGTTTCCAGCAGGATTTCATTTGTTCCCGGAGTAACTTTCAGAATTTCGGCAAATTGAAGTTTGGCGCCGAATTTTGTGGCCTGGGTCATCATATTGGAGCCTAAATCTGGACCGGCAATGCCGTCCTGATAACCGGGGTAGTTCTCGACAAGATCTATGTTCATCAGTTCTCCGCCCGGTGTTTCTTTTTCCAGAATCAACGTTCGTAACCGCGACCGGGCGGCATAAATTCCTGCCGCCAGACCGGCCGGCCCGCTACCGATGATCACAACATCCAGTAATGCCATTTTCATGCCTCGAGTTAACTATCGGAGAATATGTAAAGATAACCCGCCGAATGATTTGACAGTATATCACCTTATAAAGATAAAATAAACTGACGATAACAGACCGATCTCAGATTGTCCCGCCTGACAAGAATGGCTATAATTTAGTGGAAACATCGTACTGACCCCGATTTGATGTAGCAAAGGTTTCCATGCCTATTGAGTAGAGATGGAGATTCTTCGCCCTTCAGCGGAAGGGCTCAGAAAGACAAGGTGGTATTAGTTTTCTATAATAGAGGAGGCATTATGACCAACAACGACGCAGTATTAATCAATTCCGAATTACCCCTGCCGGTGTTTGTAAAAGGCAAGGTGCGAGATACCTACGATCTGGGTAAACAGTTGTTGATCATTGCGACCGATCGTCTTTCAGCGTTCGATGTGGTGTTACCTTGCGGTATTCCGGATAAGGGGCGGGTTTTGAACCAAATATCTGCCTACTGGTTTGCCGAGACGAAAAAAATAATTCCCAATCATGTCATCGAGGTAATCTACGACCCGCATGTTTTAGATAAATATCTTCCGGCTTCCAAACGCTTCGGTTATCCCGGCTATCTGGCAGGGCGGTCAATGGTGGTGAAAAAGGTAAAACGCCTGCCGGTAGAATGTGTAGTGCGCGGCTATCTGGCGGGTTCGGCGTGGGCGGAGTATCAAAAAAGCGGCACGGCCTTCGGAATACCTTTACCGAAGGGGATGATCGAGAGTCAGGAGTTGCCGGAACCTCTATTCACACCTACCACAAAGGCAGATGCCGGACACGACATGCCGATGACCATCGGGGAAATGGCCAGGGAACTCGGTGCGGCTATGGCAAATACTATTAAAGAGAAAAGCCTGGAAATTTATAATTTTGCCCGCAAGCAGGCAATTAACAAGGGGATAATTATCGCCGATACCAAGTTCGAGTTCGGTTTGGAAAGCGATCAATTGATCATCATCGATGAAATGCTGACGCCTGATTCATCCCGTTTCTGGGACGCCAAACTTTATAAACCGGGTCAATCGCAACCCAGTTACGATAAACAACCGGTGCGGGACTGGTTGACCAGGTCGGGTTGGAATAAAGAGCCGCCGGCGCCGATGCTTCCCGCTGAGGTTATTGAATCGACAAGCCGGATCTACCGGACTGCGTATGAGAAATTAACCGGCAGGAAGTTGGCATAAAGTAGACTAATCATAAAATGTCGTTCCCGCGAATGATTGCAGCCCTGCGCCGAAAATACTCGACGAAGGGGAATAGGGCTTCCAAATTCTCCCTTCAATCCCTCCCGTGGGGGTACACGGGACTTTGTCCTTACAAAGGAGGGATAAACTTCTCCCTTTCGTGAAAGTGAGAGATGGAGGGATCTATTCGGGATCGGTCGTCATAAAGACAGGCCTATCCTGCTCCGCCCCAACCCTGAGGACGCACCATCAGTACCGGAATTTTGGCCGTTCTTAAAATCTTATCCGCAACGCTACCCCAGACCCATCGGCTGATACCCGAACGCCCGTGTGTGGCAATAATAATCAAATCGACTTTATTCCTTTCCGCGAATACCTCCAGGGCATTTGGAACGATGCCGCTGAGGACTTCTCCTTCGGCGTCGATTCCCTGGGCTTTTAGCAGTCCCACCTTTTTAATAAGGTATTCCTTGGCTGTTGTGACATTTTCGTCCTCGAGACGCTCGATCTGCTCGGCGCCCAGAGATGCGGTTAAACCGCCATAATCGGAACCGCTATAACTTTTCAGCGGTGTGACCACGCGAATCAAAGTTATCCGGGGAGGAAAGCGACAGTCATGAGCAATCATTTCTACGTGTGAAAGGACACATTCGGCTATTTCCGAACCATCCAGCGGCACCATAATATGCTGATACATGTTTTACCTCCACAATGTGTGAGAATATTATAGCTGCGTGTGATGGGTTATTACAATAGTGATAGGGAGAATAGTTGATATTAGGGCTTTATTGTTTTTAAATAATCCCGCACCCATTCTAACGCTGTTTGTGCCGCCTGCTGTTTATTTTCTTCACGGGTACCGGTGAAGATATATTTCCGACTGCTTGTGCCGTCCCGATGGGAGAGCCCAAAATAGAACAGACCGACCGGTTTTCCCGGAGTCCCGCCGGCCGGACCCGCGATACCGGTGTCCGCCACACAAATATCTACGCCCAGCGCTTTTCTGCCGCCGTCCGTCATTTCCTCAGCAACCTGCGCACTGACAGCGCCGTATTTTTGCAGGGTCGTTTCTTTTACCCCGACCAATTTATTTTTAATTTCATTACTGTAAGAGATGATTGAACCTTGAAAAACATCGGAGCTGCCGGGAACGCCGGTGATGATGTGCGCAATCAAGCCGCCGGTAGCCGATTCCACAGTTCCCAGCGTGAGTTTTTTCCGACGCATGATATCGATGATTTCCGTTGCGGGATTATTCATTTTGCGCTCCTCGCAGGCAGGGACGCCTGTACGACCGCGATGGGTATCCTCTCCCCTTCGCAAGGGCTTTAGTCCCGCAAAGAGGGAGAGATTGAGAGGGATTTATAAATCTCCCTGTATCCCTCTTTGCGAAAGAGGGAAATGGCCACTGGTTCCTGTTATTACATTGCCTCTCTCATTTTATATACAATATGCTCATCAACTACACCGGAGCCGTTACTGAGCTGCCTGATGATTCCCTCCACCACCTGATGGCGCGTCGGGTCTTTGAGGTCATCCAGCCCATTGTAATATCCGGAGCGCCGTCCGATACGATACACCTGCCTTTCTTCGGGCGATAGAGCCTGAAACCGTGCGATGACCGCCAACATTTTTTCTTTGTCGTCAGGCAGTTTGCCTTCCACTTCCTGTAATAAATTCCCCATATGGTCGCTGACAAAACGGGCGTGGCAGTCCAGATTCTGAATGAAGAGTTTCAGTTCTTCCATCATTTCTTCATCGGTGGTTCTGACAAAAGCGCCATTCTCAACATCCGACCACATCAGCAAGCTTTCATTGATGCTTAGTGTTCTGACTCTGATAAAATCCGGGTCAATGGCGTTTAATACTCTAGCGGTTTCAAGCGTATGTTCCCGCCATAATGCTTTGCCGCCGATGCCCAGCAGATAATACTCCGAGAGAGAAATACCGGACGCTACAACTTTTTTCCCGCCATCGATTTCTTCGGCGGCGGTCACGCCTTTGTCGATCATCTTGAGCACGGTATCGCTGCCGGACTCCAGCCCGATGTGTAAACGGGTCAGCCCCGCTTCATGAATGGCTTTCAGTTCCTCTGCTTTTTTCAAAGCGACGGTTTTGGCACGGCAATAACTGGTGACGCGGTTAATAGAAGGCAAATTATGTTTGAGGAATTTCAGCACTTCCACCAGATCGGGAGTGCGCATGACGAGGCTATTGGCATCCTGTAAAAATACATTTTGCCCGCCTTTATACAACCACAGCGCGACGTTCTGGTAAACGTAATCGGGCGGATTACCGAGCACTTCGGCAGTCGCTTTACGGATATCCCCGGCATACGCGGGTTTGCGGGATAATTCGACGATTTCCTGTCTGATTTGCGCTACGGTCAGTATGTCCTGCTTGATATCGGCTACAGAGCGCAGTTCGAATTTATGTCCCTTATACATGCCGCAGAAGCGGCAACGATTCCACGGGCAATTACGTGTTAACCGGAGGAGTAAAGAATACGCTTCACTCGGCGGACGGTAAGCGCCCAGTTCAAAAGATGCGGTATTTAACGGCTGGTTTTCCATACTCATTTCTGTAAGCTGATTATATTAAATCGAGGGAAGAAAATATAGTTTGGGTTTCATTGCAGGCATAATATTCATTTATGTTGCTTTTTTATCATCCGTGGAAGTGGTTTGACTTCGCGAGTACAGTAGAGATGGAGATTCCTGTTCGACTTCGCTCTAGGACTATAGCCTTCGCTGCGCTCAGGACGTTAGTATGCTTATACTGGATACCCGGTCAAACGATAAGATGTGCGACCGCAGGCGCAAGGTTCGGTAATAATCGATGACAGGTCGCCGGTACCATAGCGGAAGAGCCCCCAGGCTTTGTTATGAATGGGTGTAACAACTATTTCCCCCACATCGCCGGGTTTTAATTGATTACCGGTAACGGGGTCGACAATTTCCAAAACATAATCATCCATAATATGCAGGCCGGATTTTTGCGGACATTCGTAAGCGATACAGCCGCCCGCTTCGGTTACGGCATAAGCCTGCCGCGTATCGATGCCGTAATTCTCTTCCAATGTATTTCGATCGGCCGGGGAGAGGATTTCTCCGGTCAACCAGGCACGCTCCAACGTAAAATCTTCGCGGAAATTCAAACCCATCTCTTCGGCTTTTTTAATCAAAGCCATCAGGAAAGACGGCGTCCCGACAAATCCGTTTATTTTCAGGTCGCGTATTGTTTGCAACTGGACAGCGATATCACTGTTTCCGAGTGGAATTACAGTCGCCCCGCAATGCCGTAGAGCTTCGTGGAAAAGAATTCCGTAAGGGGACAGGTGATAGTTGAACGTATCAGCAACGCTATCGCCTTTCCTGAACCCGGCGGCCCAGAATGATGTCGCAAACCACTTGATGCGCGCTGAATGTAAAGGTTCAAAGATATGGTCGGTAGTAATAAAAATGCGTTCGACAGCATCCGGGTTTATCGATAAAAACCCGCCGTAAGGCGGTCGGGATTTTTGCAGTTCAATAAGGTCGGCTTTTCGTGTAATCGGCAGTCTGACCAGATATTTAATGCTACGGATCTCTCCGGGTTTGACACGTGCTCTATCCATGATTTCCCGCGCCGATGGGGCATGCTTATAGGCTTGTTTTAAGGCTTGAACCAGTTTCCTGTCCAGAAACAGTTGTCTTGCCCGCGGAGGTCTTCCCTCCAGATCGTCGAAATAAATATCTTTACGGGTCATTTTTAGAACCATTGTTTACGCCTCATAAAATGGTTTATTTCACAATGCCTGCCTGACGGCCAAGAAAGATAAGGCGACCTTTCTCATTAATAGTTGCCTTCTCGCCGGTGTGATACCAGCCATCGATCAAAACCCCGGCTGTTTTCACAGGGTCGTTGAGATACTCGCTGAACATCGATTCACTTCTAACCGCCAGTTCGCCGCTATTCAGAATCCTGATTTCGGTGTTGACCGTTGGTCTGCCGGCGCTTTCCGGATCAATATCATTCCTGCCGTTAGAGCAAACGAGTCCGGCTTCAGCGCCGGCGTAACCGTGTATCAGTTCCACTCCAAAAGCGCAGATCAAACGGAGTTGGGCCGGGTTTAGCGCCGAGTCGTCGGTGACGGCGAACCGAACATCGACAAGACCCAGTTTTTTCTTAAATGGGCGGAAAAGCAGATAATGGGACGGGTAATAGAGCAAGCGCCAGAGTATATTTGGTTTTTGATTCCTGATCCGGGAATCGGCTATTTTATATCCCACCGGCAGTAACAAATTATAAAAGAATCGTTTGAAAGAATGAGCTTTAGTTATTTCATTTTGGATTTCACCGGCCAGGACTTCGTATTGCCTGATTTTCGGCTCCGCAGGGAAATTCAGAACGGCGCCGGTCAGCAGATGCGGGACGGTGGTAAAAAAGCTATCGCTTACCCCGGCAGCGGGAAAACTGGAAACCAGGTTGTCTTTCCCGGTTACCGGATAGCGGGCGATAAAATTTTTAGCATTGTTAAAAAGAACGCGGTGGGACATTTTAGCCCCGGCGGGCAAACCGTTGGTTCCCGGAGCGTAGTAGATGAACGCCGTATCCTCACTGCCGGTTTTATCTATGTTCCTAGTGTAAAGTTGAGGGTTTGTTTCGGCGTACTGTTTGCCGAGTTTTACCACATCGTTGAAACTAATCAGTACTTGGTTATCCTTGGTATTTTTAACACCAGTGTCCCAATAGACAATCTTTCTTAGAGCGGGTAAGTCGTTTTTTATTGCGAGGAATTTGTCGATTTGTGTTTGGTCCCTGACGATGGCAAATTTAGCAGCGGAGTGCGCCGCAATATGTTTTACCCCGGACTGTGTGGAATCGACAAAAATGCCGGTGGGAATTCCGCCTGCCGCCTGTACGGCAAATTCGCTCCAGAACCATTCAGGTTCATTTTCGCCAATAATACAGACGATGTCGCCACGCTCCAGCCCCAGACTGATCAATCCCAGTGACAAATTCCCGATCGTTTCGTAGTATTGACGCCAAGTGTATTTCTTGCGTCTGCCCGGCTTTTTTACAGACAACGCGATCTCATCCGCCCATTGGTCGTAATTATGCCGAATCAGTTTGGGGACGGTATTCAGCATCTTTCTGCGGGCTAACTCGATTTCGATTTGGCTTGCCATTATTCCTGTTCCACGTTATGAATATTAAATTAAGATCCGCTCGGCAGATATTTGAAAGGTTTCTTACATTTAATCATACAGGATTTCACAAAGGAACGACCATAGGACGCTATTCAACGGTGACGCCAAAAATGAATGATTCGATTTCAGCAACAGTGTTAGAAATTAGATTACTGCAAGTATAGCAAGGTGTCAAATTTTACGGTGGGGGAATTATCGGGTATAATTTAGTAGTTCCATGCCGGCCAGCGTAGCTCAGTGGTAGAGCAGCGGTTTCGTAAACCGTCGGTCAAGAGTTCGACTCTCTTCGCTGGCTCCAGTTTTTGAAGCCAAATATATAATTAATCTACTCGCCATAATAATCAGTTTTCCGTTTTGTTATTCCCTTGCTATTCTATGGTCTAGGATTTTGTCAAAGACCTTAACGGCGTCCTGTTGCATCCCAGGCGTTACGTGGCTGTAAATATCAAGCGTTGTGCTGATAGTGGCGTGCCCTAACCGTTCCTGAATAACTTTAGGACTGACACCTTTCTTGAGCATCCACGAAGCATGGGTATGTCGCAGATCATGGAAGCGAATATGAGGATAATTCAACCGTGCGATGATTCTTTTCCAATGGCGAGTTATTGTATCAGGGTTTAAAGGTTTGGCGTTATATTCACAGAATAACAGCCGGTCATTGGTAAATTTAATGCCCGACTTAGAGCATTTATTCATTTCGTTCTCAAGATGTTGTCTTAACATTATGCACGTCTCAGGTGATAGGGCTATTCTACGGTTTGACTTGGCGGTTTTTGTGCTTTTAATAATGTATTCGCCTGTATTTAACCAATGCGAGGATTTGCTAACGCTTAATTCAGCCATCAATAAATCAACATCGCTCCATTGCAGAGCAAGTAATTCT
>Ga0182021_10007053_pt1 | contig 13308 bp, 14 predicted proteins | sample 612E3MmetaG_FD_120493 | JGI IMG/M metagenome (GOLD analysis project Ga0182021, IMG submission 120493) | Permafrost microbial communities from Stordalen Mire, Sweden - 612E3M metaG (Illumina Assembly) | ecosystem: Environmental > Terrestrial > Soil > Wetlands > Permafrost | place: Sweden...
AAGACATGCCCCAGACGGTCAGTCTCTTCGCGCGCGCCAAGAAGCACTGACGTTGGATTCTCATTCACGACGAAAGGAAACCCCGGGTAGAGGCGAAGCCGGAACCCGGGGAGGAGGTCATTTATTAAAACGCCTGGAGCGTAGCGGAAGGCGGTTTAAGAAGATTCCCGTGGCGTAATCCCGGAGAGATCATTTTTTGCGCTTGACTACAAAATTTTGGGGCGTTACGCTGATTAAATAAGATTATTTTGGTATACCCTGCGGCTTTGCCGCAGGGAACCAAAATTGAGGATTCCAAAGGAGGTTACTCCTTTGGTCGATCCGCGGGGTAAATGCCCCGCGGCGTCGAAATACATTTTTAAAATATAAGTATTTACTTGACCGATGATCAAGCTCAAAGTAAACAAAATCATTAAATTTTTGCTGATATCCGACCTGATATTTTGGACCGGCTGGGGGTTGATTTCGCCGATCTTTGCCGTGTTTATAATCGAGAAGATCCACGGGGGCGACGCGCTGGTTGTCGGCGTGACAGCGGCCATTTACAGCGGTTTGTTGGCTCTTTTGCGCGTGCCCATGGGTTTATACCTGGATGGCCGTTCAAGTCCCAAAGCCGACTTTGCGTTTACGTCGCTGGGATTGTTGATCGCGTCGACTGTGTCTTTTGGATTCATTTTCGCCACTCAACCGTGGCACGTTTATGTTCTGCAGGCGGTCCATTCGGTGGGGCTGGCGATGAACTTTTCCGGATTTTCCGGGCTTTTTACGCGCAATATCGATAAGGGGAGAGAGTCGACCGAACAGGGGATCGATTCGACCGTGGTCAGCATCGGGACCGCGGTGTCGGCGATCGCCGGCGGCTGGATCGTGTTGCAGTTCGGTTATCCGGCGGTTTTCATTCTTGTCGGCATTCTGGGATTACTGGGATGGGCGGCATTATTTTTCATAAAAGACGATTTGGAAAGGAATTCCGGTCACGGGCTGTATTTTAATTTCAAGGAGCTTCTCCAAAAGGGGCTTGATAATCGTGCTTAACCAGGATTTGGCCAAAATATTTTACGAGATCGCTGACCTGCTGGAAGCCGACCGGGTGGCGTTCAAACCCCTGGCATACCGCAAAGCGGCTATGTCGTTGGAGGCGGCCGAGGAGAACGTTTTTGATCTATACAAGACAGGCGGCTTAAAGGCTTTGGAGGATATTCCCGGAGTCGGCATCAGCATTGCCGAAAAGATTGAAGAATTTATTAAAACCGGCAAGATTGCTTACTATGAAGAACTCAGGCGCGGTTTGCCGATCAATCTGGAAGAGATCACGGCTGTCGAAGGGGTAGGTCCCAAAAGGGCCAAAGTTTTGTACCAGAAGCTGGGAATAAAAAACCTGGATGATCTGGAAGCGGCGGCAAAAAACCATAAGATTGCCAAGCTGGCGGGATTCGGCGTGACCTCGGAGAGCAATATCCTGCAGGGCATTGATTTTCAGCGCCGCTCACTCGGCCGGTTTTTGCTGGGCACGATCCTGCCGCGGGCGCGCGAGATCCAAAAGATGGTCGAGCAATTTAGCGGGGTAAAAATTGTTGAAATCGCCGGTTCGTTGCGGCGCAGAAAAGAGACGATCGGTGATGTCGATCTTCTGGCGATCATTGCGGCCAGACCGGGACATGACGCGGTCAAACAGTTGATGGATAAATTCACGACTCAACCGGGAGTCGAGAAGATATGGGGCAAGGGCGCAACCAAGGCGTCGGTGCGTTTAAGCGATGGCTTTGACGTTGACCTGCGGATATTGCCGCAAAGATCGTTTGGCGCGGCCCTGCAGTATTTTACCGGTTCAAAAGAACACAATGTCGCGATACGGCGCATCGCGATCGGAAAAGGATTAAAGCTTTCAGAATACGGATTATTCAGGGGGGCCAAAATGCTTCCCAGTTCTACTGAAGAGGTGATTTACCAACAGCTGGGTTTGGAATGGATTCCGCCCGAGATCCGCGAAAACGAGGGCGAGATTCAGGCAGCCAAGGCCGGAAAACTGCCCAAGCTGATCGAATATGGAAGCCTGAAAGGCGACCTGCATTGCCACTCCGATTGGGATGGCGGTCACAATTCGATCGAGGAGATTGCCCAAGCCGCGATCGCGCGGGGATACGAATATGTTGGCATTGCCGACCATACCAAGCAGTTGTCGATCGAGCGCGGTCTGGATGAAAAAGAATTGCAAAAACGCAATGTCGAGATCGACAAGTTAAACAAAAAATATAAAGGTTTCAGAATATTGAAAGGCTGCGAGGCAAACATCAAAAACGACGGGTCGATCGATATCGACGACAGCGCTTTGAGCCAGCTTGATTTTGTTATCGCTGGCGTCCATTCCAGCCACAAGCTTGATAAAGAGGCGCAGACCAAAAGGGTGCTGGCGGCAATGGCCAACCCCAATGTCGATATAATTTCGCATCCTACCGGCCGCCTGCTAAAGAAGCGCGAAAGCATCGAGCTTGATATGGAAAAAGTGTTTGCGGCGGCGGCCAAAACCGGCACGATCTTGGAAATTAATTCCCAGCCAATGAGGCTTGACTTAAATGACCACAACATCCGGCGCGCCAAGGATTACGGCATAAAAATGGTCATCAATACCGACGTCCACGTCATTGAGCACATGCATTACGCCGAATACGGCATCGCCCAAGCCCGTCGCGGCTGGGCGACCAAAGAAGACATTATCAACGTTCATCCTTTGGAGAAGTTAATGTCTTACTTTAAGAAAAACTAAAATCATGCCGTTTGAGAAATCTGCCGGGGCCATCATATATCGAATTGAAAAAGGTGAGGAGGTTTACTTGCTTTTGCATTACGCGGCCATTGACCACCGCGGGTCTAAGGATTACTGGGATTTTGCCAAGGGGCATGTCGAGGCCGGGGAGAAAGAGATCGATACCGTGACGCGCGAGGTTAAAGAAGAAACCGGGCTTACCGATTTGGAATTCGTGCCCGGATTTAACGCCTGGATGAAATATTTTTTTGTTTTTGAAGGCAAAAAGATTTTTAAGATCGTTACCTATCTGCTGGCCAAAACTCCGACAAAAAAAGTTACGATTTCCGGCGAGCACATCGGCTATGACTGGCTGCCCTATGAGGAGGCGCTGGAGCGGCTCACTTTCAAAAATGCCAAGGATATGTTAAAAAAAGCCAATAACTTCTTAAATAATGGAAAAATCAAAAAAGACAAAAGCACTGGTTCTGTTGTCGGGCGGGCTTGATTCGATGATGGCCGCCGCGATGTTGCGTGATCAGGGAATCGAAGTTACTCTCCTTTGTTTCGAGAGTTATTTTTTTTCGGCCAAGGCTGCGCGCAAAGCGTCCCAGGCGCTTGCAATGCCCTTGCGGACGTGCGATATCTCCAAAGAGCAGTTGGAGGCCGTGCGTCAGCCCTCGTATGGCCGGGGGAGTGCCATCAATCCTTGCATCGATTGCCATTTGTTAATGGTTAAGACTGCCAAGTCGATCATGGAGAGCGAGGGATTTGATTTTGTCGCCACCGGCGAGGTTTTGGGCGAGCGGCCCATGTCGCAAAACAGCAATTCGTTAAAACTCATCGAAGAAAAATCGGGGCTGAAAGGCAAGCTGTTGCGGCCGCTGTCGGCCAAACTGCTGGCTGTAACGGAAGCAGAAACTCAAGGCCTGGTTGACAGGAGCCGCTTGGGAGAAATTTCGGGCCGGGGGAGGCAGCCGCAGATAGAGTTGGCCAAAAAATTCGGCATAACCCATATTCCCCAGCCGGGCGGCGGCTGTATTCTGACCGACAAGGATTACGGCAAGAAGCTGGCCAGGTTGTTTGAACTAAAACCCGATGCCGCCGGCGCGGACGCGCGGCTACTGCGTTATGGCCGGGTATTTTTTGATAATGATATTTTAATCGTTGTTGCGCGTGACGAAAACGAGTGTAAAACAATAAAATCTCTAGCCAAAAAGGGAGATCTGCTATTTTCTCCGGGTAATTTTATGGGAGCAACCGTTCTCGTAAGGGATTTTAAAGGAAATATTGCGCCGGAAAAATTAGAAGCAGCCGGCCGGGAATATCTTTTGCGTTTTTCCAAAAAGGCTCCGGCTGATGCCTCGATCACAATTGATAAATGCTAACATTTAAAGAAAAAGTTTTTGCTGAAGTTAAAAAAATACCGAGAGGTAAGACTTTAACATACAAAGAAGTGGCGCGCCGGGCCGGTTCGCCGCATGCTTATCGTGCCGTGGGCAACATTCTCAATTCCAACTACGACCCGTCAATCCCGTGCCACCGCGTTATCCGCTCCGACGGCCGACTTGGCGGCTATAACCGAGGGGAAAATGTCAAATCGGACCTGCTTAAGAGGGAAAGGGCTTAACAAATTGTGGCTATTTATGTATGATGATTAAAACCGTATTTTATTAGTTCCTAACAAGGGAGTTGGTTGCTTGACTGGAAATGAAAAAAAATTATGTCATTTCATATGTACCGCCGAATCCGAACCAGAAATAAAGGAACTGGCCGGCAGAGTATTAAAGAGTGTCAATATTATCTCTGTGGGTCAGGGAAGAGGTAATTTTGAAAATGCCATAATAAAAATCAGAGAAAACAATTTTATGGCTTTACCTTGCGATCAAGATGGCAATGAAAAAGAAATACCGGAAAACGAAATCCAATCATTCTCTTTGTTTGGCAGCGTTGTCCAATACACCATCATGGTTAGCGAGGCTGACTACAGTATTTTAACTCTGCAAAGAAAAGAGAGAGAGCGTTCGCGCTAAAGATAGGCGAACTTTTTTATTATAATTTTACAAAAAACTAAAACCGCCCCGGAAGGGGCGGCTGAATTTTTACTACTCTATTTTACTGCGGCGACTACGGCGTTAAAGATTGCCGGATTGGCGACCGTTAGCTCCGAGAGGACTTTGCGATCCAGCAGGATGTTGGCTTTTCTTAGCTTACCCATCAGCTGGCTGTAGGAAATGCCCGCGTCGCGGGCGGCGGCGTTGATGTGGATTTGCCACAGGCCGCGGTTTACGCGCTTTTTGTTCTTGCGGTCGCGGTAGTTGTAGGTCCAGGCTTTCATCACGCCCTGCTTGGCGTAGACGTACTTGGAATTTCTTCCCCATTGGAAGCCCTTGGCGTAGGCGATCAGATGCTTTCTTCGTTTGTGGTGGATAGTTCCCCGTTTTACTCGTGGCATAATATTAGCTTAAAACGTAAAGCGCAAAACTAAAAATAAGAATTCAATTATTTTACGCTTTTCGCTTTTAGTTTTACGTTTTTACAAGCTGATTAGTTTTCTTATCTTTTTGGCTTCACCGGGACTTAAGTGGACCCATTTGCGGCCGGCGCGGACGCGGTTGCCGTTTTTTTTCTGGCGCAGATGGTCGGCTCCGGAAGGCCGGCGCATTATCTTGCCGTTCTTTGTTATCTTAAACCTTTTTGTTATCGATTTTCTCGTTTTCATACTTTTTCGCACTCGTGATCAAGTGTTTTAATGATTAAATGTTTTAGCCCTTGGAAATTATCATTGAAAAGCCGTTCATTTCTTTTTTAAGCTCCGCGTCGATCTTGTAGGGGGTAAGCTTTCCCAGCAACTGCAGGAACTGGCCGACTTTTTCCCGGCTCAAGTTGGCAAATGCTTTTTCCCGGCCGCGCAGGCGCAATTCTATCCTTACTTTGTTGCCTTTGACCAGGAATGCTTGCGCCTGGGTGGCGCGCATTTCCATGTCGTGCGGCGAAATATTGTAGGTCAGCCGGATGCCCTTGACCTCGCTGGTTTTTTTGGCGCCCTTGTCTTTTTTCTGCAGGGCGTAAAGATACTTGCCGTAATCGGTGATGCGGGCCACTGGCGGTACAACCTTGTCCGTTACCTGGACCAGGTCCAATTTCTTAGCCCAGGCGGCTTCCAGGGCCTCTTTTAATGAAACGACACCTACTTGGTGGTCGTTTTCATCAATGAGCCTTACTTGGGCCGCTCTGATCTGGTTATTGACGTATGGTTTTTTGAACACTCCTTATTGGTTTAATATTACTGACTGATTACGACTGGCGTGGTGGAACGTTTAGCGTTTCTTCCAAATTTGTTCGGACGCTTAGCGTCCGGTCATTTTACTAAACCACGCTTAGCGTGGTGGAGACGACGGGACTCGAACCCGTATCTGGAGAACCGTTGCCAAACAATATCTACAAGCGTAGTCCAATTTGTTAAGGATAAAAGATAGAAACTGGACAAAAATCTTTTATTCTTGGTCTTAATTTGATTCGGAAACCGTCTTAAGGCCGGCGACTGTTTCCTATCTTCTTTGGGTTATACCCGGCAAGCTTTGTGAAGAGCAAATTGCCTGTCGGATACTGACTAGCTACGGTTAAGCGTAGACTAATTCAGGAGTGCTAAATGATTTGGCACTTATGTGTTTTTGCCGCGATTTACAAGTATCGGCAACTTGGCTTGCGTTGTTTAGACGACTCTTCATCGATACCTTACATCCCCGCAATAGCCGCGCAGTCGACTCATCTTCTGCGTTAAACCGTTCGCGGGCTAGTCACCGTACAAGTCGTACGGTTCCGGCGCCCTCTCGCGGTTTGCCTTGAATCTGAGCCAACTGCGTGGCTCTTGCTAAAATCAATTGTTAAATCCGTTTGAATTCCCTGGCGATTTCGCGGCCAACTTCGCGGTTTTTGATGGTTTCGCGCTTGTCAAATTTCTTTTTACCGCGCGCAACGCCAAATTCAAGCTTTATTTTGCCAGAGCCTTCGTAACGTTCTTTAGTATATAACCTTAGGGGCACAAAAGTCAAGCCTTTCTGCTCGGCAAAGCCAGTCAGATGTTTAAGCTCACTTTTGTGCAGTAAAAGTTCGCGGGAGCGTTCGTCGCGCCAGTCTAAACCCGCGTTGGCCGGTTGGTAGGGGGGAATAATGCCGCCAATCCAAAAAACGCCGTTGGGTTTGACCACGACATAGGTCCCATCAAGGCTGATTCCCCGGGTTTTGATGGATTTGACCTCGCCGCCGTTTAGCACCATGCCGGCCTCGAATTTCTCCAGTATCTCATAATTGAACCCCGCCTTCTTACTTTGCGCAAATACCTTCATATAGCATTTAGTATTTAGAGGTCAGTCCTCCGCTTTGCGGAGGTCTGACCTCCCCAGACTGCATTTTGCGCCCGAATTGCTTTTATTGTATCTGATAATACCACTTTCAGTTAGTCTTGACAATACTTAAAAAATGTGATTAAACAATGGCGAGGTGATCTTTGTGAAGTTAATTGGCTATGTTGTGGCAATCCTATCGATCTTCGTTGTCTTATTTTTAGCCAGCGGGTGTATCAGCAGTCATGACAATAGCGGAAATAATGTCAAACCCGTGGAAAAAAACGCGCTGGATCCGGCTATCCACCAGCAGATCAAAGACGTGTTGAACGCCAGCGGATATCAATCGCACGTTACGACCGATTTTCTGGCGCCAAGGATCCACGATGTTACCGACTTTGGCATAGAGGCGACCAAAGGTCCCATAAAAATAACCGGCACGGCGACCAGTGTCGATCAGGTCAAAGAGGCGGTAGGAAACGCGCAAGCCCTGGAAGACCGGAATTTTACGAATATCAACGTAGTCATTCCCGGCATGGAAATGACATTCGCGACAACTGATCCTCAAATCACCGTTCGCGGTACGGCGACAAGCATTGGGCAGGTTGACGGGGCCTTAAATTTTGCCAAATCTTTACAAGATCGTAACCTGACCGTTATCGAAATCGATGTTCCCAGCATGGCTTTCAAGGCGGCCGAACCGCAGGTTTTGATCGAGTCGGCAAAGGCGACCAGCATTGAACGGATCGACGAGGCGATGGAAACCATTCGAACCCTGAGAAACCAAAACGTTACCGGAATCGTTATTAACGCGTCCAGCCTTTCTTTTGCCGCGCGATTAGGCAATACTGCCGTAAATTCAACCGGTGCGAATGAGTGCGCTTTGTCGGCTGCGTTTTGCGACGATTTGCCTGCCAACGGAAACGCTCATTGGGAGCCGGCATATTCGGGCGGTAAGAGTTACGAAGTAGTGATGATGTACGATCAGGACAGCGGCATACCCGATCCGCTTCAACGGCAGGCGCAGTTGATAAAACAGAAACTCGCCGGAAAAGTCGATGCCACTGTTACATTAACGGGAGCATATTTCGTTCTTGATTCCGGCAAGCGTGAGCAAACAATATCCGAAGCGGAGCAAATGCATGTTAACGCAATAAAAGTGACGTATTGCACAAAGATAACCACGGTCAAGTTTCCGATAAGCGAGATTTCCAAAAACAGGGCAGAATACAACGCCGATCTCGCCGCCAACAACATAGACTTCCAATTCTAGGAGATTACGATCTCCTTTTTATTTTAAAATTACGCCCAACTAATCTTGACATGATTTCATTTAAAATATATGATATTGGTGGTGTTTTGATGTACTCATTCGCTGAATTGTACGATAAAAGGTGTGTCGCAACCTATAGAGATCTTGAAAAGACGTTGGTGGATTATGTGGATACCGGGTCACATATCGTTTCATGGGCCGTTATCGATATCCTCAAGGCCACGGGTCTGACCTCAAGGGAACTCAAAAGACTTCGAAATTTGTGTCTGGCGGGCGAAAAAGACCAGGCTTTGCGCGGCCAGACCGAGTCGGCGCGGGAATATGCGCTGGTTACGGAGCATATCAATGTAAGGTTGAAAGCTATGGTTTAATACCGTGGCTTTCTTTTATTTTAATATTTTATGAAAATTTCGATGCGCCAGAGATCTTATTTCCGGTAACTCTTGATAAGATCAACGGACTGTGATTAAATAAACGACAATAAAGAGGTGGTCTTTGGTGTTAAGCGTAAAGATCGCGATCTTATTGATCGCCGTGGTTTTATTGAGCGGATGTGAAAGCAAAAATAGCGTGAATGCGCTGGATCCGGCGATCCGCCAGCTGATTGAAAATGACCTGAACGCCAGCGGATATCAACCGGCGGTTACACCCAATATGGTTGCCGAAAGGGTTCAAAGCATCCAAGATTTCTCCGTTGTCGCAGTCAATCAGTCGGTCATTATCTCAGGCAAAGCAACCAGCGTCGCGCAGGTTGATGATGCTTTAAAGATCGCCCGAACCCTGCGGGAAAACAATTGCACTTCCATTAAAATAAACTTGCCTGACCTGGGTTTTGGCGCATTGTCCGGCACGGCGGTCGTTAATTCGGCCGGTTCCGGGAGATGCACATTGTCAACTTCATGGATAGACAACGAACTCGTAACCGCAGAAAGTTCGCTTAAGTATCAGGCTCAAGCGATAGATCAAGTTATGGGGGGCACAGTTACCGTAAGTTTCGCCGACAATGGCATCAGCAGATGTACTTTCGATGAGGGGTGTTACCACATTTATTCCACAACCGTAACCACCGCTTCGTTCCCGATAGAGGATATCGAAAAGAAAAAAGCGGAATATAACGCTCAATTTACTTCAAATAAAGTAAATGTCAGTTTCTAGGAGATACCCCATCTCCTATTTTATTTTATCGATAATTGGGATAAACTAAAAAAACGGAAATTACATCAATATGGTACGAAAAGACATCGAAAAAATATTATTGGAATCGTTTAAAGCCTTGGTCAAAGACGGTGTTTTGACTCCGGATGCGGTCGCGGTCTTGGCGAAAAAAAGCGGCTTGGCGCAATACTGCGCCGACCCGGCCCACGGCGATTACGCAACCAACGCGGCGATGCAGCTGGCCGGGATCGTAAAGAAAAATCCGCTGGAGATCGCCGCGGCCATTAAAGTCGCGCTGGAGAAATTACCGGCGGCAAAAAAAATATTCGAAAAGATCGAGATCGTTCCGCCCGGGTTCATAAACTTCTTTGTCAAAAAAGAATATTTGCAAAAAGGTGTCGCGCGGATTTTGAAAGACGGGGCGTTGTTTGGGCGCGTTAATGTCGGCAAGGGCAAAAAGACGCAGGTGGAGTTTGTTTCGGCCAATCCTTCGGGGCAGTTGCATGTGGGCAATGGCCGAAGCGCTTTTTTTGGTGATGTCCTATCAAATGTATTGGCCCATGCCGGTTACAAAGTTGATAGGGAATATTATGTTAACGATGCCCGGGTTTCCAAACAGATCCAGGAACTGGGCAAAACCGCCCTGGGTCATGGGACATCTTATTTGTCGCCCTATTTAAAGGAACTGATCGCTAAGCTCCAGCCGCGGCTGTCAAAATTTATCTCCGAGAGCGAAGGCGGTTACTATTTGGCCCAGCAGGTTCTAAAAGACCTCAAAAAATTCACCGCCAAAAGATTGGGCATCAAGTTCGACAATTGGATGTCCGAGGAAAGCATTTACAAACTCGGATTGGTGAGCAAAACATACGAGATGCTCAAAGAAAAAAATCTTGTCGTCGAGCGGGAGGGCGCTTACTGGCTGGATATGGCGGCATTCAACCAAAAAGATGAAGTGTTGTTGCGTTCCAACGGCACGCCAACCTATTTTTTGTCCGACATCGCTTACCATGCCGACAAGATAAAGCGCGGCTACAAAAAGATCATCGATATCTGGGGCGCCGACCATCAGGGCCATGTGCCGCGCATGAAGGCGGTAATGGAGATCTTGGGATACAAAGGGGAATTCGAAGTTTTGATCTGCCAGATCGTGACTATCAAGGGCGGCAAGATTTCCAAGCGCGAAGGCAATATTGTGTCGGTTGACTGGCTGATTGACGAGGTCGGTGTGGACGCGGCGCGGTTTTTCTATTTGCAAAAATCGCTGTCGAGCCAGATGGAATTCGACGTGGAGTTGGCCAAGAAAAAATCCCAGGATTCGCCGGTGTTCTATGCCCAGTATGCCTACGCGCGCCTCTCCAGCATTTTGCGAAAAGTGAAAACTGGCAAAAGCCAGTTTTCATCCCGAGCACAGCGAGGGACAACTACATTGAAACTGCTGGAACACGACAGCGAGATGGCTTTGGCCAAAGAACTTTTGCGTTTGCCCGAAATAATTGAAGATTCCGCCAAAGATTTCCAGATGCAAAGGCTATGTCAGTATATTTTGGAAGTTGCCGGCAAGTTTCACGCTTTTTACCGCGATTGCCACGTGATGACCGATGACGCGCAATTAACACGGGCGCGCCTGTCGCTGGTCCTGGCGACCAGGACGGTCCTAAAAAATACCTTTGATATTCTCGGGATTTCCGCTCCCTCGAAAATGTAATAAAAAACCCGCAACAAACCAGCCCGCGTGCAGCGGGTTTTTTGTTTGCGCTTCCGTTTTTTTGCGGAAATGAAATATCGGCTACTTATAGTATGTAGAAATACTATAGAAGAGTACTAAAATTAAAAATGTAATAAAAAGAGTTGGCGTAAAAAACCCTCTGACAGGTTTTACGCGATGATAATTTCTCCCAATGAGCTGGCAGGATCACCCGCGAATAATTAATGAATTATTTGTCCGGGGTTAATTGGCATAAAAATATTATGGAAAAAGAAATTTTGATCGCGTTTGGCCAGAGAGTTAAAAAGGAAAGGGTGAAACTGGGGTTGTCCCAGGAAAAATTGGCGATGCGCGCCGGAGTACACCGCACATATATTGGCATGGTGGAACGCGCGGAAAAAAACGTCACCCTCTCCACGATCGAGAGGATCGCCAAAGCCCTCAATGTCAAAATCGCCGACCTTTTCTAGACATAAAACTTATCTGCCATTGGGGCAGTTTATTAAAACGCCTGAAGCGTAGCGGAAGACGGTTTAAGAAGATACCCCCGTGGCGTAAGCCCGGGGAGCTTCATTGACAGAGGCCAATTTGGATTTTTAGCTATTGAGCATTAACATTTAAGATGTGTTCCTGACAGGCTTTTTTTTGTTTGGAAATCTGATACAATCGGGTTTATGGAGAATATTTTCAGCCAAAAAGAGCGGAAAACTTTAGATTTCTGGAAACAGAACTCGATATTTGAGAAATCAGTGGCCCGTCCCGCAAAAAAGGGCGAATTTGTATTCTATGATGGGCCGCCCACGGCCAACAATCGGCCGGGCATTCATCACGTGGAAGCGCGGGTGTTCAAAGATATTATTTGCCGTTACAAGACCATGCGCGGATTTCGCGTCCAACGCCGCGCTGGCTGGGATGCTCACGGCTTGCCCGTGGAGCTGGAAATCGAAAAGAAACTGGGACTGCACAACAAGCACGATATCGAGAAGTACGGTATCAAGGAATTCAACCAAAAATGCCGGGAGTCGGTCTGGCAGTACGTCAAAGAGTGGGAATCGATGACCGAGCGCATCGGTTTTTGGCTGGACATGCAAAATCCCTATATCACCTACGAGCGGTCCTACATGGAAAGCGTCTGGTCGATCTTGAAAAATTCCTGGGAGAAAAAGCTTTTATATAACGATTACAAGGTTGTGCCTTATTGTCCGCGTTGCGGCACCACGCTGTCGAGCCACGAAGTGGCCCAGGGGTACCAGAACGTCAAGGATCCGTCGATTTTCGTCAAATTCCGGATAGTAAATCCCGACTGGAAAAACACGTCATTGCTGGTTTGGACGACCACTCCCTGGACATTGCCGGCCAATGTCGCGGTGGCGGCCAACGAAAAGATCGATTACGTCAAAGTAAGATCCAAGAACGCAGCCAACGGGGAATATTTGGTGTTGGCCAAGAGCCGTCTGGAAGCGGTCGGCCCGGATTTTGAGGTGGTGTCGGAATTAAAGGGCAAAAATCTGGTCGGTTTGCGTTATCAGCCGGTATTTGATTATTTTTTAAAAAATGATTCGGCGGCTTTCCGCGTGGTCAGCGGCGATTTTGTTTCCACCGAGGATGGCACGGGTTTGGTGCATATAGCGCCGGCGTTTGGCATCGAAGACATGGAAGTTATCCGGGCCGAGAACCAAAAACTGCGCGCCCAAAATTTGCCGGAGTTCCCGGTGCTGGTCACGGTCAGCGAGGACGGCACGTTTACGCTGGATGTAAAACTTTGGGCGGGGATGTTTGTCAAAGACGCCGATCCGCTGATCATCAAGGACCTGGAAGCTCGCGGCAAGGTATTCAAAACCGAGTTGCACGAACACGAATATCCGTTTTGCTGGCGCTGCAAGACTCCCTTGTTGTACTACGCCAAGAAGAGCTGGTTCTTGCGCATGACCAGCCTGAGGGACCGGTTGATCGAAAACAACCAGGCCGTCAACTGGGTGCCCCAACACTTGAGGGACGGGCGTTTTGGCGAATGGCTGCGCGAGGTCAAAGATTGGGCGGTTTCGCGCGAACGTTATTGGGGCACGCCCCTGCCGGTCTGGCGCTG
>Ga0182021_10007054_pt1 | contig 13307 bp, 24 predicted proteins | sample 612E3MmetaG_FD_120493 | JGI IMG/M metagenome (GOLD analysis project Ga0182021, IMG submission 120493) | Permafrost microbial communities from Stordalen Mire, Sweden - 612E3M metaG (Illumina Assembly) | ecosystem: Environmental > Terrestrial > Soil > Wetlands > Permafrost | place: Sweden...
AGGCTTTGAAGACTATTTACTCAAGTTTGACAAAATTTCTTTGTTAACTTCCTCTATCGATTCTTCTCCGTCAATTTCCAAAAGAATTCCCTTTTGTCTATAAAAATCCAAAACAGGTTCTGTAAGTTGGTGAAATAAATCTATTCTTTTTCTTATTGCTTTTAATGTGGTATCTAGCCTTACGTCATCTCTTCCCGAAAGCCTCCACAAAGCTTCCTTATCCGAAACCCTAAGGTATACTACTTTTGTAATATCGTGATCAAAAACTTCCGCCTGGCGTGTTGTTCTTGGAAAACCATCAAGAATATACCCATTTTTATATTCAACTTTTTGAAGATATTCACCTACAATTTTTAGAGTTTGGTCATCAGGAATAAGATTTCCTGCGTTTAAAGTTTCTCTTATATAGTTTCCTTCTGCGGTATTTTCTTTTGCAAGTTCCCTAAAAATATGTCCTGAAGAAAGATAAGGAATCTTTAATTCTTTAGAAAGAAGTTTTCCTTGAACAGATTTTCCTGAACCTTGAATACCAATTAAAATTATTTTCATTTGGCAAAACCCTCATAATTTCTCATGACAAGCTGAGCTTCTATTGCCTTAATTGTTTCCAAAATTACCGATACAACAATTAAAATCCCAGTTCCTCCCAATGCAAGATTTTGAATGTTGGTTAAAAATCTTGCAATTGTTGGAAAGATTGCGATTATACCCAAAAATATTGCTCCGGCCAAAGTTATACGGGTCAAAATATAATTTAAGTAGCTTGCCGTTGGGGCTCCCGGTCTAATACCCGGAATAAACCCTCCATATTTTTGTATTTCTTCTGCTATTTTTTTTGGATTAAAAACAACCGCAGTATAAAAATAGGTAAATCCGACAACTAGAATAAAGTAAGTCGCGTTATAAATAAAGCCTGTTGGGCTAAACCAGGTTGTAATTGCTACTCCGATAGTATGTAGAATGAAAATTTTGGAAACGGCAAGATAATTTGAAATAATAGAAGGAAGCAAAACTAAAGAAACAGCAAAAATTATTGGTATTACGCCTGCCTGGTTTAATCTTAAAGGAAGATGCGTTGACTGACCTCCGTACATTTTGTTTCCCCTTACTTGTTTTGCATAGTAAACAGTTATTTGTCTTGTAGCTTCGTTGATAATAACGATTGATCCGATAACCAAAAGAGCCATTACCAAAAATACCCCGATGTTAAAAAAGTTTTGGGCATTAACCGTACTTGCCGTTTGACCAAAAGTAACAGGAAGCCTTGAAATTATTCCTGCGAAAATAAGAAGCGATATTCCGTTTCCGATACCCCTTTCAGTAATAAGTTCTCCCATCCAAACCAAAAGCATTGTTCCGGCTGTCATTGTCACCATAAGAGAAATTAAATTAAGAATATTTAGATTTGCAATAATTCCTTGATTTCTTAAAAGCGCATACATTCCAATTGCCTGAAGTATTGCTAAAGGAACGGTAAGCATTCTTGTATACTGATTAATTTTTTGTCTTCCTGACTCTCCTTCTTTTTGAAGTTCTTCAAGTTTCGGAAAAACCATTGTCAGCAATTGCAAGATAATTGAAGCATTAATATAAGGATTAAGCCCTAAGGCCATTACGGAAAAATTGGCTAAAGTTCCACCTGAAAATACATCTAAAAGAGCCAGAAATTGATTTTGGGCAAAAAGAGCTTGTAATTGTGCGAGGTTAACGCCCGGAACCGGAATATGTGCAAAAATTCTGGCAATAACAAAAATTAAAGCCGTGAATAATATTTTTTTTCTAACATCAGGTGACTTGAAGCTGTTTTTAAAAATTGCTAGAATTTTATCCATTTATATTAATTTTCTACTTTTCCGCCTGCTTTTTGTATTTTTTCCGCTGCGTGTTTTGAAATCGGCAACTTAATAATTAAAGAGTTTTTAATTGTCCCGTCACCCAAAATTTTTACTCCGTATTCTTTTGCTTCCTGTTCGTTAACTATATTGTTGCTTATTAAGGCTTTTAAATCAACTACGCTACCTTGTTTTAGTAAGCTTAAAACCTTAACGTTAATTACAATCGGTTTTTTCTTGAAAAGCTTATTTTTGCCCTTACCCCTTCTAAAAGGAAGTCTTTTTATAAGAGGTAGTGCTCCGCCTTCAAAAGACAAAGACCTTTTGCTTCTGGCATTTTGTCCTTTTGTTCCGCGTCCTGATGTTTTAACACGACCAGAACCATGGCCCTGACCCAATCTTTTTTTTGATTTTGTTGTAATTTTATCCAGACTATTTAGATTCATTTTTTGCCCCCCTTAAAGCCTTTTCTCTTTTATATCTTTGCGCGAGTCTATCTAGAGCTTCTATTGTTGCATAAACGTTGCTTGCCTGATTATCGGTTCCCAAAACCTTGGAAGAAATATTGTTAATTCCCGCTAAAGACACAACGCTTCTTACTGCTCCTCCGGCAATTACTCCGCTTCCTGGTGGCGCCGGTTTTAACAAGACCTTTGCTGCCCCTAATTTTATATAGAATTCAAAAGGTATGCTTCCATTAACTATCGGAACTTCGATTGCGTGCTTCTTGGCAAGAGTAACGCCTTTTTTTATTGCCGATGAAACATCTCCTGCTTTTCCAAGACCAACACCGACTTTCCCTGATTTATTTCCAACAACCATAAGAACGGAAAACCCAATCTTATTTCCTCCTTTTGTTTTCTTGGAAACTCTGTTTACCTGAACAATTTGCTCCTCAAAACCGTCTTGATTTTTTTGATATTCTAAATTTTTAATATTTCTATCCATATTTAAAACTTAAGGCCTCCTTGCCTTGCTCCTTCCGCAACTGCCTTAACCCTACCATGATATCTATAAGAACCCCTGTCAAAAACTACTTCTTTTACTTTTTTTTCTATTGCTTTTTTTGCAATAAGTACTCCCAGTTGTTTAGACCTATCGGTTTTACTGACTTTTTCTTTTAACAAAAGGTCTTTTTCGGAAACTCCGACAATTGTTTTGGCTTTTGCATCGTCTATGATTTGAGCATAAACATACTTATTCGATCTAAAAACAGAAAGCCTGGGTTTATCTAAGTTTCTCTTTAGCTTTGTCCTTATTTTTAATTTTCTTGTTTGTTTCGTGTTCATACTACTTTGCTCCTGCTGCTCCCACTGCTTTCGCAGCTTTTCCTGCTTTTCTCCTCACTCTTTCTCCGACGTATTTTATACCTTTTCCTTTATATGGCTCGGGGGGCCTAATGCTTCTTACTTTTGCCGCAATGTTTCCTACCAAAGCCTTATCTATTCCGGAAACTGTAATGATATTTTCTTCAACCGTAAAATTTACCCCCTCGTTTGCCTTAATTATAACAGGATGCGAATAACCAACGGATAATGTTAATGTGTTTCCGGAAGCCTGAGCTCTATAACCAACTCCCGAAAGCTCAAGTTTTTTCTCAAAGCCGTCTATAACACCCTTGACAAGATTATTTATCATTGCCCTTACTAATCCAAATAAAGCATTTGTTGTTTTGTCATTTGCCTTAACCTGGGTTACGACAACTTGCCCTTCTTTTAACTCCGCTTTAATTCCGCTTGGAATAGTAAAGGAAAGATTTCCCTTAGGACCACTGACCCTTATCTCTTGTCCTTCAAAAGAAACGCTTATTCCTTCTTTTAACATAACTGGTTTTTTAGCAATTTTTGACATATCTTTAATTAATTACCAAATGGCAAACAATATTTCTCCTCCTAATCCTTTTTTGCTGGCGTCTGCCGCCGTCATTACTCCCTGGCTTGTTGAGACAACAACCTTTCTTCTTCCTCTTTTCCCTATATCAAGAATTTTCTTAGCAGGTGAATATATTCTAAGGGATGGTTTTGAAATGATGTCAACATCTGTTAAAACCGGAATTCGTTTTTCGTATTTAATAACGGCATTCAATTGCTTTTTCGCGCCACTGGTTTCTACTCTTACGCTTTCTAAGAATCCTTCTTTAACCAAAACCCTTCCAATTTCTTTATTAATATTGGAAAAGGGAAGAACAACGTCTTTTCTTTTTGAAAGAGCGCTATTTTTAATTCTTATAATAAAATCTGCAACTAAATAATTCATATTTTTACCATGTAGACTTAACTACTCCTGGAAGTTCTCCTTTTTGTGCTAATTCCCTAAAACAAATCCTGCAAACTCCAAATTTCCTCATGTAGCCACGCGCCCTACCACAGATATTGCATCTGTTTACGCTTCTTACCGCAAATTTTTGTTTTTTCTTAAATTTAACTATGTCTGATGTTTTTGCCATTATTGCTCCTTCTTAAAAGGCATACCTAATGCCTTTAACAATGCGTAACCTTGCTTATCGTCTTTTGCTTTTGTAACAATAGATATTTCCAATCCTTGGATTTTATCAATTTTACTTGGGTCAATTTCTGTAAAAACCATACTCTCTTCAAATCCCAGTGTATAATTTCCGTGTCCATCGAAGCTTTTTTTATCAACTCCGTGAAAATCTCTAATTCTAGGAAAAACAATTGTAACTAATTTTTGATAAAAATCATACATTCTCTTTCCTCTTAAGGTTACCATGAGACCAATTTCGTCTCCTTCTCTCAATTTAAAAGATGCTATTGATTTTTTTGCCTTCATTACCCTTGGCTTTTGACCGGCAATCAAAGAAAGTATTTCCGCTCCTTTTTCCATATTTTTTTTATCCGATAAAGCATCTTTAACACCTATGTTAATAACGATTTTTAAAAGCTTTGGAACAGCATTGAAATTCTTAATTCCTAATTCAAGCTGCAAGTTTTTTGCTATTTCTTTATTATATTGTTCTTGTAATAAATTTGTGCTCATATTTCAGATTTACACTTTTTACAAATTCTAGATTTTACGCCTTTTTCCGTTTTATATCCAACGCGTGTCTCCTTATTACATTTTGGGCAAACTAAAATAACATTTGCTTCGGGCATCGGTTTTGTCAAAGTAATAATCTCCGAAGGCTGGGCCTGCGAACGAGCTTTTAAATGCCTTTTATATAAGTTTATATTCGCAATTAACACCTTTCCAATCTTTGGAAAAACCTTATCAATCTTTCCATTCTTACCCTTATCTTTTCCTCTTATAACTTTTATGTTATCTCCTTTTTTAAGTTTCATATTAAACTACCTCTATTGCCATGCTGGCTATTTTTGCAAAGCCTCTATCTCTTACTTCTCTTGCAATTGGCCCGAAAATCCTAGTACCCCTTGGATTCTTATCTTTGATATTATCAATAACAACCCCTGCGTTATCGGAAAATCTTACATACGAACCGTCGTTTCTTTTTAACTCTTTTCTTGTTCTAACAACCAAAACTTTCACAATTTCACTTTCCTTAACTTGACCCGTTGGTAAAGCCTGTTTAACAACGCAGTTTAACACATCGCCAATATATCCAAATCTTCTTTTACCCCCACCGAAAATATGAATAACCTGCAAAACTTTTGCGCCGGAATTATCGGCAACTTTTAACATTGTTCTGTGCTGAATCATTTTATTACCTCCAAAACTTTAAAAAATTTATCTTTAGAAATTGGTTTTGTCTCGGCAAATTTTACTTTGTCTCCAACGTTAAGCGTTAAATCTCCTATATCAGCTTTGTAATGCTTACTTTTTTTTAGGAGTTTTCTGTATAAAGGATGCGGTATTCTTCTCGTAACCTCAATTACCGCCGTTTTATTCATTTTTAAAGATATTATTTTACCTATGAATGTTTTTTGCATATTATTTTACCTTACTTTCTTCTATCAATTGCTTTTCTCTTAAAGCAGTTAAAATCCAGGCAATTTCTTTTTTCTTCCAAAAAATTTGCCTTGTGTTTTTAAGTTTGTTTTGCTTATTTTCAATAGAAAAATTAAACAAGGTGTCTTTTGCTTCTTTTAAAGCTTTCCTAAGTTCTTTATCATTTTTTGCAAACAATTCTTTTCTATCTCTTGTTTTCATATATTAACTTTCCTTTTCTACTATTCTTGTTTTAACGTTTAACTTGTGAGCCGCAAGCCTAAGAGCCGAAAACGCCGTTTCTTTCGTAACGCCTGCCATTTCAAACAAAATTCTCCCCGGAGCAACCGGAGCAACAAACTCAAAAACGTCTCCCTTGCCAGAACCCATTCTGGTTTCCGCAGGTTTTTTTGTAATTGGCTTGTCAGGAAAAATTCTTATCCAAATTCTTCCTCCTCTTTGCGTATAATGAGTAATTGCTCTTCTTGCCGATTCAATTTGTCTTGACGTAACCCAAGCGGTTCCCTCGGACATAAGCCCAAACTCTCCAAAAGAAATCTTTGTTCCTCTATACGCATTTCCCTTCATGCTTCCTCTTTGCTGTTTCCTGAATTTTGCTCTTTTTGGTACTAACATATTATTATTTTTCCTCCACTTTGTTTATCCAAACTTTTACTCCAATATATCCTTTTTTTGTAAGCGCTGGACAGCTTGCGTAACTAATATTTTCTCTAAGCGTTGATAGGGGCACGGTACCAACTTGTAATTTTTCTCTTCTTCCGATTTCTGCGCCGCCTATTCTTCCTGACAAAACTATCCTTACTCCCAAGGCTCCTGCGCCCATAACTCTCTCGACAGCACCCGCCATAATTCTTTTTGCAGGAAGTCTCCTGTTTAGCTGTTCGGAAATATTTTTTGCGACCAAAAAAGCATCCAGATTTGGTTCTTTAATCGGCTCGACTCTTATGTCAAGTTTATATTGGTTTTTTGCCGAAGATTTTTTAATTAAATTTTTATACATATATTCCTTGAGCTCTTCGAGCCCTGTTCCCCCACGGCCTATTACCATTCCTGGTTTTGAAACATATGCGGTTACTTTAAGATTGTTAATTGATCTTTCAATCTCGATTTCAGAAATTCCTGCATTTTTTAACCTTTCCATTAAGGCTTTTCTTATGCTGTAATCTTCCATAAGAGTATCTTTATATCCCTTTTCCTGAAACCAGCGACTCGTCCAGGTATTCATTATGCCAAGCCTTATTACTCTTGGATTAACTTTTTGTCCCATTTATTTTGCCTCCTCCTTTTTTGTTTCCAAAACTATTTTTATATGACTTCCTCTTCTTTTATAGGGATGCACTCTTCCTCTTGTCGACGGATGATACCTTTTGTAAGAAGGTGCTTCCAAAACATCTATTGATTTAATTTTCAAGGATTCTTGCTTTAAGCTATTATTATTAACCGCATTGGCAATTGCACTTTTCAATGTTTTTGCTAAAGGTACTCCACCTCTATTCTTTAAAACAGATAAGCTTCTTAGCGCATCCTCTACGGAAAGCGTTCTAATTGCATCTGCAACTAATCTTATTTTTCTTGGTGCTACCCTAACTGATTTTGATACTGCAAAAACTTCCATACTATGTTTTACTAATCTCCCTTGCTACAACTCTTCCATGTGTTCTAAATGTTCTGGTTGGTGAAAATTCTCCCAAACGGTGCCCAACCATTGTTTCAACAATAAATACATTTATAAAAGCTCTTCCGTTATGAATTGCAAAAGTATGCCCAACAAACTCAGGTGGAATCTGACACGCTCTCGACCATGTTTTAATTGCCGTTTTTTCACCGGTTTGTTTTTGCTTTACAACCTTTTTCATAACCCTTTCGTCTATGTATGGACCCTTTTTTGTACTTCTCATTTTTTTCTACTTTGTAATATAAATTTATTTGAATATTTTTTCTTATTTCTTGTATTCCCAACAGCCGGCTTTCCCGCAAATGTTTTTGGAGTAGTCATTCCGATTCCCGACCTTCCTTCTCCCCCTCCATGAGGATGGCTTCTTGGATTTTGCGCAACTCCTCTAACCGTTGGCCTAATACCCCTGTGTATTTTTGCTCCTGCTTTTGCAAAAAATTTATTTTTCCAATCGATATTTCCTAAATTTCCAACCGTTGCCATGCCTTTTGCCAAAACTTTTCTTACCTCACCCGAAGGAAGCTTTATGTGAACAAAATTTCCTTCCTTTGCTGCAATTACTGCGCCTGTCCCAGAACCTCTGGCTAATTGCCCACCCCTCCCGGGAATAAGCTCAACGTTATGAACAATAGTTCCAATAGGCATTGCTGATAGCGGCATCGCATTACCAAGCCTTATCTCCACATCCTTGCCCGCTATTATAGCATCATTTAGTTTTAATCCTTCGGGAGATAAGATATACCTCTTTTCTCCATCTTCATATTGTATTAAAGCAATATCAGCGCTTCTGTTTGGATCGTATTCCAGAGCAACAACTTTTCCCGAAATGTCCATCTTATCTCTTTTAAAATCAATTACTCTTATATATCTTTTGTGTTGTCCACCCTGATGCCGTACGGATACTTGCCCCGTTACGTCTCTTCCCGAATTTTTCTTTTTAATAAATCTTAAGTTTTTCATATTATTTTTTAGTTTCAGACCCAGAGTCGAAAATAGAAATTTTTTGTCCTTTACCTACTGTTACAAAAGCTTTTTTAAATGCAGCTTTCGAAATCTCAACTCTTCTTACACCGGCCCTTGCTTTTCTTCCCTTAACTATAACTGTTGAAACTTTTAAAACATTTACTTTAAATTTTTCTTCTACCGCTTTTTTAATATCTTTTTTTCCGGCCGTTGTAAAAACTTTAAATGTATATCGGCCCGAAGACGCATCGTTCATTGATTTTTCACTAATAATTGGTCCTAGAATTATATTTAATGCATTCATATTATTTCCTTAAAAATGTCTCCTTTATAGCGTCTATAGAATTTTTCATGAAAAGAATTTGATTGCTTTGCAAAACCTGGTAAGTATTTAAAAGATTAGACGACAAAATCCTTATCCCTTGGATATTTCTTGCCGCTTTGGATACGTTTTCAAAATCCTTGCCCCCTTTTGGCATTACCAATAGCGTTTGCTTATTTTTCACATCCAAAGAAAGTTTGCCTATTATATCTGCCATTTTTTTTGATTTAGGCTCTATTTTTTCAAGTCCTGATACTATTTTTATTTCTCCGTCTTTAAGTTTTGCAGAAAGCGCAGAAAACAAAGCTACTGTTTTCATTTTTTGGCTAAGCTTAAGGGAATAATCCCTTTGCCTTGGACCAAAAGCAATTCCTCCACCGACAAATATTGGGGCCGATGCCGCTCCATGTCTTGCTCTGCCTGTTCCTTTTTGTCTGTATATTTTTCTTGTTGAAATTTTTACCTCTCCCCTTGATTTTGTTTTTACCGTTCCTCTTCTTTGATTTGCCAGGTAAACCCTAACCGCTTGTGTCATTATTTGCGTATTTATTGGAGCACCAAAGATTTCTTTGGGAAGCGAAAAACTCTCAACGACTTTTCCGCTTGTATTAAAAACGCTAATCTTTAATCCTGTTTCTTTTGGTAACTCTTTTTTAACCGGTGTCTTTTCGACAACCGGTTTTGTAATAACGGCCTTTTTAGCAACCGGTTTTGCCGCTACTTTTGACTTCTGAACTTTTACTGTTGTTTTTTTAACTGTTGGCATCTTTTACCCCCTCTTTTGTTTCTACTGATTGATCTTTAACTTTTTCCTCAACAACAGGAATCGTAGCCGGCTCAATACTAGCTACTGGTTCTTCCGTGGATGCAACTTCCGCAACCGGTTCTTCAATTACTTCTTTATATAAAGAAACAAATTTTTTATTAGTTCCGATTTTTTTAACAATTACCAAGGAATTTACGCTCCCAGGAACCAAACCTTTTATAAGTAAAACTCCGTCGTTTGTAATTTCAATTACTTCTAAATTTTTAATTGTAACTGTATCATGTCCCATCCTTCCGGCCATTCTTTTTCCCCTATAAACTCTTCCCGGTGTTGTTGTTTGTCCAATTGAACCGGGAGCTCTTTCTCTATCTGATTGTCCGTGGGTTCTTGGCCCACCATGAAAGCCATATCTTTTAACCCCTCCCGCCCAACCCTTTCCCTTCGATGTTCCTGTTACGTCTACCATGTCACCTGGTGCAAAAACATCCGAAACATTTATTTGTGAACCTAAACTCGCGCCCTCAACATCATCTAGTCTTATTTCTCTAAAAAAGCGGGGCGTATGTTCTAGTCCCGCTTTTTTACTGTGATTGACTGCTGACTTTTTTGCTCTTTTCTTAATTTCAAGTCCGAGCTGAAGAGCGTTGTAACCTTCTTTTTCTGTTGTCTTAACTTGTGTTATAAAATTACCTAAAACCGCAACGCTTGAAAGCGGAACTCTTGTTCCGTCTTGCAAAAATCCCTGCGACTGTTTAATTTTTTTACCGAGTAGTGAATTAACTTGCATAAATTTTCCGGTTTAACACAAAAAAAAGTGACCACATAGAGTCACTTTACTTACGAAAAAAGTAGTTTTAAGCTCCCTATGTAGTTACAATCACCTCCTGAGTTATAACCATTTTATTAAGAGTAATTATATATAAAGGCGAACCTAAATGCAAGAGGATTTATAGCTTTTTATATTCAATTTTTGTTATTAGTGAATTCTTTTTTTGCAAAGGTGAATTTCTGATATGTTTTCTGTAATATGCCTGAACCATAATCTTTGAATAATCATTAACTTTTTGTATAAATTCAATTCCCTGAAGGTGATCATACTCGTGTTGGATAACTCTGGCCAAAATTCCATCAGCTCTTAGGCTAAATTTCTGTCCATTTTCATCAAACGCCTGGACTTTTATTTCTTCGGGGCGAAGAACAGGACCAAAAATTGCCCCGTCGGCAACGCTTCCACAGCCTTCATATATAACATTTTGAGCCTGAGATTTAAAAGTAATTTTAGGATTAATATAAATCCTTAACTTATCTGTTTTAGCAAGTTTTCTTGAACCCGTATTTTTTGGATATGTAATAAAAACCATATAATTTTCACCTATCTGAGAGGCTGCAATTCCAATTAAATCTGCCTTTTTATTTGTAGCAATAAGGTCTTTGATGAGTTTTTGAATTTTAGGAGATTTGAAATTAGATATTTGTTTATTTTTTGCCTTAAGCCTTGGGTCTCCGGACATAATAACTTTTCGAATAGCCATATTAGCGGAGATTATAGCACATTACATCCCGATTTCGATGTTTACGCCTGCGGGAAGTTCCAGGTGAGTTAAGCTGTCGATGGTTTTTTCGGTTGGGGAAACAATATCAATTAATCTTTTGTGGACTTTTATTTGGAAGTGATCTCTGGCGTTCTTGTCTATGAAAGGTGATTTATTTACCGCATATACGCTTCTTTTTGTAGGAAGTGGTATTGGCCCAACAACTTGAGCACCGGTTCTTATTGCCGTGTCCAAAATTTGCTGGCAAGTCGAATCGATTACTCTTGCGTCATAACTTTTGAGTCGTACTCTAATTCTTCCTTTTGGCATATTAGTAAATAAATCAAAGAGCTAGAAAGTAGGCAGAAACCTGAGGCTTAAGCAATTATTTTTGAAATAACGCCTGCTCCAACTGTTTTTCCGCCTTCTCTAATTGCGAATCTTAATCCTTCTTCCATTGCAACAGGAGCAATAAGTTTTACAATCATTTTCGTATTGTCTCCGGGCATTACCATTTCAACTCCACTCGGAAGTGCTGCTTCTCCTGTTACATCGGTTGTTCTTATGAAAAATTGTGGTCTATAACCAGTAAAGAACGGCGTGTGTCTTCCGCCTTCTTCTTTTGTTAATATATAAGCTTCTGCTTCAAACTCTTTGTGAGGTGTAATTGAGCCTGGTTTTGCAATAACCTGTCCTCTTTCAACGTCTGCTTTTTCAACGCCTCGAAGGAGCAGTCCGACATTGTCTCCTGCCTGTCCGTCGTCGAGTTGTTTTTTAAACATTTCAACACCTGTTACAACAGAAGCTTTGGTTGGTTTGATTCCGACAATCTCAACTGCTTCGTTAATTTTAATCTTACCTCTTTCAATTCTTCCTGTTACAACTGTTCCTCTTCCTTTGATTGAGAAAACGTCTTCAACAGGCATCAAGAATGGTTTTTCTGTATCTCTAACAGGAGTCGGAATATATGAATCAACTGCGTCCATTAAAGCCATTATTTGTTTTTCTGCTTCCGCATCGCCTTCCAATGCTTTTAGTGCCGAACCTCTTATAATTGGAGTGTCTGCTCCGGGATATTGATATTTTGTTAACAATTCCCTTACTTCCATTTCAACCAAATCCAAAAGCTCAGCATCTTGAACCATGTCGCATTTGTTAAGGAAAACTACTATTGCCGGAACTCCTACTTGTCTTGCTAGTACTATGTGTTCTCTTGTTTGTGGCATGGGGCCGTCCGGAGCTGAAACTACCAAGATTGCGCCGTCCATTTGAGCGGCTCCCGTAATCATGTTCTTAATGTAATCTGCGTGTCCCGGTGCGTCGATGTGTGCGTAGTGTCTTTTTTCTGTTTCATATTCGATGTGGGAAATATTGATTGTGACTCCTCTTGCTTTTTCTTCCGGGGCGTTATCGATATCTTCGTACTTCATTGCCTTTCCTCCGCCCTTTTTAGACAAAACAGTAGCAATAGCTGCGGTTAAAGTTGTCTTTCCATGATCAACGTGACCGATTGTTCCTATATTTACATGTGGTTTTGTTCTTTTATATACGTCTGCCATATTTAAGCCAAAAAAATAACCCAATTAAGGTTAAATTGAATATACACTAGTTTTTAAAAAACGTCAAGGGGGAAAATACCAAAAATCTGTCTTAATGTTGTGCAATTCAAGTTTTGTGTATTGACAAACTTTCCCGCTTCCCTAACAATTGATTTAATGATAGAGGGACCAAGATTTGTTCCGGCAAGACAAGATTTTACAATTCCCTCTCTTAGGCCTCCTGTTACGCATGACCTCGAACATCCTGAATATCTTGATAACGAAGATTTCATAATTCCCCTGACTCCCACTCGTAATTATTATCCCGAATTACCCTACCATCTTAGGAAATATGTTCTAAAAAAGATCAGATTTGAAGAAGGAGTAGTACCCGAATCGTTATGGAAGGCTAGAGGAGATTTTATAGAAAAGAGAGTTCAGGATATGGTTGCCAGACTACCAGGAGTCAACAATGTAACAAGACACGAGCATGACAGCAAGGATGACAAAGCTGGACATGATTTAACAGTAGACTACGACGGTTTAAGAGTTTATGTTCAGGTGAAATCAAGCAGGTATGGAATCCAAGAATTTAAGCAAGCTATAAGGAATAAATATTTTCCTAATGAAACAAATAGCATGGTTCTTGTACGTGAATGGATGACCAAAAACAGAATTATTTTGGTGAACGGCTCCGAAACAAGATCTGATAACGAAATTCTTGACGGCAGTTTTTATCCGCAACTCGAACGAAT
>Ga0182021_10007055_pt1 | contig 13306 bp, 14 predicted proteins | sample 612E3MmetaG_FD_120493 | JGI IMG/M metagenome (GOLD analysis project Ga0182021, IMG submission 120493) | Permafrost microbial communities from Stordalen Mire, Sweden - 612E3M metaG (Illumina Assembly) | ecosystem: Environmental > Terrestrial > Soil > Wetlands > Permafrost | place: Sweden...
GACTGGGACCTCGCTCGCGTGGAAGACCTCGGTCTGCCCCTTGCTGCTCAACTCGCCCTGGCCGGCGGTTCGGAGATTGCGGACCCAGTCGGACTCGCCATATGGGGAAACCAGATAGCGGCTGTGGCCGACCTCGACGACGAAGATCCAGGCGGAAATGCCGCCAATCCGGTAGAGCAGATGCCAAGACGGATCTGGTTCTGGGATTCCGACACTATGTGACCTGTTTGCGTTCATGGGTCTGGTCATTCACGCCAGCGGTTCGGCGGCTCACCGCGACGCGGGACCGATATCAAAGGATCGTGCGTCACCGCTCAAGCGCCACATGCGTGCAAGCGAGTGCACGTCGTCGGAGTGCTTCCGAACGGGCATCACCGCTGGTCAGACGCTCAGGGTCGTTGGTTGACGGCGGTAGTTTCTGCGTATTTGTGGGTTTGGTAGTAGTTCCGGATCGGGCCCTCATCAAGCATGCGAGCGAGCTCCGGTAGCCCCACGCCGACAGGGCGCGTCGGAGCCAATCCCTGTCCGCACGACGATGGGAATGCGGGCAGGGCTAGACCTACTCGTTGTGGATCGCTCGAGCGGGTTGGATCGGGTCGTGGAGCGAGGATTAGACGGAGGGGGTCACCAGGTGGATGGGCTCGTCCAGTGGCTTGACCCGCGGGTCGCCTTCGTCGGCGAAGTAATCGCCCTTGATGGTGGTGTCTATGCCGGCCGGTGTCTTCAGCGCCCGGAGCACGAAGGTCGCTGCGGTGGCCACGATCACGTTGATCACGAACGCTGTCAGGGCGATGTAGCCCAACTGTGCCAGGACGGGAATCAGCGCCAGCGAGCCGGCGAAGTGTTGCGTGCCGCCGCCCAATGTTGGCTTCACGACGTTGTATGCCGCCGCGGTGCCGTAGATCATGCCGACCGCCCAGCCGGCGATCAGGGCCCAGCGGTGGAACCAGCGCGTGTACAGACCGAAGACGATCGCCGGGAAGGTTTGCAAGATCCAGATGCCGCCCAGGAGCTGGAAGTTGATGGCGTTCTGCTTGTCCATGGTCAGGACGAAGACGAGGGCCACAAACTTGACCGCAAGCGACACCCTCTTGCCGACCTTCGCCTCCTGAGCCGGGGTAGCCGACGGCTTGAGCCACTCGCGATAGATGTTGCGGGTGAACAGGTTGGCCGCCGCGATGGCCATGATGGCTGCCGGCACCAGGGCGCCGATCGCGATCGCAGCAAAGGCAACACCGGCGAACCAGGATGGGAACATGTCCTCGAACAGCTGAGGGACGACCAGCTGCGGGTTGGGCACGCCGTCTAGGCCGATCGGCTTGGTGCCAGCCGCGATCGCGACCCACCCCAGCAGCGCCAGCAGCCCGAGCACAAAGCTGTAAGCCGGCAGGATGGCAGCATTGCGGCGGATCGTGTTGCGCGATTTGGAAGACAGGGTCGCGGTGATCGAGTGCGGGTACATGAACAGCGCCAGGGCCGAGCCGAGTGCGAGGGTTGCATAGGCCCAGTACTGGGTGGCAGGCGGGATGTAGGCGCCGGTCGGTTTGGCCGGAGTGAGCTTGCTCGGCGACGCCATCTTGTGCTGGGCCGCGGCGAAGATGTGGTCCCAGCCGCCGACCTTGCTGGGCAGGTAGACCACGGCCACGATGATTACCAGGTAGATCAGCCCGTCTTTGACGAACGCGATGATTGCCGGTGCTCGCAGACCCGATGAGTAGGTATAGGCGGCAAGGACGGCGAACGCGATGAACAGAGGCAGGTCCTGGGCGATGACGTTGCCGGAGCCGCCGAGGCCGATGACCTCCAGGACCGCCTGGATGCCGACGAGCTGCAACGCGATGTAGGGCATCGTGGCTAGGATGCCGGTGACCGCGATTACTAGGGACAAGCCGCGCGATCCGTAGCGGTTGCCGACGAAGTCCGAAGTGGTGACGAAGCCGTGCCGATGGCTGACCGACCACAGCCGCGACATGAAGATGAAGATGATCGGGTAGAGCACGATCGTGTAGGGGACCGCGAAGAACCCGTTGACCGAACCGAGCGCGAACATCGCAGCAGGGACGGCTATGAACGTGTACGCGGTGTAGAGGTCACCTCCGAGCAGGAACCAGGTGACCCAGGTGCCGAAGCTGCGACCGCCCAGGCCCCATTCATCCAGGCTCTCCATGCCGGCGTGACGCCACTTCGAGGCCATGAAGCCCATGACCGTGACGAGCGTGAAGAGAGCGATCAACACTGTGAGGGCCACAACGTTGACGCCCACATGGTCGTTCGTTGTTGCCAGGGCAAGGGTGTTCATCGACCTGCCTCCTGATCCTTCGGGGCGTCGGAGGTCATCTGCCGGTGTGGGCGCGCTTTAAGTACGAGTCGATAGGCGGTATATGTGCAGGCGGAGCAGAGGAAGACCCACAAGAACTGGTACCAGATGAAGAACGGGAACGCGCCCAGCTTGGGCTCGATCCTGGCGTAGCTGCTGACCCACATCAGGGCGACGATCGGTAGGAGCAACAGGACGCCGGCGACAGTCATCAGACTTCTGTTGGCCGGCGGAATGGTGTCGTGATCCACGTATCCAGGAGTGTCGTGATCTTGGCTGTTTGGCAAGAGGAACCTCTGCGTGTGATGTGGGCCACATGGTTGAAGCCGATTCCGAAGAGTACGTACCCGCCTGTGCACCTTTGAGCGATTTGCGCAGTGGTGCTGCTCTTCGGTCGTTCGGTGCGGGCAGCGGCAAAGTGGAAGCCCAAGACTGCGATAGTTGTGGAGCTCCCCACCCGGTGGGCTGACTCGCTGCCGCTCCAGTGATCGCCAGAATCGTGCCCCTGTCTGGGGAGCTCTCGGCGAGCCTCATACGGGCGGACCACAATAGGAGGAATGCCCTTCGAGCTGGCTACTCTGGGACGGCTTCGGGGGCTGCGGGCCGGATGTTGGCGTTGTGGTGGAACATGTTGTCCCAGGTCGCCTTGATCGCCGCTACCCGGTCTGGTTTCCCAAGAAGATACTCAGCGCGGTCGCCGATGCGGTCGCAGTTCTGGTCGCCGGCGCAGCCGCGCTCTCATCTGGTCACGTTCTCCTGGGTACGTGCAAAGGGTGATTTCCGATCTCAGCGCGATTGGCGAGTGCTGAGGCCGGGCGTTCCCTCGGTCTGCTCACGACCGGAGAAGCGGCCCGGGTGCACGTGCGGCAAGCGTGCTCTTCAAAGGTTCCAACTCATGGCGGCCGAAGATGTCGTCTTCACTGGGTGCGCGACCGCCGCCGCTGGCGCCAGCCGTCTGCCAGCCGGCGCATTAGCCACCGCCCAGCGCTTCTCAAGCTGACCGCCTGAATTCGCCGATCCCTCACCGAACAAGGAGGCGCGCCCGTCGCGGTAAAATACGTGAATTCACTTGTAGTGGAAGCGCGCCTGCAGGATCACGAGGTCGTCGCTATCGACGAGGTAGACGAGTCGGTGTTCTTCGCTTATGCGTCGAGACCATGCTCCGGCAAGCATGTGGCGAAGTGGCTCCGGTTTGCCAATGCCCTCGGTGGGGTCCCGCAGGGCGTCGTCGATCAATCGGTTGATGCGTTTGAGAGTGGCGCGGTCGGCACCTAGCCAATAGGTGTAATCGCCCCATCCGTGGGGAGTGAAGACCAGCTTCACCGGGTCAGATCGTGCTTTTCGCGCTGGCCCGTCCTCGCCTGCTGCAGACTCTCGATCAGGCGTTTGGCATTCGCCGGCACCCGCAACAGGTGCGCGGTTTCCTCCAGGGCGTCGTAGTCGGCGCGGGACAGGAGTACAGCGTCTCCCCGCCGCGACGTGATCTCGATCGGGGTGCGATCGTCGTTGACCTTTTCGATCAGCCGGAAGAGGTTCTTGCGTGCCTCGCTCGCAGTGACCGCCATCAACAACTCCTTCATAGTTGTACGAGTTATGGTACCACTAGTGAGTGCCGTTCATGCGAGTTGGTCGGTCGACTACTCCAGATGGTTCGGACTGGCACGTACCAATCTCGGCACCTCCAGATCACCCGCATAACCCTGAAATGCGAACGCCCGCTCATCGGCTCAGACCCGAGAGACGTGTCGTCAGGATCGATGCTCCTATGGACATGCGCGGAGGCTGGGCCGACCTGGAACAAACCTGACCTTCGTCGTTCCGCCAAAGGATCCCTCACCGGACCAGAACGCACCCATCGCAAGCAAAGTAGTGCGTCCGGAGGCTGCCAACGCCGGAAGGCTCGCTGACCACACCCTCAACGGTAGGCTGTGAATGAAGTCGGCGTGCCGTTTGTCGATCACCGGAGCCACACATGGTGCGTCGCTCTATCGGGACGGTTAGCTCCGTCCGACTGCACTCCGCCGCGCCGGTTCGAGCGCACCCGCTGAGCTACCAGCGCGGTGAGCCCGAGGGTGACAACCCCGAGGTCATAGACCAGGGCTGTGGATCGCAGCCCGACCGATGCGCTGGCGAAGCCCGCGAATACGGCCGGCAGGCTGAAGGCCAGGTACGCAACGGCGAACAGCTCACCGCGCTGCTCGGGGGCGGCCAGGCGCGACAGTGTCCCGAAGCAAGCAAGGGCCGAGGCTCCGAAACCGACGCCCGCGACAAGGGTTCCCGCGCCAGCCATCGCAAGCGAGTGATCCAGCACGCCCACCAGGGTCAGCGTCGTGCCGGCTGTCAGCAGGACGGCCCCGATATCGAGGACTCGACCGGTCGGCCAGGCACGCAGGACGAACGCAGTCAACGCTCAGGTCCCGCACAGCAAGGTGACGACGAGCCCACCCACGAGGTGACTGCTCAAGCCGAACAGGGTACCGGCCACCGACGGGCCGAGCGAGAGGTACAGCCCACCGAGCGCCCAGCTGGCCACCATGATGGGGATGATCGCGTAGACGTCGGCGCGCAGACCCAGCGGGACGCCGAGCCGTGGAATGAGTGATGCCCTGCCACCTGGGCGCCGCGCGGACGTCTCGGGCATCCCGGCGACGAGGATGGCCGACAGGGCCGTCCGCCGAGCAGCAGGACGAAGACCAGGCGCGTCGGAGCGGGCGCGAACTGGACGAGGGCGCCGCAGCCGAGCGCTCCCAGTGCCAGCCCACTAATGGGCGCCACCCCGTTGACCAGACCAGCCCGCCCCGGCGAGTGCGCCGGGTTCAGGTCCACGAGGTAGCTCCGAGCGTCGTTATCGCCGCGCCGGTCGCGATGCCCTGGATGACGCGGGCAACGAGCAGGACCGTCACGTCACCGGCGGTCAGGAACAAGGTCAGCGCAACTGCCTCGAGCGCGACGGCGGCTGCGAGCACGGGACGGCGGCCGACGTGGTCCGAGAGCGCGCCGATGATCAGCAGCGAGGTGATGAGGCCGACGACGTACGCGGCAAACACCACCGTGAGCGTCCCGACCGAGAAGCCCCACTCCCGTTGGTAGACCACGTACAGAGGGGAAGGGGCACTAGAGGCGGCGGTGAACAGGATGAGGATGGCAGTGATCGCGGCGAAGGCGATTGGGTGCGAAAGCCTTCGGGAGTGGCCGACGGAGGCGGTTGGCGCGACCATCGTGGGGCAGGCGGAGGTCTCGGACATCATGCTCCTCTGATGCAGCGATCGGTGCGTTAACAGAAGCTAACACAGACGCAACGATCGGTGCGATAATGTCTGCATGTCCACGACTCCCAGCCATACTCGCCCTGGTGGCCGGTCCGCCCGGGTGCGCGCCTCGGTGCACCGTGCCGTCGAGGAGCTCGTCGCAGAGGGCCCCTCGGAGGGCCTGACGATGCCCGTCATCGCTGCGCGGGCCGGCGTTCACCCGACGACCGTTTATCGCCGGTGGGGGTCCCTGGCAGACCTGCTCGCCGAGGTCGCGACGAGCCGGTTCTCCGGCGACATCGTGATTCCCGACACGGGCACGCTCCGGGGGGACCTCGAACGCTTTGCGTCCGATGTCGCCACCGACTTCACCGACCCGGACGTGCTTGCTCTCGTCCGGGCCACCGTTGGCACGGGTCCCCGGGGTGGCAGCGCGTGCACAGCCGACCGGCATGCCCAGCTCGAAGCAATCCTGGAACGGGAACACGCCAGAGGCGGCAGCTCGCCCGGGCTCGAGCAAGCCGCCGACGCGCTGCTCGGCCCGCTCTACTACCGCGCCGTCTTCACGGGCCTTTCCACCGATCCCACCTGGACGAGCGGACTGGTCGACGCGTTACTGCGCTGACCCAGCCCTGAGCTGCAGCGCAGGGCCGATGCCTGATCAGTCGATCGCGACGCCGCGCAACGATCGGCCTGCGGACGCCCAGAGGTCGCGCCCCCCGTCATCTGAACGCACTCATTGCCGCGATGGGCGTGCGTTCTTGCCCGGTCAGCCATCCTGCGGCGGGGCTACTCCTCGGAGCATGTGTTCGAGCACCTGGGCGACGCCGTCGTGCCCGGCTGTGGGTGCGAGGTGGTCGGCGGCGGAAATCGCGTCTGGATGACCGCCGGACATCGCGTAGCTGGTCCCGGACCAGGTAAGCATCTCGATGTCGTTGGGCATGTCGCCAAAGGTCACGACGTCTTCGGGTGCGATACCCCACATGCGGGCCAGGTCGGCCAAGCTCGAGCCCTTGGTCACCCCCTGAGGACCCATCTCCAGAATGGCCATGGTAGGGCTGGAATGCGTGGGCGTGACGAGGTCGGCCACGTGTGCGCGCCCCGCGGCTAGCAGTTCGTCGGGTGTGGATCTTGAGCTGAGCGCAATCATCTTGATCAGGGGCACGTCGTCGAACAACTCCTCTAGGCGCAGCGCTTGGCGCCGCGCACCGACCTCCTGCGGATCTGTGGCGAGCACCTCACCGCGCCCCGACCCACGCACCGCTTCATACCCCAATTCCGCGCGCAACTCGAGGGGTGTCTCCACGGCGAAGACGACGTCCGGGACGACGACTCGTAGCCTGCGGGCCACCTCCGCTGCCTCCTCGTTGGTGATCGAGTGAAGCGCGAGGATCGAGTCGGATTCAAGGTCCAGGGTGACGGATCCGTTAGCGCATATCGCGAATCCCTTATGGCCGGTGGCCTGCGCGACAGGTGTGAGCCAGCGCGGAGGGCGTCCAGTCACGAACACCACACGCACACCAGCCCTCGTGCACGCCTGCAGTGCGGCACGGGTGCGAGCCGAAACCCCCTGGCCATGGGGAATGATCGTCCCGTCGAGGTCGGTCGCCACCATGCGCAGCGTGCGCGTAGCCAACAGTGGGTACAACACGAAGATCCAGCTCTCCCTCTTTGTGTCAGCCGCGGGGCGCGATCCTGGCGGCGACTGCCCTGCAGCGATGATCACTTGCGCGCTTCTTGCGCGATGTTGGGCTACGTATGCCTCGCGGCAATGGCCACATACACCGTAGCCGCATCGAACTACGGGCCAAAACGAACAACCCATGGAAAAGCATGTGCGGATCTTGGGTCGCCTGGACCTCCGCTGCCTTCGCTGCATTTCTTGATCTTCAGCGGTCGCCCGGTGTCCGCTCCTCGCTCCGCCGGCCCCCAACAGCTCGCGGTCATCGGCGCAGCGACCTCGATTCGATCTTCACAGTGTTAGCGCGGTTCGAATCGCGTTGCGGCTACACGACCTGACTTTCGTCGACCGTAAACAAAGTAAGCGACGGGCACAGCACCGAGCGAGCTGATCAATGTCACGGCGAGTGCCCAGCGAAGCTTCGACCCTCGAACTTCACCTGCGGGGCGCCGGGCGAGATCAATGAGGGCAGCGACTTTGAGTACGCCCTCGAACACACCCCCGGCGATGATCAGCCGACGAGTCCGCGAACTGAGTTCATTCCACTTCTTCTTAGCCACGACGACAGCCTCCGCTGGTCTCATGCCCGTGGCAAGCCCCAGGTGACGGTCCATCGGTCGACGAGATCCCTCGTACCTCCATCGACATCTCCGCCTGCACGGAAGGCGGCAGTTGCGGCCGTCGCCTAGCGAGGTCTGTCGTGCGGTCTTCAAGGGCGGATGGAGGCTGTTCAGAGGGTCTGAGTCGCGAGGAGAGGCCAAACATGAGGGGGGTCCACAGTGCGATCAGTCCGGTGCACGATGCCAGCGGCCATGTTGCTTGTGGTCATGGCTCCATCGGGTTGCGGCGGCACACCGGCGACGAACACCTCCACACAGCCCCTTGCCAGCGAAACCACCGCAACCGTGACACCGACCGACTACTCGAACCCGGCACGTTGGCTCTCGGCGGACACGACCAGGACCAAGAAGGTGGACGTCTTCTATGTCTACCCGACCGCCTACAGCAGGACCTCTACCAGCCAGCCGGTCTTCTGCGCCGTGGACGACCCGCAGATGATGAAGGGTGCCCAGGTCTCCTTCCAACAGCAGGCCACGGCGTTTGCCCCCTGGCCAACATCTACGCGCCGTACTACCGGCAGGTTGATGCCACGTATCAGCTGGCTCAGCCTGTCGCCCAGCAGAACGCGAACATCCAGCAAGTGCCACTGGTCGACGTCACCGCGGCGTTCGAGTACTACCTGCAGCACTACAACAAAGGCCGCCCCCTTCATCCTCGTGGGACACTCGCAGGGCTCGGCGGTGCTCAAGTTCTTGTCGGACTACATGAAGTCCCATCCCGATGTGTACAAGCGCATGATCGCCGCCTACGTCGTGGGCCAGTCGATCACGCCGCAGTATCTGGCTCAGAATCCCTACCTGAAGTTCGCGACCGGTCCCGGCGACACCCGCGTCATCGTCTCCTGGAACACCGAAGCGCCCGTTGTCAACGGTACGAACCCCGCCGTCCAAGCGGGCGGCATCGCTATGAACCCGATCACGTGGACGACAGGAGAGGCGACGGCGACCGCCGCGAGCAACCTCGGCTCCATTCAACTGGATCCGAACACGCGTCTCCCCGTGCTGGACAAGAACGGGCAGATCGAGCGCGTGATGAACCTCGCCGATGCGCGCGTCGACAAGGCCAAGGGTGTCGTGATCTGCAGTACCGTCAATCCGGCTCAGCACCAGTCGCCTTTCCCCCAAGGCGTCTATCACCTTCAAGATTACCCGTTCTACTACTTCGATGTCCGGGCGAATGCTGCGCGTCGGATCCAGACCTACTTCGCGGGCAACAAGGGGAACCGATCCTGGTGCGGGGCGTCCCAGCTACCGAAGTTGTAGCTCACCGTGAAGAGTGGCTGTCCAGGTGTCGAACAAAGGGATCCTTTTGCGATGATGGCGCGATGAGGTCGCCGCCTGCGGCAGGAAGCTACGCCTCGACGAGAATCACCAAGGTTTCGGGCAACACGCCGTCATAGGCCATCGCCTCGGCTATCGCCGGAGACTGCATCGCGGCCGTCAGGACATCCAAGTCGGCAACGTCCATGAGCACCGCCACCTGGGTCGGGTTCTGTGGGTCGACGAACGTGCGGATATTGGTGACGCCAAGGGGGCCGAAGACCTCTTCGCGCTTCGGCGAGGCGAGCCAATGATCCTTGTCCTTCACGTTATGGTGGCCGATCACGGTTGGCATGGTGTCTCCTCTCAGGGTGGGCCCAGCAGTAGCGCGGGCCGGCTCCTCAAAGCGTATTTGCTTGTTCCTCATCCCGAAAGGGACTGAGTTGACTCACCTAAACCTTCCGGGTGGCTCGGTACGTTGCCTGCGTTCCCGTATATGAGCGGCAGCGGGATTCAGCACCGAAGCTACGCTCGTTTTGCCAGACCAGCAGCAGCGCTCCTGCCGAACAGCCCGTCCTTGGTCAGTGCCCGCACCGCAACTCCCGTTTCACTCAGTCAGAACAAGCCAGGTCCTACCGTCGATGAGCTCACGCGCCGCGTCGAGGTGTCTCGCGTGGACTGCGGTCTCGGTAAGCACGTGCAGGATGACCTCCCGGAGGTTGTCCAGCCGCCAGTGGCCGAAGAGTTCTTTGGGCCACCAAACGGGCGCGGCGTCCAGAGGGGTGGCGGTGATGATGGCGTTCGTGAGGGCTATCTGCTGCTGATACATGTCAAAGACCGCCTCGACCGGCACATCGGGCCCGACTTGCCAGGCGTCGTCGGGAGCCTCGGCCACCTGGTCGATGACGCTCTGATCGCCAGCCACGATGGCGCGGAACCAGAAGCGCTCGTCATCAAGGGTGAGATGCCGTACCAGTCCCAGACAGCTCCATCCCGAGGGCATCACCGGCCGCCGTAGGGCCTCCTCGTCCAGACCCTCCAGGATCCCGATCACGTGCTTACGCTGAGCGTTGAGGTAGGCAAGAAGCGTCTTGCTTTCCGTATCCGGTAGCGGTTGCGACATCGGTTCTCTCCCTGGTTGTGGCCCTGCCCAGTTCATTCCGGTGTTCCAGGCGGCTGGCAGCATGGTGGTCACCTCGGCTGCGTTGACCACCGACGAGGTGGTTCATGACCAGCGTGCCGCTTGTTGTCCAGGCACTGCGCAACTTCCCAACTGTGACCGGCGGGGTCAGTGAAGGTGCCGACTCGCATGCCCCACTCTTTGTCTGCCGGGCGCTGAGAAGCCTCACTCCCCGTTTCTCCAGTTCATCGCACACGGCATCCACATCGTCCACCCAGATGCTGAGCTGGAAGCGCGAGCCAGCATCGGGACCAGCGACGACTCCCGGCTCGACAAGTGCGGAGGCTTCAGAGACCTGAAGCAGGTTGATGATCAAGTTGTCGAACTTCACGGCGACCAGACTTCGTCCTCATGGACGACCTGGACGTCGACGACGTCCTAGTAGAAAGACTTCCCCTGATTCAGGTTTTCACGAACAGACCCATCGCGCTGATCTTCTTCGGTGAATCACTCACAGCCGCACCTCTACCCACGCGCTGTCACCGGTTCACAATCGTCCATTGTCCACAGTGTGTACTACAGCGCGTCCTTGCGGTGCAAGCAGATAGGTGACGATCACGTCGCACGTCACGAGATATTCGCAGAGTCATCCCGTCACCACAGATGCAGAATGAAGCATGCCGAACGCGCGTCATCTAGGTCAGGATCTCCCTCCCGAGTACCCCAGCAGCTACGAGTCCGTAATTACGCTGGCTGACGGAAGACGGGTGGAGATCCGCCCGATCTTGCCGTCGGACGCAACGGAGCTGGCCGAGGCAATTCGCACGGCCGATGCTGAGACGCTGCGCGCGCGTTTCCTGGGTGGGCCGCCACCCCTCACAGACGCCACGTTGGACAGATTGACCCGGGTGGACTACTGCAGCCGATTCGCACTGGCCGCGTTCAGCCAGGGGCGTGGCGTCGCAATCGCCCGCTACGCGGCACCGTCCCCACCCGGGGACGGGTCTGTGGTCGCAGATGTCGCTGTCGCTGTCGCGCCCGAATGGCGGCGGATTGGCTTGGCGACCGCGCTCGTCGAACGGCTCGCGCGGCGCGCTCAGGAGTGCGGCATCACCGACTTCACCGCTCTGTTCAGCGCGGAAAACCGTCCGGTGGCAGAGCTGGCGCACGAAGGAAACGCGCGTGTGGTGATAGCGGAAGGAATCGCAAAGCTGGACGCCGCGCTCACATCACCACACCCGGACTGGCCCATCAGCGATCGATCCGAAGATCCGCGTCAGTAGCCGAAGGGTTTGACGGCGAGATCCAGTGACAGCTGGCTGTGTGTGGGATCATTGGCCCCAGTCCGCAGACCGTTCAGGTGATGGCTTCAGCCACCGGCGACGCCAGATCACGCTGAGGAAGGTCGCATCAACCGGCATGAGTTCGAACTGCACGGCCTCGGCCCACCAGATGGAACAGTCTGGACCGCTCACTCGAGCGAGCAGGCGACTCCGCGACGGCTGGTGCTGGTGCCTGGCCGTCATGGACGGCTGACCCGAGGGCACGGGCGCGACGGATGGTCGCGACAGACACCATGGCCAAGAACAGGCCTCAACCCGTCAGGCGTTCCTGGCCGGCCAAGGCTCTGCCAGTGCTCGTCGGCGTCAACGTCGTTCATGCTCGCTGCGCTGCGCGCGAGCCACGTTGACTCCTCCCACGCACCGGCAGGGATCGCCCGGATCGAGGAACGACCTCTTCCTTGACCGGGCGACCTACACCGGTCTTCGTCCACCCCGACCCCAAACCAACCGGACCAAGAAGACGAGGAGGTGGCTGCGCGAGGAGCCGACCTGCGTTCCCGCTATGAGCGGCAACGGGATTCACACCCCCGAAGCTACGCTAGCCCACCGGGCCTGCCCCCTAACCGGAACCCCGGACCTGACCAGAGCACCATCAAACCAGTTCTGACTTCTGAGGAACCGCCCATCTGAACTGTCCTCCGCCGCCCACATTTTTCGTCGACCCAGGCGCCGACCTCAAGGCCCTCCGGCCGCTACGCGGTCGGGCTCCGCCCGAGCCTTGACCTCGGCGCCTATTTCGACGTGTGCGCCGCGGTCGAAGACAGCCCAAACTCGAGCTCACCAAAGCCTTGGCACGGCCCCGTTTCTTCAGGGATGACACGACACCACTAAATATCAGCGGGGCACCAACATGATCGAACAGCGTGGCTGTGGGTCGAGTGTGAGGGTTCCCGCGCGGGGTATCGCGACATGGAACTCTTCATCGCTGCAGTCGACGACACCGACCTGGCGAACCGGCTCGGTATCGCCATCGGCGGACGAGGCGCATTCCGCCGGTTCAAGGACCAGTTGTCGCGATGGCCCGAACTGCCCGAACGGTGGTACGCCTTCTGCGAGGACCGGCAGCGCGGTCGGGCTCGGGCGTGGTTGGCCGCAGAGGGGTACGCTCCCGCGTCACACGAGCCAAGGTCGTGATCACCAGGTCCGTGCGCTCGACGGCTTCGGAGGCCCCGGCAGGCTTCCGGTCATGCCGTGGTGGCTGTGCGTTCACGGTCCGTAGCCCGATCGGCTTTGGGACGCCGCTGAGGCACGGCTGAAAGCCAGGCCGTGCTGTCGCGGGCAGGGCTGGGGATGTGGAGGCCAGACCCCAAGGTCCGCTTCTCCCCAGAGAGTGAACTCCCTTGTCATGATCGAGCAGGAGCCTGAGACTGGTCTGGTGAGCGAATGGGGTTCCATGCCGGGAGTAGACCCAATTCCCTGGTTACTGGAGGGCGACAACCCCTCGGTGCGCTATTTCACACTCACCGACCTGCTGGGGGCAGCGCCGGACGACGCTGAGGTCGTGGCGGCGCGGCGCGGCATCATGAGCTACGGCACCGTGCCGCGCATCTTGGCCGCGCAGGCCGGCGACGGTCACTGGGAGGGCCGCGACCATTACTACACGGCCAAGTACCGCGGCACGGTTTGGCAGCTCATCATCCTCGCTGCGCTCGGCGCCGACGGCGCTGACCAGCGTGTGCGCGGCGGCTGCGAGGCAATCCTGTGCGACGCGCAGGAC
>Ga0182021_10007056_pt1 | contig 13306 bp, 6 predicted proteins | sample 612E3MmetaG_FD_120493 | JGI IMG/M metagenome (GOLD analysis project Ga0182021, IMG submission 120493) | Permafrost microbial communities from Stordalen Mire, Sweden - 612E3M metaG (Illumina Assembly) | ecosystem: Environmental > Terrestrial > Soil > Wetlands > Permafrost | place: Sweden...
ACCCTGGTTTGCAATAATTTCCGAAGCAGTATAAAGGAACTGTGTTCTGTTTCCGTACCAGTATGTATTGAACGGTCCGCTTGCGCTTCCCATCTGGATTGTACCGGTTCCGATACAAGCTGTTGCCTGAGAAATTATCTTGAAGTTATACAGTGCTGTAGAGTCCCTGTTATGATTAGCACTAATATCCTGTGCAATAATTCGGTAGAATATTGTATCGCCGGCAACGACATCAGAATTCAACGAATTAAATAACGCAGAATAATTGTTACCGGATGTATTTGTCAATTTAAATCTTTTTGCTGTTCCATTAAAATTCTTTTTCCAATTTACCCATGATGAATCAACGCCAATGTTATCAGTAACAGTACATGTAACGGTAGTCGGCCATGACAATTTTGGTGTAGGCAAAATTGGTGTATGAGTAATTATCGGTTTTACTGTATCAGCAGTTGCATTAAACGAATAATAATTACCGGGAGCACCAGCCGGAGCTGTTGCAGTTCTGCTCATTGAATCTGTTGTGGAAAGATAATAATTATATGTTCCTGCACCTGAAAGCGGAAGATTAGCTGTCCAGTTATTTCCGCTTGAATTTGTCAGAGCAATATTTGAAAAAGTTGTACTATTCTTTGCATAATACAATTTTGTAGTTGAAGGATTAATTCCCGCACCTGCAGGATTAATAGTGCAATTTACTACTCTGCTTCCTGTGGTTTGTTCTGTATTGGTTAAAGGAGTATGGTTAATAGAAGGTCCTAAATCGAATGAAGCTGTCCATGCATTATAGAATCCGGCTGTTCCGACTTTATCATCCATCCAGAATCCGAATACTTTATTGTTTCCGATTGCAAGTCCGATATAGTCACCCATATAACCACCGCTCATTCCGTTAGCCGGTTTTGGCTTGAAATGATGGTCTGTAATTTCAAAATCGGTGAAAGTTGTTCCACCGTCGATTGAACGGGAAATCATTACTGTTGCAGAATCTGCATTCGCAAAGTTTCTGTTATCATAATAAATAATGTTTACGCCACCGTAATCATCAACTTTAACTGCCGGGAAGAATTGATTTTTACCGTTATTAATTGCATCCTGGTTTACTCTTACGCCGGCCATCCAGGTTGTTCCCTGATTTGATGAACGATATAATATGATATCAGGGTCGGTTCCTGCAGGAGCTAATGCTTTTTGCATGTTAACAATATAAATCCAGCCGTTTCTTGTTCCGCCTGATTTATCAACATCTATTCTCGGAAAGTCATTAACTCTTAATCCCCAACCGCCAAACGTGCCATTATCTCTTGCACCATTACAAGTTACAGCCGAATTAACAGTTGTGAAATTAACACCACCGTTAGTCGATTTTGAGAAAGTTATTCCTAATGCATTATATGGAGATGCTGTTGTTTCATAGCTACAAACCACATATACTTCACCATTCGGTCCGGCTGCTACATCATGACCCTGATAAAGATTTGTTGTGGAAGTTGCAAGTGTGACCATCGCGTCCCATGAAACACCGCCGTTTGTTGTTCTTGCAAATCTTGAATAATAAGGAGAAGCCAAATTACACCATGCGGTGTATGAATTTCCGTAATACGGACTTGTCGGAGAATCATCTGTACCACTTAAATTTTTATCAACATTTGTATTGGTTTCAAGCATCCATGTTGACGAAAAATTTGCACCGTAGTTAGTTGAATAATTTGCACCCATTCCGGTTACTCCGCCAAAATTAGTTGAACTAACAAGGTGAGAGAAAATAAATCTCATATTTTTATCGATTGCAGGACCCGGGTCTCCGCGCTGATCGTTAGCGTTACCCGAATTAATCTGCTGCCAGCCACCCCATGTAGTTCCATTATCAGTTGTTACGAAACATGCTGAATTGATTGAACTTCCTGAAACGTTATTGGAAGAACCAAACATGATATTTCTGTTTGCCTTATTCGATGCCAATGGTACTTCAGACTGAGCATATGTCGTCGAAGGCAAAACCCTGACACTTGGATTTACTGCAGTAACACCCGTTGGACTATTGAGATACCTGGGAGATACTGAAAATACTATATTGTTGTCAACAACAGGGATACGAACTGCATTTACATCCCTGTAAATAACTGTTGATGGAGGTTGTGACCAACGAATATCATCAACATTTTGTCCCGTAAATAATAAATAACCTACGAGTACAATGCTAAAGAGCAAGAAGACTTTTTTCATAATTTGTTTTTGATTGCGAAAGATTTATGTAATATAGATTTTTTATTAACAAAATTAAATATAAAACAAAAAAAAGGCTGTTCCCTTCCGGGAACAACCTTTAAAGGAATTATGTATTAAAATTAAACTATTTGACTAACATTAATTTCTTTACATCCGAGAATCCGCTGGATTCCATTCTATAGAAATAGACTCCGCTCGATAATTCAGAACCGTTAAAGTCAACTGAATATATACCCGGAGTTTTTACTTCATTTACCAATGTCATTATTTCTCTGCCAAGCACATCATATATCTTCAAATTAACAAATCCCTGTTTCGGAATTGCGAAATTAATCCTTGTAACAGGATTGAAAGGATTCGGATAATTCTGTGATAATGAATATGTTGTAGGAATTGTACTGCTAAGCGGATTCACTCCGACTAAATTAAACGTAAAGCGTGTATTTGCTCTTGCAGTTTGCGCGGTAGGAGCTAAGAATGTCGTGCACGCCGTCGATATATCGTGATATTCAGAAAATTCCATATTTGTCGCTGTAGTTCCATTAACTGTAGTAGCGGTTGTATAAGATGAATTACCAAAGCATACTTCAACCAGAATACTTTGCGTTCCATTCCAGTTAAACGGTGTCGTTAAAGTAATATCCTGCCAGCCGGTTCCCGGGACGGTATAAGTGCCGGTATAAACATTTGTCCATCCTGTAGTCACAAAACCTGTCATAGTTGTAAGACTGGAATGCTGGAAATTGATATTAAATCCGTTCATAGCCTGACCACCTACTGTAGCAATCTGGAATCCGATTTTATTAATTAATCCCGGACATCCGCCAAGTGCTTTTATTTCATCTGGGGTATACAGGAACTGAGTTCTGTTTCCATACCAGTATGTATTGAATGGTCCGCTTGCGCTACCCATTGCAATTGTACCGTTACCGAGAGTTACAACAGACTGTCCGGCTAAAATTACAAAATTAATTTGTGCCGTAGAATCCCTGTTGTGTCCTGTGGAATTATCCTGTGCGATAACTCTGTAATAAATTGTATCACCGACAAGTACATCGGATTGTATCGAATTAAATAATGCGGTATAGGTACTTCCTGCAGTATTAATAAGCTTAAATTGTTTCATCGTTCCGCCTGTATTTTTCTTCCACCTTACCCAGGCAGAGTCTACACCAATATTATCTGTTACGGACGCTGTAACGCCTACAGGCCATGCACACCTGGAAGTATTACCGACAGGAACGTGTACAATTACGGGTTTTACAGTATCTGTAGCTGCAATAAACGAATAATAGTATCCCGGTGCACCTGCAGGAGCTGTTGCGACCCTGCTCAAGGAGTCTGTTGCAGTTAAATAATAGTTATAAACACCTGCGCCTGATAAAGTAATATTTGCTGTCCAGTTTGTGCCGCCTGAATTAGTAAGATTAACTGTTGTCCAGGTTGTACTGTTTTTTGCATATTTTAACTGTGCAGTCGAAGGATTGATTCCCGAGCCTGCAGGAATAATTACACAATTTACAGCTCTTGTACCTGTTGTTTGTTCTGTAGTAGTCAAAGGAGTGTGTGATATTGCCGGTCCCAAATCAATCGCTGCGGTCCATGCCTGATAAATTCCACTGACATCATCCATCCAGAAGCCCCAAACTTTATTATTTCCGGCTGTAATACCAATATAATCACCGGAATACCCGCCCGCCAGTCCGGTTACGGATTTTGGTTTAAATCTATGTCCACTTATATTATATTCAGTCCATGTATCCCCGCCGTCAATTGAACGTGCAATAAATACTTCTGCGGAGTCAGCAGATGTATTTCTGTTATCATAATAAATGCAGTTTACACCGCCATTTTCGTCAACTTTAATTGCATTAAAGAACTGATATTTTCCGTTGTTTAACGGATCCTGGTTAACCCTGATACCGGCCGACCATGTATTGCCGTTATCAGTTGAACGGTGCAATACTATATCCGGGTCGGAACCAGCAGGAGCAAGATTCTTTTGCGAAACCAGAATATATATCCAGTTATTTCTCGGACCACCGCTTCTGTCAACATCAATTCTCGGGAAACTATTCATTCTGATATTGTATGAACCGAATCCACCGTTAAATATCAATAATCCGCTCATCGGGAAAGCGGTCTGGGTTCCGGTGAAAGTTACACCGCCATTTGTCGATTTTGCATAAGCGCACCAGTCCTCAGGACTGCTGCCATTTGTAGGAGTCCAGCAAACATTAACCTGACCGGTTGAACTTACTCTAATATCTTCAGCTCTGTTGATTCTGCCGCCCGTCGAAGGTATAATAACCGCAGGGGCTGACCAACTTCCACCGCCATTTGTTGTATAAGAAATCTGAGCGTCATATGTACCGCTCCACTGAGTCCAAACACAATAGCTTCTGCCATAATACGGGCTGGAAGGTGCATCATCGGTACCTGCAAAGTTTTTATCTACACCGCCTGTGTAAATTGCGTAATTTGCTGACCAAGTAAGTCCGTTGTTTGTAGATACATTTGCATACATACCTGCAGTAGTATAACCGAGGTGAGTCATTATAATTCTTCCATCTTTATCAATCGTAGGTCCCGGGTCTCCTTCATGATTTGTAATAGGATCTCCCATTAAAGTATCGCTTCCATACCATGATGTCCCACCATTAGTTGTAACATAAACTCCTTCACTAATTAAAGACACACTCAAAGTAACAGCATTCGATGAACCAAACATAATTAGCGGATTGGTTGGATGCCTTACTAAAATAACCTCGCTTTGTGTATTAGTAGTGCTTGGATGTACCCTGAAACTCGGATTTACAGCGTACACACCGGTCGGAGAATAATAATAAGTAGGTGTAGTTTTTTGATTAACCTGCTGCTCTTCCACCGGTTGAAAAGGTATGGGACTATGATGATTAATATCCATAGGCCACATAGGTGTTGGTTCCGACCATTTCATTGGTTTATCCTGTGCATTTAAGGATAGACCTATAAAAAGGAGGGCAACTAAAAAGACTAAATTTGTCCTCATAAATTTTATTTTGAGTTTGAAAAAAGATTACTAGAGTTAAAAGACTGCTTATTCTAAAATATAATAATATTATTAAAATATCAAATCAATTTTTTAATATTATAACTGCTCTTTTTATCAAAAAGCAAAGTATTTTCAGTCAATTAATTTGATTTTTTCAATTTAGTCTTAAATTTAATTTCAACAATAAAATTATTTTGAAAATCATATATTATTTTCATTAAAATATTTTATGCATAAAAAAAGCTTCAAAAATCTCTCGACTTTTGAAGCTTAATTTAGTACTGATATATTTTATTTTATCATTAGCATTTTCTTAATATCCGTAAATCCGTTTGATTCCATTCTGTAGAAGTATACTCCGCTCGATAATTCAGAGCCGTTGAAGTCAACCGAATACGCGCCCGGCGATTTTACTTCATTTACAAGTGTTTTAACTTCTCTGCCAAGCACATCATATATCTTCAGATTAACAAATCCCTGTTTCGGAACTGCGAAATTAATCCTTGTTACGGGATTGAAAGGATTCGGATAATTTTGAGATAATGAATATGTGGAAGGAACTGTTGAACCAACCTGTGAACCTGTTCCGGTTACGGTATTAATTACAAAACAGGTATTAGCTCTTGCGGTCTGAGAAGTAGGAGCATTGAAAGTTGTACAGGCTGTCGAGATATCGTGGTACTCGGAATATTCCATACCTGACATCGTGGTTCCAAGCACTGTGGTAGCAGTTGTATAAGAAGAGTTACCAAAACAAATTTCTACCATGAGGTTGCTTGTTCCGTTATACGCAAATGGTGTTTGCAAATCTATATACTGCCAGCCGGTTGCGGGGACTGTATAAGTTCCTGTATATACATTCGTCCAGCCGGTAGAAGTGAATCCGGTTAAGGTTGAAAGGGCTGTATGCTGCATATTAATGTTAAATCCGGTCATTGCCGCACCGCCGACCGCTGAAATGTTGAATCCTATTCTTGTAATATTTCCTGCCGCACCCTGATTTGCAATTATTTCAGCTGAGGTATATAGGAACTGAGTTCTGTTTCCATACCAGTATGTATTGAATGGTCCGCTTGCGCTACCCATTGCAATTGTACCGGTTCCTATACAAGCTGTAGCCTGTGATACAATTTTAAAATTATATAAAGCTGTAGAATCTCTGTTGTGTCCCGAACTATTATCCTGAGCTATGATTCTATAGAATATCGTATCTCCTGCATTTACATCTGCCTGAATTGAATTAAACAATGCTTCATAAACGTTACCGGAAGTATTAATAAGTTTGAATCTTTTTGCTACTCCGACAGCACCTTTTTTCCAGTTAACCCATGCAGAGTCAACGCCTATATTATCTGTTACGGTTGCACTTACCGATACCGGCCACGATAATTTTGGAGTATTTCCAATTGGTATGTGAGTAATTACAGGTTTAACTGTATCCGCAGATGCTACAAATGAATAATAATTTGCAGGTGCACCTGCCGGGGCTGTTGCTGTTCTAACCAATGAATCTGTTGCAGTCAAATAATAATTGTATGTGCCTGCGCCTGATAAAGTAATATTTGCAGTCCAGTTTGTGCCGCTTGAATTTGTCAACTGAACTGTTGTCCATGTTGTACTGTTCTTTGCATATTTTAACTGTGCAGTCGAAGGATTAATTCCCGAACCTGAAGGAGTAATTACACAGTTTACAGGAATAGTACCTGTTGTTTGTTCTGTACTTCCAAGTTGTGTATGTGATATTGACGGACCTAAATCGATAGGTGCTGTCCAGGCTTGCATCGAACCTGATTTGTTGTCAAACCAGAAAGGCCATATCTTACCATTACCACTTGTAATACCAATATAATCGCCACCATAAGTACCTAATCCGGGTTCAGGAGCCGGTTTCCATCTATGGTCAGATACTTTAATATCTGTCCAGGTCGAACCACCATCTACCGAACGTGACATATATGTTTCGCAAGAATCACCGACAGATGGATAATTTCTGTTATCATAATATAAAACGTTTACGCCACCAGTTGGATCAACACATACGCAAGGGAACCATTGAACTTTTCCGTTACTCACTGCATCCTGGTTAACTCTTATTCCTGCCGACCAGGTTGTACCGCCGTCTGTCGATTTGTGAAGAATAACATCTGCATCACTTCCTGCCGGAGCAAGATTTACTTCATCGTCAACAATATAAAGCCATCCGTTTCTCGGACCGCCTGATTTATCGCATGCTATTCTCGGGAAATCGTTAGTTCTAAGACCCCATCCGTTATATGAACTTGAACGCGTTCCATTGGAATTAAATATTGTTTCGTTCGAAGTCCAGTTTACACCGCCGTTTGTTGATTTTGCAAGTCCAACGCCTGTAGAAACGCTTGACTGTTTTGACCAGCAAACATATACTACACCTGCCGGTCCTACAACTACATCAGCGCCCTGTGAGGTTGTAGAAGGACTATTTACCTGCTGAGCTGTTGACCAGGAAACACCGCTGTTTGTTGTATATGATACTCTTATATGCCATGTTCCTGAAGTATAACTCCATGCCGTATAAGTTCTACCATAATATGGGCTTGATGGTACATCATCTGAACCCGTCAAATTTTTATCTGACGGTGAGCCGCCTGATATTGTATAAGGTGATGACCAGGTAACGCCATGGTCAGTCGAATATTGTCCAAACATTGAAACGCTTCCACTTGTATTTAACGATGTAAATACAAAGTTTCCGAATTTATCTATTGCGGGAGCGGGGTCACTTGCGCCTACCGGACAGTTTGGCATTATGTCAGTTCCAAACCAGTTCAATCCGCCGTTTGTAGATACATAAACGCCCTGGCTGTAAGTAGAACCTGCCGTTGAGTTTGACGCACCATATAATAACAAAGGCCATGCAGGATTACTTGAGAGATATATTTCGTCCTGCTGATTTGAATTGGGCAGCACTCTGAAGTTCGCACCTACTGCCGTAACTCCGGAAGGAGAAAAATAATAAGTTGGTTGAGTATTTGGATTTTCCCAGGTGACTTTAACCTGAGGTAAGATCACACCTTTTCCTAAAGGTGGTTTTGGAGTCATTCTCTGGTCTAAAATCCATCTTTCCTGACTGATTGCGTTTCCGCATAAGACAAGAATAAAGAAAATTGCTAAAAATTTCTTCATAAAGTTAAAATTAAATTAAAATTGTAAAAGACCTTTAAATATAATTGAATTAAATTATATAAAAAATATACTATTAAAATTAATTTAATTATAATATTTAATTTATTTTTGCAATATTCTAAATTTATTATCTGTTTAATCAATAATATAAAATATATTTTCAGTATTATTTACATAAATCATATTTCTTCTATGTTGTAAAAAATTGTAACAAAAAGCACGTTTGGTTCAAATAAAATGATTTTTTATATTTTAATGATATTTGATTATCAATATATTGCAAAATGAATGATTTTCAGAAAATATTTTCCAATAAAATTTCTCTCGCTCCAATGGAAGATGTGACCGAGCCTCCGTTCAGATTAATCTGTAAAAGGCTTGGGGCGGATATTATGTATACTGAATTTATTTCTTCGGACGGATTAATCCGCGATGCAAGGAAAGCAAGAAATAAACTTTTTTATTACGGTGAGGAAAGACCGGTAGGCATACAAATATTCGGTAAAAATGTCGAAGTGATGAATGAAGCTGCGAAAATTGCTGAGACTGCAAAACCGGATTTCATCGATATTAACTGCGGATGCTGGGTTAAAGATGTTGCACTGAAAGGTGCAGGAGCAGGATTACTTAAGGATATACCTGCGATGAAAAACCTCGCGGAGAATATATTAAAAAGTGTCGAGCTGCCTGTTACTCTAAAAACGAGACTGGGATGGGATGAGAAATCAATCGTGATCGTTGAGGTCGCAAAAATAATGGAAGATATCGGAATACAGGCGCTGACAGTGCATTGCAGAATCCGTGGACAGGGAAACAAAGGAGAAGCAGACTGGAGCTGGATAAAAAGAATTAAAGACAGCGGAGTGAAAATACCGATTATTTTAAACGGAAATATAAAAACTCCCGAAGATGTAAAATTTGTATTCGATAATTTCCAGCCCGACGCAGTGATGATTGGACAGGCGGCGATTACCAATCCGTGGATTTTCAAGCAGGCGAAATTTTTTATAGAGCACGGATACAATGAAGAGCCTCCCGATTTAAAAGAAAGGATAAATACTTGCCTTGAACATTTAAAATTAGCTGTCGAATTTAAGGGTGAAAAATACGGAGTAATGGAATTCAGGAAGCATTATTCCGGGTACCTTAGAGATTACAGCAATATATCACAAATAAGACTGGAACTAATGAAGTTCACTGAATACGCACCTATTGAGGAAAGGCTGATACGGTTTAGAAATGAATTTTGCGAATTAACTGCATAAACACTTATTGTCTGTTCTTTTTTATTCTTATCAATTAAAAAAATAATTTTTATAAACATAAAAAGGAGAGGGTAAAATGCAAGCTTTAATTGGTGTACTAATTGTTTTTGGAGGATTCATTGGTTTTATAATTTTAATAATCCTCATTCGTTCTTTCAGAATTCTCAATGAATATGAAAGAGCCGTTATATTCAGACTCGGTAAATACAAAGCGGTTAAAGGTCCCGGGCTTATAATACTCGTTCCGATTTTAGACAGGATGGTTCGTGTCAGTTTAAGAATAATAGCCCTCGATGTTCCCTCACAGGATATAATAACAAAAGATAACGTTTCGGTAAAGGTGAATGCAGTTGTCTACTTTAAAGTTAATGACCCGAACAGGGCAATTATACAGGTTGAAGACTTTATGTATGCAACTTCACTAGTATCTCAGACAACGTTGCGAAGCGTACTCGGGCAAAGCGAAATGGATGAACTGTTATCCCACAGAGAAACCATTAATGCAAAACTAAAAATACTTATTGATAACCAGACAGAGCCGTGGGGCATTCAGGTTAATAATGTAGAATTGAAAAACGTCGACCTGCCTCAGGAAATGATAAGGGCTATGTCCAGACAGGCAGAAGCCGAAAGAGACAAAAGAGCAAAAATCATTAACTCGGAAGGTGAATTCCAGTCTGCGCAAAAACTTGCTGATGCGGCAAATATTCTTGGTAGTAACCAAAATGCGATGCAACTCAGATACCTGCAGGTTATGACTGAAATAGCAACCGAAAAAACATCAACATTAATAATTCCATTGCCGATGGAAATTTTGAAATATTTCCAAAGCATGACAAAATAAATGAATAGAAGAAAAATATTTATATTTATTTTTCTTATTCTGTTAAATTTCTGGGGATTCGATGTTACAAATCTTGCCAGGAAAGCCGAATATGACTGGGTTCAAGATAAACTGAATTCAATGACCCTGAAAGATAAAATCGCCCAGATGGTAATTTCATATTCAGACGGGTTTGCAATGGGTGAAAATTCTCAGGAATTTAACAGGATTAAAAATCTCATAAGCGCTCAGAAAATCGGCGGACTGATTTTCTTCAGGGGAAATGCTGTGCAGGAAGCAGGACTTATAAACAGATTTCAGGAACTTTCAGAAACTCCCCTTTTGATATCACAGGATTTTGAAAGAGGAACAGGTATGAGACTTGAAGACGGTTCAATATTTCCGAATAATATGGGTTTAGGAGCTACAAGAAATTTTGAACTCGCTTATAAGATGGGATTGCAGATTGCAAAGGAATGCAGGGCAATCGGTATTCATCAAAACTATGCTCCTGATGTAGATGTTAACAACAATCCCGATAATCCGATTATAAATGTCCGTTCATTCGGAGAAGACCCTCAGCTTGTCGCTCAAATGGGAGCTAACCTGATTAAAGGACTTCAGGACGGAAAAATTATTGCAACCGCAAAGCACTTTCCCGGACACGGTGATACGGATATAGACACGCATAATGATTTACCTGTTCTGAATTTTGAACGCGACCGTCTGGATAAAATCGAACTTGTTCCTTTTATCGAAGCAATAAACTCAGGTGTGAAATCGGTAATGACTGCTCACATTTCTTTTCCTGCTTTAGAGAAAACCCCTAATATTCCTGCATCATTATCATACAATATTGTTACTGGATTATTAACAAAGGAACTCGGGTTCAGGGGATTAAAGATAACAGATGCATTAAATATGGCAGGCATCACGAAACATTTTTCCGCAAAGGAAGTTGCTTTGATGTGCGTTAATGCAGGTATAGATTTGATTTTAATGCCGCAGGGAGAAGAAATCACAATCGATGCGATAGAATCCGCAGTTAAGAACGGTGATATTAAGGAAGAAAGAATTCTAGAATCAACAAGAAAAATTCTTGAAGCTAAACTCTGGCTCGGGCTCGATAAAGAAAGATTAATTGATGCGGGCCTGGTTTCTTCTGTGGTCAATTCAGCCGAATCGAAAGAACTTTCACAGTTAATTGCCGACGAATCCATAACACTCGTAAAGAATGATAACGGGAACATTCCATTCGGAAGGAAAATGGTAAGAAGAAAAGAAACGTGTCTTGTAATTTCTTTAAACAACGGAAATGAAATATCAAATTCGGATTATTTTCTCCAAACTTTCACGGATAAAGGTAATAGTTATTTCTCTGAATTTAAAAATTATGATATAAAAGGCGAAGTAAAAAATACCGATGAGATTATCAAAGATTCAAAGGATTTTGTTTACGTTATTATTTCTGTATATGCAAAAGTAAAAATGAAGACAGGAACGGTAGGACTTCCTAAATCACAACTGAATTTGATAAACAAATTAGCGGAAAACGGAAAAAGTGTTTGTGTTATTTCATTCGGGAATCCATACCTGTTAAAAGGTTTTAAGAATATAGAAAGCTATATTTGCGCATACGGCGACGGAGAGACGACTATTAATGCAGTAGTAAAGACTATGTTCGGGGAAATACCGTTTAAAGGAAAGCTTCCTGTTACAATTTCCGAAGAATATAAATACGGTTTGGGATTATCTACCTGGCAGTAGACAGGACAAATTAATATATGATTGATAAAAAAATTATTGAAGATTTAAGAAGAAATTACAAATTAAAATCGCTCGACCAGAAAGATGTTCTTGAAAATCCTTTCGAGCAGTTTTCGGTCTGGTTTGAAGAGGCAATGCATTCAAAACTTCCCGAGCCGAATGCTTTAATTCTTGCAACCGCAACCAAAGAAGGTATACCTTCAGTAAGGGCACTGCTGCTGAAAGGATTTGATGAAAAAGGATTTATTTTTTATACAAATTATGAAAGCAGAAAAGGCAAAGAATTAGCTGAAAACAAAAATGCATCAATTCTTTTTTTCTGGCCTGAAATCGAAAGGCAAATAAGGCTCGAAGGAACAGTGGAAAAAATTTCCAAAATTGAATCGAAAAGATATTTCGATACACGTCCGTATAAAAGCCGTATCGGCGCATGGGCATCGAACCAGAGTGAGGTTATAGGAAGCAGGTTTGTAATCGTAAAAAAATTCTTAAAATATTTTATAAAATTTCACAGTAAAGAAATTCCCCTGCCCCCGTACTGGGGAGGGTTTATATTAATACCTGACACATTTGAATTCTGGCAGGGCAGGGCAAACCGCCTTCACGACAGAGTCAGATATAAGCTTGCTGACGGGAAATGGAAAATTGAAAGATTATCACCCTAAATATTAAAAGAAACCAATTCATGAAAAAATCATTAATACTTATTTTGTTCTTTACGGCGAATTTTACATTTGCGCAGTTCAGTTTAAAGAATCCCACGGCTGTTTCACTGAATACAGGTTTTTTCCTGCCATATTCATCCGAAGTATTTAATACGGGTGTAAGCATCGGTATGGATATTCAGCATAAAATAAGTCCTGCTTATCTTTTTTTTGTAATTAATTACAATATTTCCTCACGCAAGGAAATTCTGCCGAACCAGTATTTTAATAATACATCAGGAACAGGAATTTTAGAGGTAATAGGCGGAGTCAGGCTTTACTTTTCAGAATCCAAAAATCTGAAATATTTTTTTGACTGCGG
>Ga0182021_10007057_pt1 | contig 13304 bp, 19 predicted proteins | sample 612E3MmetaG_FD_120493 | JGI IMG/M metagenome (GOLD analysis project Ga0182021, IMG submission 120493) | Permafrost microbial communities from Stordalen Mire, Sweden - 612E3M metaG (Illumina Assembly) | ecosystem: Environmental > Terrestrial > Soil > Wetlands > Permafrost | place: Sweden...
ATCACCCCTGAGCAAAGTGACCCAGGGGCGAGGTGGAAAAGAACGATAGCGCAAATTACAGTAAAAAACTAAGAAGAGCAAAACCGCTGGTCAGCCAGGCATCCCGGCACTTTTCGTTTGCAGCGAGAATTTGAGGTGAATTATGAGATTTGATGCCTCATTCACCTTGAGATATCGCCGACCGACCACTCTCAACCGTGTTTCACATCATTGACTCTTTCAATTCAAATCCGCTGGGAACTATGACCTCTCAGGAGGCACTGTGGCATTGTCCTCAATCTTTACTGCCTTGATAGTCCTTTGCACCGTGGATGTTTGAGAATCGAGGTAAAGGAGAATGTGTCCCCATCCGGCGTTCTTCGTTATTCCTTCTGCCGGAGCTGCCTCAAACGCCTCGCAGTTTTTCCCCGCCACCATCATGTTGACGGTCTTTCGGGCGATCCCCTCCTTTTGTCCTTGTCGGAGATGTCATTCCAAAAGCGCCGTTTTTCAGCCCCCTTGTTCGCATCTCCGCGCTTGTACGCAACCTTCTTGGCGAAGATGACGGAGTATAGCTACTTTTCATCGCTGAGATATGATCCCCTGCCGCCCCGGGACGAGGTTCTGCGCCTCCTCGAGGAGGGCGCTCGCTCATCTCCCCGGGCTTCGACCGCCCAGGCTCTTCTTGTCCCCTACCTGGATGAGATCAGGGAGCTGATCAACGACCGCGATCTGGCTCTGACACCCAAAACCGCCTTCTCCGTCGTCTGCCAGAGGCACGATCATTCCGGCAAAGTCAATTACACCTCGTTTAAACGCTTCGTCCGCACGCATACGTCCACCTCGAACTGCTGGTCGAAATATCGACGAGACTTCTTCACGTTGCCCTGCTCCATGGTTTGTTCCTCCTCCGTTATGTAACACCGTGGAGCTTAACTTCGCTCTAATCGGAGACATTGATGGGCGGGGTCAAAACGAAGTAATAACGATGCTTCCGATCGAGTCTAGTAATAGTCAACCGCTCAGCAACGTGATTCGCATCTTGAGTTCAAATGGGGATGTGATAGCCTCGAAAGTTCTGGGAGATCAAGTGAAATTTGGAAGTCGTATTTACCAATCAACACAGTTTGTTTGGGGGGGGACTGGCCTTGGCTCATGGAGCGAAGGGTGCGGGCATCGAGATTGTCGCTTCTGTTCAACACTACCGTTCGCCTACTGTCGTGGCGCGACTAAACGGGCGGGGGGAATTGCTGGGAGAATACAGGCACTTTGGCCATCTCTATTCCCCTCAGACAGTCAGTAGCTCCGCAGTCAGTGGAGACTTGGTCGTGCTCATAGGGTCGAACGACGTCGATAGTACCAGTGGCGGCGAGTTCCCCGTTATCGTAGTTCTAGATCCCTCAAAGATCAGTGGTCGAAGTGAAGCGACAACAACACGAGGGTTCGGCTTTCCCTCGTCAATGGCTGAAGTCGTCTATATCCGTATTCCATATTCAGACATGGACAATGCGGTCGATGCTGTTATCGATGTGGTCAGACCAATGGCAGCGGGTGGGAAGCGCTGGAGTTTCCTGGTTGCAGGGAGCGAATCTACGAGTGGTTCATGTTTCGAATATGTGTTTGACCAAACTTGGCGAGTCGAATCAGTTCTTTCCACCGACGCAAACGCACGGATCCGTGCAAAGATGCTGGACAAAGGTCTGGTTCACGGTCAGATAGACCAACGATACTTGAATGCCCTCAAGAATTCCGTAGAATATTGGGATGGCCAAGAGTGGAAAAGAGAATTCTGCCTCGTCCATTCAGCACCATCCCGAAATTAGCTGACAGTGGCCGTTTACCAAACAACCAATTTGGGGCCAATTCACAGAACAGGACGTTGTTTGCTGTCGGATCCACCTTGGCATCTCGACGTTGACGCGTGATCACCCTCCTACAAAATATCCACCCTCAGTGACAGGCTCCCTATCAACTGTTTTTGCTCATCGATGGCGGCGTTCCTCTCACCGCGCACCCGCGTCCGTTGTCACGGGAGGGGTTGAGGAGTTGCAGCCGATTTCGGGGCTCAAAACGCTGAGGGAAAATTTGGGAAGATATTCACGAGTTCGCAGCTTACGGCAAGAATGTTACAACTTCTCTCCACAATCACTACAGAATTTGTTGCCACGCGGGTTCACCGTAACGCAGCGGGAGCACTTCGTGGGTTCCAGGGACCGGCCGCATGAAGGACAGAATTTTACATCTCGAGCGACTGGCGTGCCGCAGTAGAAACAAGGGCTTGTCACACTCTCTATCGCTGCGGAGCCGGATGAGGATGTCTCATCATCTCCAGGATCTGCAATGTCTCGCGTTGCGTTCCGAAACTCTCGTATTCCCTTTCCAAGCCCCCGAGCCATCTCCGGAATCTTCTTGCCGCCAAAGAAGACCACAAAGAGAAAAACGATAATCAATAATTTTGGACCACTAAAGAGATCTTCCAGCATGACTTGTTTCGAGGTCCTTTCGTTAACGGCTCCTGTATCGAATGTAGGAAGGCACCGATCCAGAATCAAGGTCAGGACGAGACCAACCTGCATTCATCAAGGTCCACGGCTCCCTGGCCGTCGGAGCGGTTCTACACCTGAATGCCCGCCTGTCCCCAGTCCGGTTCCGGTTTCCCTTTCCAGAGCCAGAATATGAAATCCTCCGGCAGGGGAGTCCCTCCCATCTCACGCAGCCTCGCGATGTTCTGAGCCCTGTGGTGGTGGCTGTGCATTGCTCCCTGCGTAAGGGCCAGTTCCAGCGTAAGGGAGGGCCGCGGCTTGGGCGGTCCCCACGGGATCTCCACGATCTCCTGCATCCTCGATTCCGTCACACCGTCCAGGAATGCCCGGAACGCTTCGTTGACTTCGCGTCCGAGGCCCTTGAGCTCGGCGTCCGTCCTGTAATCCTCGGGCTTCGTCCTTTTGAATGGTTCCCCCGTTCCCCTGGCCACCCAGAGGAACGCGGTCTGCGTAAAATGATAATGATGCTGGCGGTTGCGTATCGCGGTGTCCTTGAGTGCGGGCGGGAACGCCTCCAGCCCTTTCCAGAGCAGCGCATCCGCCCACGCCTGGTGCCAATAGAGCTCTCTCAGCAGTTTGTTCATGGCTGTTCCTTTCACGTCGTCCGTCCAACATAGCGAAATCCGGCGCGTGTTGCCAGAACGGGAGAGGACAAAACCCGCGTCTCCTACAGTCATCGACTTCATCGCTCGACCTGGTCGGGGATCGACAATCGATTCGGTTCACCGCTGCTCCCACGGTCTCGGACGTCACCGCGAGGCCTGGTCGGGATCGGTGTTCTCCTCATTTCCACGACTCGATGGTCTCGATGTCCTTACGTAAGCCATTCTCAAACTCTTTGATGGTCACGATCGTGCCAAGGCCGAAAGTATTGTTCTCATCATGAACCGCACTTGAATCCACGGGATAAACAACATTACTGCAGCCGGATATGGCACCGCCGATTACCAAACATGTTCCCCCCACAGGTTCCTTTGGATCCATGACAAAGAAAGCAATAATGTTCGCGCTTCCTTTCTTTGGAGGGCGGCATCCATACCAGGAAGACGTAAAGCCGTCGATCCGATCTCCTATCCCGTATTTCTTCCCTTTCCACACCTTTGTGATTCTGCAATGTAATATGACCATAGGCATCGTCATCCGGGGTACTCCGGCTATCACATGACTGACGGAATCTAAGGATTGGACGACGATTGAATATAAATAAGAAGCATCCACCAGAAACGAAAGGAGGTTTGAGTCGTGATCTTCGACCGTTCGGACTATTTGCCTATTACCGACGAACCATGTACGCCTTGGTCCCTCAATCGGCAAATACCGGAGGCGATTATACCTGTCCATTAGAACTGGATCGTATTCCTTCGCTTTGTACAACAAATAAGCATATTTGTGACGTTCAGGTGTTGACCAGGATTCGTCAGGCCTAGTCTTCGAGGTCACGTGGCTGAGACTGTCAGTGATTCGATAATATTCCTTAACATCGTCAGGCGCTTCCTGCAGCATTGACATCAAGGAATCCATCGCTGGAGAATTCACCTGCATCGATGCATCGGGTTTCCGAGCTTGGCAATGACTTTGATTTGTAGCCAGATTTGCAAGGCAGCAAAGTACCGGGGACAAATACATAAGGGTTTTGACCGGAGCACTCATCGATTCAGATTCCAGCACGTATTCATCGGACCATTCACTTGAACGAATACTCTCCACTCATCACAATTTGGCTGTTCTCATTTCAGTAGTGCCTTTGACGTCACCGCGAGGCCTGGTTGGGATCGGGGATTGTGCAATCGTACCCGCGAGTTGATTAGGAGGGGGGCACGCGCTCGTCCTACATGAAAACGAGTGTCGCAAACAGTCCACTGCCAATCAGAAACACCCAAAAGAGTGCTATTGACGCTACGCTGTGCATGCCGAAAAATATGATCTGTTCTATCGCCCGCATGAACCAGAAAAGCGACTCCGCCCCAAGAATGAACATCCCGAGCTCCGTTGATAAGAGCGCGACTGGAAATAGAACAGTCGCGAGCCCCATGACCAAGAACACATATATCAACCGAAGATTCAGCACCTGGATGATCGCTCGATTGACCGGAATCAGCCGCTGGAGATCCGCCTTCCAACGAAACACCCTCCAGAATAACATGTGAAACACTGCAAAGGCTAAAGAATATAATCCACCCGTCAACAGCAATATGCTCTTCATATGGATTCAGGTATTGAGATTGTTTTGGTTCCCCTTACAGTGGATAGCCGGTTGCCTATCGCCCGCAACTCACTCGCGGCTCCCAGGTTCACGGCCTTACCGGGAGGCCTGGTCGGGATCAAAAATTGCCCAAATGCTTCACGGCTTTAGCAAACTCGAAGACCCGCTTGAGGCATCCAGTGACATCTATCATTTCTTGGGCGGATCAGTTGATGGCAATTGCTCGAACTTCTTTCCCGCGTTTTCGTTTACGATCGTCTCCGCTGCTTTCCTTCTGTCGTGCGTGAGAAAAGCGTCGGTTGCGCCCAGAACGGTACAGGTCATGCTTCCGCCGCCACGCCGAAGTTTGACGCATATCCGAATGAATGTGCCGACGACAACTATAAGCAGAACGAACACAAACACCAATGTTAGGAAGTCGTTCACGCTTTACTCTCTCAGGATAGGTTCATCGGGTAGCATACGTTTGCGGCTCCAAACACAACGGCCCTCAATCTGACGGGAAGAAAGGCCTGTGTGAGGGAACCCGAATCATAAAGGAGATATCGGGCTTCTCGTAAAGAGGATCGTTTCTCACCACGGAAATCCGCGAACAATCAGATTCAACTCCTTGAATGTTGTTCCGTTTAGCGGCGATACCGAGGAGCTATATGAAGCCGACTGATACTGCAAGTCTAGATGATCTCCGATGAAGGCGAGCCAAGATGTTCCCGCAATTTCCGGGCTGGCAGCTTCAAGCAACCTGACGAGCCCGCCGAGACAAACGCTGTACCCCGAGGTTGAATAGTCATAGCGATTTCCTATTACCGAACCTCCGCGAATGTAAAGAAACTCTGCAGCTCCAAGCTCCCACCCCTTCCGCACCAGAACGGCTCCGGTAGCTCTTCCAACGAGGACGTTGTCTCCGAACCTCAGATCACCCAGTCCTGCCTTGTATTCGAAAGTGGTATCCGTGAGCCCATGGACGAGTACGTCCTCCGCCTGATGAACGAGAGAAAATGAAATCAACCGCCAATTTGCATTCCCGGCCCTGGTTGATAACCCCCCCTGCAATCCAAGCCCAACGACTGCGGTCCTCGGGAGCGGATATGCCGAACCGCGATCCGGATAGGTGATCTCATCGCCGACATTCGACTTCACATAGCCCATGGACACGTTCACGAATGGTTCGATCCCGCTAACCTTAACAGGAGGTGCCCCCGACGCTTTCGACACAATTTCCTCGATAGGGATCTCCAGCAGGATCCCGAAGTCTGTCGCGGAGGGAGTTCTGGTCACATAGGAAAAGCCAGGGCCAGACCCGTTTTCGAGAGTTATCCATCGGGACGTGATCTCCTTGAAATTCATTCCGACGCCGAGCCTGACGACGTATTCCAGACCCAGCCCAACTGAGTAGTTTACGTATTCCTCATTCCCTATCGACACGATCATCTGAGGACTATTCAGGCCGTTCAAGGAAAAAGTCCCCAGATCAGAGAAGGTCCGTGAGTAGCCGATTCCAATACCCGCGGAGAATGGAAGTGACAGGATATCCTTCAGGTTTATCCCGACATTCAATGCGCTGACAGTCAGTGTGGGTTTGCTGAATGGGGTAAAGGCGGGACTGGGTAGCCCATCCGTCTTCGGTGAATATGTCGAAGCGCTGAAGATGTGGTCCAAACTGAAGTAGCCTAGTTGCCCAGGGTTTGCAATCGAACCCAAAGCATCCGATGACGGGAGCGTCGCAGCGATTCCTCCCATACCGTTTCCCTGAGCGGACGTAGTGTAGGCAAGCGTCGGTATTACGGTCGTGGCGGGTTGAGCAATCACCATTTGGGGAACCAGGACCGCGCACGCCACTAAAGCTTTTATAGCTATTGCGCACATGAGGGTGATTGTCTTCATGGCTCAATTCTCCTTTGTGAGGTCCACGAGTAAACCACCACCGCCAAAGGCGGTGGCTTTTCACAGGCCAACGCACGACTATCGAGAATGCTCTTACGAACTGGTCATCTTCATCCGAAGCAACGCACAAAGCTGGGTCGCTCAGAAATCGGCTATCCAGGACTACTCTTGCGCAGCCGGCACAGCCGCCTGCACATAACCACCTCAAAGACGGTGGGTTTCTACTTCGTACTAAACCGGCCAATGCTGTAGTGTTCGAATCAATTCACGGGGCAAACCTCTCAATTGCGGTCGGAAAATCAAATGCGAAACAATTTGATTTAACGAGGACACCCACCGTCAGCCGTAACCTGACCTCCGCCAAAACTGTTTGTTACGGTCACCGGGATACGCGGACCGGAGGATTTCCGTCCATCATCCCAAATGGCGATGGACCCAAAAATGCGATGTTGGAACTGCGACTCCTTATAAAAGTAGCCATCCGCATGATTGTAGTATACGGAATGATCGGCGGAGCTGTAGCCTGTGCCAAAACCATTGCCGTCTTCGTAATCAGCGTCACGATAATCCATCGCGATAGAATTACCTTCAATCGTGACCGTGTACGCACCATAAGCGAAATACGAGGCTCCCGTGCCCGGGGGGCAACCACCTCTATCTAGTTGATCGAGAACCAGCCGAAGCCAAGTGTTACTTCGATGATCGTAATCATGAGTAATCGAATACCAGTTACACCTCGATCCCCCAACCGCGCCCGATGCATCCGCGGAGATATAGAGATTGTTTGATGAGTTATAAACGTAGACCAAGAATTCGCCTACAGTTAGCGGGCCCGGGTTCTGTGCCAAGCCTGGAGTCCAAAAAAAGGGTTGCGAACACCAGGAATATAAATCGATGATTCGTGATTGGGTTCAAGGGCAATGTGATATTCATGTTATCTTCCTTTCGTGGGGATGTACATCATTTGATTTTATACAGATGGAATCCATGGGGATAATCCGAACCGACATAGATTTTTCCATCGGAGCTAATCGATGGATTGGAGTCAATGTCTGGGATAGTCCCGTCTGGACTCCGTAGACTCATCTGGAAACGAACTGTTCCATTGGGATTGACCGCCATGAAATTGATGCTATCAGCAGCGTTGGATTTTTCAGTACTTCTGCCGAAATAGAGGGTCCCATCAATATCAATAGCTGGAACGCATTGCGACATGAGAGACATGTCGATCTTCCACTTCAACTTGCCTGCATAATCCATTGCATACAGTGCTCGACCGGTAATGTAGATTGTGCCATCTCTTCCGATGACTGGTCCTGGAAATTCGGGACCCCAATTGATCCCCCCGCGCTGCCATCGGACAGCGCCAGATGGGCTGAATGAGTACACCTGGTCGGGCACTACTCCCACGTAGATATTGCCATCGTTGTCCACAGCCGGATTTGAGGTGGGTCCGTGCACGTCTGTATTCGGACCATGGAATTTCCATCTGAGAGTTCCACTCGTATCAACCGCGTAAAGGGCTTTGAATCCTGGTACATAAAGTGTGGCTCCGTCCGGGCTGATTGCCAACGAATAATGGCATTTATCGGTGCTATCAGGTAGGAGTTTCCAGCGCAGAGTCCCGTCTTTTCCAAGTGCGAACAAGTGTGCCGCTGCCAAGTAGATCGTTTGTCCATCCTTCGAGATTGCAAGGGACGAATAGGATTCGTATTCATCTACTATGAATTGCCAATTCAGATTGCCGTTCCTATCGTAAGAGTACACGTACGTATAGACTTGTGAAGCACCTCCACCGAAGCAATAGATGCTGCCATCGCTGGCAATGAGGGGAGAACTGTCGCTACCTCCCCCGTACGATTGCCACTTCAGAGAACCTGATGGAGTGACGGCATAGAAATACCGGTTGAAAGATCCGAAATAGACAGTACCATCTTGATCAATGACGGGTGTTGTGTAGATAATAAAGCCCGCGTTAAACAGCCAATCTACCTTCCCTTGCTGCGGCCCACGATACGGACTCCTTCCCGTGTGTTGTGGGTCATGGTTAACCATCGGCCAAGCTGAATTTGCCAGACCAGGCCATGGGATGTCCAACTGAGAATGGGTCACCCAATTAGTGTCGGTGGGTTGCGGTGGAGTAGGACCAACCGGCGGCGGCTCGTTTTTCTTGCATCCCGTCAGGAGCAGGATTACCGACACATAAACAAGGGAGCGTGATGAGAACTTCTCGTGCACCTCAAATCTCCTTTCGGCATATCAGGCGATGAGAGAACAGAATCGAGCAAGAGAACCCTTTAGCGAGCAGCGATCGGAGGGGATCAAGAAAGGGAGGAGTCGACTCCTCATCGCCGCAGGGCCACGATCAATTGCGAAGAACAGTGAAGAGTTTGGACGCAATGTACAATCCCAACTCCGGTCTTGTCAAACGCCTCTCAAATCTGACATTTCTCACGAGAACCGATTCTTGCATCCGCAAGGAAAGGAACATTGACAGGTATTTCCGTGACATCGTTACGAAACACACAATCCGCCTTAACGCAGATTTAATATGATGTTTCGTCCAATAGAGAGCTACCCACATTATATATCCCGCAAGATCTGGTTCCGGAGATCTTAAAGGGAGATTTCTCTAAAGTCGAACGAATTGGGTACCAGCAGCGGAAATCCTCCGGCGACCCCGCGTTCTTGGCGAATTCATCGTGTTCATCTGTCAGGGAGTTCATCTCGCTCAAGACTTTCATCCCTTGACCGCCTCCCAAAGGTCCAACAGGATCCAACGTCGACGCATTGAACTCCCCGAGGATACGGTCTCTCGTTTCGGGAGGCGGAATAGCGTCCGAGACAGTGCGTCCTCATCCATGGGTTCCTTCCTCCACGCCGGAATCCCAATCGGGAGGGGCATCGTAGGGCTTCCAGTGCTTCCTGCCAGCTGAGACACTTGAAAACGTCGGGATCACCCCTCGGGGCTTTCTTTTCGTCCAGCATTGCCTTCCAGATCCGCCATCTCGTTAAGTTCTCGCAGGAATTTCTCTCCTTTGTCTCCTGCAAATGGCGCGACATCATCAAGCGTACTTTTGTTAAGAGAGTCCAGAACTCTTGTTCGCCGTCTGGGATCATTGAGTAATGAAAGTATTCTTCTTGCTTTCGCACTCATAAACTCACCTCCCTTCTGAATTACTATAGCTATTCTGTTCATTTTCTCCAATGTTTCCAAGGTGTTAGTGCCGGTTTCCAGCGTCTTTTTCGCGGTGCAAAAGGGTGAATTCTTGGGTCTCCGAAAAGAAAACGGGGCAGTGGGCGGATCCTACCCCCACCGTCGTATTCCAGGGTCACAAAAATATAAAACAAAAGATCCGCTTCGCCTCCGGCGGAAAACCCTGCCCGTTCCGCTTTCCCATATGAGTGAGACGGCTTTGGGGGTCTTAAGGTCTTGTTTTCTTCTTTTTGTTGTTGAGCTCACCGCACCTTCACACTCATCAGGACCGAGAGCCTTTCGAGATAGTCCCTCATGTTCTTCCTGTTACTGATGGGTACAGTCCCGTCATCATATAGATAGATCGAGCCGTCTGTTGGGTCTCCGTCGATTGAGATTTTCCTGATGGTCTCTTCTTTCAGCCCTTTGAACCGGATTCCAATGGGATATCTCCCATAGTCGAGACATTCTTGAGTCAGGGCCATGAGGCGATATTTCACGATTATCGCAAAAAGAAAGCCCCACAACGCCCGATTCACAATCGATATACCCGTCACTTGAATAGCGCTCACGCGCTCAGTATACTATCCCTCAACACGGCAGCAGGTGAGGAACATTCGTGGCGCTGCCTGGGGAATATCGTGGCCCTTGACAGTCACCGGCGCAAAGAAGCCTAATACCAATTCCACAAAATAACTCCGGACCGGATTGGCTACCGAACCGTCGTAACATCCGCCGCAGGTTAGCTTCAGTCGGGTAGGCGCCAAAATCATGATTATGGAGACTCATCAATGAAAATATTCCTGGGGATATTCCTACTGGTTAGCTTAATGTCTTTGTCTGTTTCAGCACAACAAACGACATTCCAGGATTCCTTGCTTGATCACTTTATCGGGAAGTGGGTACTACAAGGTACCATAGAAGGAAAAGAAACGACGCACGATATTATTGCAGAATGGGTGCTGGGTCATCAGTATGTCCAATTTCATGAAGTGTCACGTGAAAAGAATAGCAGTAGTGGTGAAGCGATGTATGAAGCAATTGTATTCATTGGTTGGGATCAACTATCAAGTCAGTATGCATGTTTTTGGCTCGATGCAACTAGTGGCAATGGGCTTTCGAATCCAGTTATCGGTCATGCGAAACGGAAAGGCGATAGGATTGCGTTCTTATTCAAGTTTAGTGACAGTAGCCTCTTCCATACAACATTCTTGTATGACATAGGCTCTGACACTTGGCAATGGTTGATGGATGACGAAGAGAATGGGAAAATGCAGCCTTTTGCACGAGTGAAACTGACAAGGCAATAATGACATACGGCACTATGCTGCATGTCGCCACAGCGAGCGATGGTTCGTTGGGCGGCTCAAGAAAAACGGATCATAAGGAATACAAAATGAAAAGAAGAAATGCTGTCACTTCTTTCGTAATTGTTTGTGTAATTCTCGCCATACTCCTTCTTACTCAAGCTATTTCTTCGATCGTAGGCACAATTGTCTTTGCAGTTGCATTGGCGCTATTCGGTGGCTTATCGAAGGGGTTTCGTGGCAACGATGCTCCACCAAGAGTAAAGTAAGTTAGACGCCGACTAACCACATCGTATTGATCCGATCAGAATCGAAAATGGAGAACTGCGTCCGATGTCTGTAAATTACTGCCAGAGTTTCTCCCCCACAAAAGATCCAGGATTCGATCTCCCTCCTGCAAACCCGATCAGACCCAGCTTCGATATGACCGCGCCTCTTTACGTCGAAGGACCCATGGGGAGATGGATCGTTTCCTCCAGGAGGTTAATGACGAGGCTCATTCGGGTGGTCCTGAATGGAGAGGTTCATCCCACCTCGCACTCGCGTCCATTGTCCAGGGAGGGGGTGGAGAGAGTTGAGGACTTACGCTATTGACATCGCCTTGTTTACGAGAGGAGGGTTTCAGCAACGACGGTGGATTACGAGTGCTGCTGTCCGGTTTGTGTTACGTTGGATTTGAGTTAAATTGTTCCACGGCGGTCATAATCACGAATCGTCGAGGAATCTACGGCACGCTAGTCTTCGGGTCTGCATCCCCAACAGTGGGCACACTAGAAGATGATGGACAATCAGCGTGCCGCCCAACGGGCCGCCCTTCTACTACGGGCGCGATCCTGAGCCCGCAATATCCTATGTCCCATTATTGTCCAGACCCGCCATCGTTCGACACAGAGCCGCCCGCGGGCGCCCGTCAATAGCAGGCTGCCAGGGGTCATCACACCTACCCGCCAAGCAAGGCCTCGTAAACCAAACGCTGAAACTGGTTGTCCAGTGACCACAAATCTGTCACCGGGATGTACTGCGACCATACCATCGCAATGAGGTCGGCCTTGGGATCGATCCAGAAGAAAGTCGTTCCCAACCCCGACCACCGGAAGGTGCCGGCCGAACCTGGCATTGAGCCGGCTGAATCCATCCTAATCGCGCCCCCGTACCCGAAGCCATTCTTACCAGGCGGCCAGTCGGGTGCCAAGGCAATCGGCGTCAGGCTCGCCGGGAGGTGATTCTGCATCATCAACGTCACGCTCTCCCGTGTCAGGAGGCGATGACCATCCAACTCGCCGCCATTGAGCAGCATTTGAGCGAAGCGAAGATAATCCGTCACGGTCGACAAGAGCCCGCCACCGCCTGACAGCATGCGGCCATCGGACGTGTATCCGGCAGAGAGCAGAGGCGACACGGCGTGCAACTTTCCGTCCTCGGCGCGCACGTAATAGGCGGTGATGTTGCCCTCCATCGCTGCGGTCGCGTGAAACGCCGTGCAGCGCATACCGAGTGGCCGGAATACCGCGCTGTCGAGATAGCGGTCGAACGGCATCTCCGAGACGACTTCGACGACGCGACCCAGCACGTCGAGCGCGAGACTATAGTTCCAAGCCGTTCCCGGCGAAAATGCAAGTGGCAGACGGGCGAGGCTATCGGAGAACTGTGCGATAGTCCAGTTTGGATTGAACAGCTGTGCGCCCCGATAGATCGAATCCACCGGCGTGTTCCCGAAGAAACCGTAGGTAAGTCCCGCGGTGTGGGTGAGTAGGTCCGCGATGGTGATCGGGCGCGCCGGATCCCGCAGCGCGGGATGCGCGGCACCGCCGCCGGCATAGACCCTGGTGCGACCAAAAGCCGGGATATACCTCGAGACGGGGTCGTCGAGGCGAAGCTTGCCTCGCTCGTACATCTGCATGACGGCGACCGTCGTAATTGGCTTGGTCATCGAGAAGATGCGGAATACGGCATCCTCATTGACGGGGCGCGCGTTCTCCGGGTCCAGGGTGCCCGCGGAAGCGACGAATGCGAGTTTGCCGTGCCGCACGACCGCCGCGATCACACCTGCCACCTTGCCGGAATCCACCCAGGCTTGAAGGGCGGGCGCAATCCGTTCGAGCCCTGCATTCGAGAGGCCAACCTCGGCGGGACGAGCCCGCGGCAGTACCTGGGCAGGTGCCGGCATTGCAGCAAACACGAGCGCCACCGCA
>Ga0182021_10007058_pt1 | contig 13304 bp, 12 predicted proteins | sample 612E3MmetaG_FD_120493 | JGI IMG/M metagenome (GOLD analysis project Ga0182021, IMG submission 120493) | Permafrost microbial communities from Stordalen Mire, Sweden - 612E3M metaG (Illumina Assembly) | ecosystem: Environmental > Terrestrial > Soil > Wetlands > Permafrost | place: Sweden...
AAGAATATTTTTGGAGAGGAAGTGCCGGCATACCTTATCGGAATAACTCCTTCCGGGAAAACGATTATAGAAAGAAGAAATCCATGGGATGCAATCATTGCCTCTGTATACAAAACATGGGAAATCAGTAAACTGACGGTTATTTCAGTTGTGAAAATGCTCGAAGGTGTGATTTCACCAAAAACTTTAGGCGGACCCATCTTTATCGCTCAGATAGCCGGAGCTCAGGTGAAAGAAGGCATCATTCCTTTTATTCTTTTTATGGCCATACTTTCAATAAATTTGGGCGTAATAAATCTTTTCCCCATACCTGTTCTCGATGGCGGACATATTTTCTTTTATCTGATTGAAATTGTAATCAGGAGAGAAGTGAGCCCAAAAGTGAAGGAAATATCTCAGCAAGCAGGTTTTTTTATATTATTGATGCTGATGCTTTTTGTTATTTTTATTGATATTGAAAGATTGAATATTAAAATTGTTAATGACATCTTGAAAATATTTAAATAATTTATGCTTACTCTGGCTTTTGATACTTCTTCCAAGACCGCTTCCGTCGCTATTTTACATGATGAAATAATCTTGTATGATGCTATCGTTAATACCGGTTTTAATCATTCGGAAGTGATTTTACCGGCGATTGATCACGCCTGCATTCAAACTGGAATAAAAATTACTGAAATTGATTTACTTGCCTGTACCTTAGGCCCCGGATCTTTTACGGGACTCCGTATCGGAGCAAGCACACTCAAGGGATTTATGCTGGCAACGGGGAAACCGGCTGTTGGTATTTCTTCGCTTGCCGCTCTCGCTTTGAACGCCGGCAAAAGTTCGAGATTGATTTGTTCTATCATGGACGCGGGACGCGGACAGGTTTATATTGCGCATTTTCAGTATAATGAAAACGGATTTCTGGACCAGATCAGTGAAGACCAAGTTTTAAATCCGGCTGATATCGAACATGATTTGAAAAAGGAAATGATTATCGTTGGTGAAGGGGCGGTCAAATATGCCGATATTATTGCCGCTGATAAAAATGTTAATATTGTCGGGGCGCCGCAGCAATATATTCGGGCTTCATCTGTTGGTGTTTTAGGATGGGAGAAATATGATAGAAACGAATTATTAAATGCTGAAACTTTTGTTCCTGTCTATTTGCGTTCGGCTGATGCCCGTATGAAGAAAGCTTTATTCGAGAATTGATGATTGTTCTGAATTAACGAATTTTTATTTTGCTTAAGAGATCCCAGACTTTTTTATTGTTGGGATTCTGGGAAAGGACAAGTTGAAGACGTTCTATTATATCTTCAATTTTCACAATATTGGGATTTCTTAAGAATAATGAAAAGTAGGCATTAGCCAAATTATAATTGGTACCTTCGTGAAGAGGGTTGACCTTAAGAGCTTTGCGATAAGTGGATATAGCCTGTATAAGATTGTTGGTTATTTCATAAACAGAACCTAAATCGTTCCACGCATCAGTGTTTTCCGGCTCCAGTTTTAAAACATTCTGGAAATTCTTTAGCGCTTTAGAATAATCTCCGTCTTGAAAATAAATTCTACCTAAATTGTGAAGAGTCTTCGTATGATTCGGATTAATCTCGATAATATTTTCATATTCATCCGCTGCTTCATCATACATATCATGTTTATCGTATAGTGACGCTAAACAAAAGCGAGGTTCAACGGACTGCGGAGCAACTTCAATTGCCCGCGTGTATTGTTCTACGGCGTTGTGATAATCTCCCTGTAACTCTAATATGTGACCGATTTTGATAATAGCTTCAATATTGTCAGTTTTTATTTGCAGGGATTTTTCGTAGCATTTTTTCGCAGAATCGAACATATCCATTTTTTCATAGATATATCCAAGATTGATGAATGTTTTGGGATTGTTTGGCTCTAGTTCTGTTATGAATCGAAAACATTTTAATGCTTCATCATAATCCTTGTTTTCCAGATGAATATAGCCCCAATTTTCGTAATCCCTGATGGAATGAGTGTCTTTTTTAATATTATTATTAGAGTATTCAATGGTCATTTCGTGATTTTCTAAACAAATATTATAGAGATTTTGCGGTATTTTTTTCCAAAGTACTTTCCAAAGTTCTATAATGAACTCATCTTAACGTTTTAATTTAAGGGGCTGTTAAATTTTTTTAAAATAATATTTTTGACTTCAAACCACATAGCAACCGGATCAGAAAACGAAGAATGCATTATGTTCGGATTTCCTTTAAGGATTTGTGCTGACCAATATCCCGCCAATTTATTTTTAGTTTCAGAACTTGACGATTGCGCTTGTCTTATAACATTCGCAGGAATAGCCAATTGGATCTTTTGTTGGCCGATTATTACATCTTCGTAAACTTCATTTTCTGCTTGTACGGGCTGTTCTTCCGGTTCGTTTTCAATAGGTCTAGCCTCCCGTTGAGGAGCAACAGGTGTTGCAGAGGTTCTTGATAATGGTACACCCGGAGTAGGGACATAATTTGCGGATGGTTTTGCCAATGGTACAACTTTGGGTTGAACGGGTCTAGCTTCTTCCATTTGAAGAGGATTCGGTTTTGTGAGAGGCTGTTCCGATGTAACCGCTCTTGGTTGAAAAGGTCGGACTTCTTCCCGTGGCGGCGGAGGAACAGGCCTTACCGGCGGTTCTTCCGGTGTAGCCACTCTGGGCTGAAACGGTCTGACTTCTTCTATTGGAGGAGGTACAGGCCTCGCTGGCGGCTCTACCGGCATAACCATTCTTGGCTGAACGGGTCGGACTTCTTCCCTTGGCGGCGGAGGAACAGGGCTTACCGGAGGTTCTTCCGGCGTAAGCACTCGTGGCTGAACAGGTCTGACTTCTTCTATTGGCGGAGGAACAGGGCTTACCGGTGGTTCTTCCGGCATAAGCACTCTGGGCTGAGCCGGTCTGACTTCTTCTATTGACGGAGGAACAGGCCTTGCAGGAGGTTCTTCTGGCATAAGCACTCTGGGCTGAACCGGTCTGACTTCTTCCCGCGGTGGCGGAGGAACAGGTGCTGGGGGAGCTTTTACCTTAGGTGTCTCTTTCTTGGGAACTGAAGCTCTGGGTGTTTTTGCCGGTCCTTCAATAACTTCTTCAGATGCCTCTGTCTCTGCGCTGCCCGATGATTTGCGTTTCTGCAACGATGTCTTGCTTAATTTTTGAAATCGATCAGCGATTGCCGAGGCAACTTCACCTGATATACTTGCAAATTCGTTAGTTTCACCCGCTTTTAGACAAAGTTTGCATAGCTTGTTAATCAGGCGAGGTACGCCATGTTCGGAAAATTCCCAGATTACAGGAATAGCATCATCGTCGAACAGCATTCTTTGAGAACCGGCAATCTTGAGTCTTGATTCAATATAAGTTCTTACGGATTCTTGTGAAGGCAGTTTTTCTATATGGCCATAAGTGCCGATTCTTTGAAATAAATTAGCACGTTTGGGATGTTCTAAGGTCTTGGCAAATTCCATCTGGCCGACTAAAAGCAAGGTGAAAAGATTGCGCTCGTCATCCTGCATATTGGTTAAAAGCCGCAAATCATCTAAATTAGAAGGAGATAAAACATTAGCTTCATCGATAACAATTACTATTTTTTTGCCCTGGTCGGCTGTTTCGAATAAAAGACGATTAAATACTTCCTGTAAATCGACCTTATTTTTAATTTCACATTGTTTGCCTGTTATCTGGCCGATAATTTCTCTTAAGAGCTGTACGAAAGAAAGAGCGGGATTGGTAATTAAAGCGACTTTGTATTTCTCCGGCTCCAAAGAATCAATGATTACACGCAGGGAAAGAGTTTTGCCTAAGCCTACTTCGCCGACAATAACAGTGAGACATTCATTGCCCTCTTTGATGGCAAATATTGTTTCGGAAATAACGTTTTCCATCGATTCATGACAGTCCACATACATTGAAGCATCGGGTACATTGTCGAAAGGTGGCTTAGTTAAATTCCAATAATCGCAATACATCTTTCTTCTCCTTGCAAACTATTTTAAAAGCCTAAATAGTTTGTTCTTCAATGTTAAATACTCAACAATGGTTATTGTTCGTTTTTAAACTGCCCGAAATCCGCATCACTGCTCAAATATTCCAATATATCTTCCAGTAAAAAACGTCTCATCCTTCCCAATTTGTAGCTATTAATCTTTTTATCATGGACAAGTTTTTGTAAAAAGCTGCGACTGACCTGGAGCATCTGGCAAACTTGATTGGGGGCCAGCATTCTTAAAAGCAGAGAATCACTGAAACGAAAATTGAGAGCAAGTTGACCATCTGGAGTTAATTTTATATCCAAGGAAGGGTCATTTTTTGCTCCGCTCAGCAATTCTTTTATATATTCTGATTGCTGCAATAGTGCGGATTGCTCTTTTGTCATAATGATGGAAATAACAGAAGATGAATTATCCACGAATTCTTCCACTATTTTTTTATCAGGGAATTCGATATGGTTTTCCATGGCTAAGCTTCTGACCATTACTTCGGGAGCAATAGTTTCGCTTGTTTCCGATTGAGTAACTGTAAACTTAACTTCCGGTATCTTTTTATCAGAGAAATCGATGTTATTTTCTATGGCTACGCTGTTTACGACTATTTCACGATTGATAGTTTCACTTATTTCCGGCTGTGTAATTGTGACTTTAACTTCCGGTTGCGTGTATTCTCTACGCCTTTTTACAATGCAAATTTTTTCCATATTGCTCCTGGTAATCCTAGACTACAGAAAACAGTAACCGACGGAAAAAAATGATACTAAATAAGTTTTTCCGGTAAAAATCATAATTAATAAAATCAAAAAAAGCGACATTTGTCATAATAAGTAATTTCTTAATAGGACAAGTAACTAATTTTAATTGTATTAAAGAAAAAAGCTTCATATTCCAAGCCTTAGCAAAAGACTGTAGAATTTAAATTTGATTTTGTTTAATGTAGCCTATTTATTAAGTAAAATCAAGATAATTTTGCTTCTCGATGCTTGTTTTAAATCTCATCTGTGCGTATTAGAAAAATATTTCAGTTTGAATCAATAAAAATCTTATTTAATAAGCAAACTTTTTTCTCCGAGACGTATCGGATAAATTGTAGCAAACGCACAAAGAAGAAAAGCGAGGCCGAAAGAAACAATCACCCACATAATTTGCATTAAAGAAAGACTTTGTCCTCGCAAATCAGCCATAAATATTTGATAAACAGGTCCGGCTTCCAGAATTATAACCAGAGCAATCAAACCAAAACTTAAAATCATGAAAAGCAGTCCGCCAAAACTTGTCACAACATTTGCCGGATTTTCCAATTTAAAATTAGCATATACAGCTCCCAGTCCGGTAGCCAGACCGACGACTGCCGGGACAAGGAAAAAAGTCGTTATGACCGATAGAACCATCATAAAAGGAGAAACTCTCAGAAGAAAGTTGGAAGAGACAACCAGGATTTCAGCTAATATTATCAGAGGTATGTTATATAAAAAAAATTTAATCCACAGAAAATTTCTCGTCCGGACAGGTGCCGCCTGAATAATCCAGAATGCTTCGCCTTCCATGCTCACCGCGGGAAAAACAAAACGAGCCGATATGGCCGAAAGCACGGAAGCCGCCAGTCCTATATTCAAGAAGGAAAATAAATTCTGCAGGTAAATAGTTTTTATTGGAGTATTATCCAGAGGCAAAACCGAGAAATTGTATATGTATATAACAATAAGGGCTGCCATTAAAAATAATTGCGGCCATTGTGATGGATCCCTGAAGAATGTTCGAATTTCCTTGACGGCAAAGGCTTTTGATTCGCGCGGCAGAAAATTTAATAAATTTTCCCAATAAAAGCCTTTATATTTTAAAGGGGCAAAAAGACGTTGAGGAGTTGTTTGAGATTTAGAAAAGCCCGTAAAATACACTTTGTCAGCGGCAATATTATTAAGAGAAATAAGCATTAATGCAAAAGTTACTATAAGGGCTATATTGAGCAGATAAGTTCTTGCTTCGCCATTGAGGGCGGCTTTAATGGCATCGGTTATCCATGTTGTAGGTAAAATTGGTGAGCTGGGTGTTTGTAACGAATTTAAGTAAAGAACAACGGAAGCAAAGCTATCGGGATTGACTAATTGTTCCGGTCTCGTCAAGCGTAAAACGAGAATGATAGTTATAACCATCATAACGCCCATAATGATAAGAATTGTTCTGATTCGACCGGCAGGAAGTATTTTTGCTCCAAATAAGACTAAAAATCCGCTGAGTGCTGAAGAGATGATACACATGAAAATCATCGCCATGAAGAAAATCAAGTAATAAATAATATTTGCTTTGTAAATCAGTCCGTACGATAAAAATATCGGAAGACTGAAGGCGAGAATCATCCAAGAACTGTCGAACGTACTAATGATCCACCGTGATAGAAATATATCTTTTGCCGAAACAGGCAAAGAATGCATTAGCGGCAAATCATGGCTCAGATAAAGTTGTGAAAGACAATTTATAATATTGCTGAAAAGTAAAAGCATGAAAAAAGTTATGATCGTCATAGAGATAAGTTTCATGGCCAGTATATCTCCAAAATCCTGCACGCTATGAAAATATGACAATACGCGATAAAAAATAATAAAAATCCCGATCCAGAAAACAATACCCATCGTGCCGAACATAAAAATACGCGACCAGTTATTTTTTTTGTTTCCACGCCGCAAACTGTTGATGGAGGAAAAAACGCGCGGTCTTAATAGGGGAAGAATAGTATTCATATAAAAGTATTTTCTTTTATGATGGAAAGAAAGACTTCTTCAAGTCTCGCTTGGCCGAGTTTTGCGATATGCTTCAATTCATCAAGAGTACCCTGTGCCAGTAGTGTGCCCTCGTGAATTAAACCGATTCGATGGCACAAATCCTCTGCGATACTTAAAGTGTGCGTGGAAATAAAAACAGTCGTTTGTTTGGCGGCCAATTCTTTAAAAATATCTTTAACCATGTGTACCGCAGCCGGATCAAGACCGACCATTGGTTCATCAATAATCAATATTCTGGGATCATGTAAAAGAGCGGACGCAATGATGAGCCTTTGCTTCATGCCGTGGGAGTATGCTTCGATCAATTCATCGGCCCAGCTCCAGAGAGCGAATTGCTGTAACAGTTGTTCAGCTTTCTGCTGGAATATATCACGTTTAACGTCATATAAATCGGCGGAGAAACGCAGAAACTCCATACCTGTAAGTTTTTCATAAAGAAAAGGTCTGTCCGGAACAAAACCGATCATTTTTTTCGCTTCTACGGGATTTTCGGCCATATTTATTCCGCCGATGATGATGTTCCCGGAAGTAGGAGCAAGGATACCGCCCATCATGCGGATTGTTGTAGTTTTACCCGCGCCGTTGGGGCCTATAAAACCATAAATTTCTCCGGCGGCGACATGCAAATTAAGTTTGTTCACGGCGATTGTAGTTCCATAATCCTTGGTGAGTTCAGATAATTTAATCATTTTACCAGTTCTAACACCTCCAGCTTAATTTTGCCTATAGCTCCCATCAGATTCAATTGCTGATCTCCGTCTCCGCGGACAAGCCTGATATGGGTTACATCGGCCGGGATTTGATTGAAAACAGAGTCAGCGGTAATCCATTTTCCTGAATAGAAGACGCACCAGGCGTGATAATAAAACCGGCCTTGCAAATAGACCAATCCCGCTTCTATTTGCGCCGGTATTCCCGCGGCGCGCAGCAAGGCAACTGTAAGGACTGAATGCTCGTTGCAATCGCCGGATTTATTTTTTAACACTTCCAGCGCGTTGGGTACCGACAGTGTAGGTTTTTTTTCAAGATTGCGATAAACCCAATTAACAATCTTCCCTGCTTTTTGCTCGTCGGAATCCGACGGTTTGATGATTTTGTTCACTTGCAGTCTTATTTGAGGATTATTTGATTGTATCAGAGGAGAAGGTTTTAAAAAGGCAGAGTATTTTCCGGAAAGATTACTATTCAAATTTGAAGATGATGCCATAGTTTCCTTTGAAATAGTAAGGACATTGCCGGTATAACTTTGCCTGTCACCATTGAGGGAAAGCAAGTCGCTGATGCCGCTTATTTTTATTTTAATTTTACGAAGTTTTCCCGCTTCTGTAATTTTAACATTGGAGGCAATGGAGGAAATTTGAGTAAAGTCAATGCTCTCTCCGTCAGCGATTCCTTCCCTTGCTTTTTGCTGGCTGACCTTTTCCATGGATAGACCAAGAATGCTGGTTTCTCTCACAACATCTCCATCATTATTCAGCCAGGCGCAGTTTTTGGCACCCATAAAATCAGCGCAATATTTATTTGTTAATACCCGTTTTCCCATGATGGAAATGATTTCATCCGCGTTTCTGGCGACTTTAATAGCCCGTAAAGACATTGTCGATGGATCGAAGATGCTGAAGCTGCGGACGGAATCTTTTTCTAACTTAGCGTGGAACGCTGTTTCGTAAATGTTTCCACTGATATGGGGAATGTCTTTCAGGAGTAATTCACTTTTTTCCTGTTCATCAGGTGAACCGGTGAACAAAATCAGCTTGTTTTTAATTACATTGCCATGAACATTAAAACGAAAAATTCCTGAATTTAAATTAAAATTGAAGGAAGAAAGAGTCATATCCGGATTTAACAGGCCATCCGTTAAAATATTTAACGCTTGAGTTACTCCCATCGTATTTATTTGCATAAAAGCAGTCTCATTAAAATGAAACTGCTTTCCGGTATATGTAAATTCGCGGTGGATAAATCCAATCTTTTTATTGTTTTGATATATATTCATCCATGTTTCCTGAGGTAAATTCGATTTTGAAATTTGTATAACCGCGGGAGGGGCCGGTTTTTTCTGAAAATAATCAAGACGAATTAATAGAAACGAAAAAAAGGCAAACGTGACTAAAATACCGAAAATTATATTCCATTTTATTTTTTGCATATTAAGATAAACCAAAGAAAAATCGTTAAATGATTTTTTATACTATACAAGATACACAGGGGGTATGCAATAGCAAACAAATAGTGATTCTCACATGTTTTTGTATAAAAATTAAAGATTTATTGACAATCGCATTCAATTGATATATCAAAAAAAATCATTTAATGCGGAACCATTTAATGAAAAACGCGGCTATTTGTTTTTTGCTGTTTTGGTCTGAAATTAAATGCAAATAGATATTAAGAAAAGATAAATATTTATGAAACATGATGGCATTATCGCTTCCGAGGGTTCTCCTTTTATCGTTTTTTCCCTTGTTGTTACAGTTTTTCTCGCCTTTTTGGGCGGAAACTGCTGGTTAATAAGTTTCTTTGCTTTTCTGACGATTTTTATTATCTGTTTTTTCCGTAATCCGGAAAGATATTTTGATGATGAGGAAAAGATGTTAATATGTCCCGCTGATGGTAAGGTTATCAAAATAGAAAACGTTGAAGTTAATGGCACAATTTCCGGAAAATATAAAAAAATAAGCATATTTATGAACGTTTTTAATGTTCACGTAAATCGCGCTCCATATCCTGGAAACATTGAGGCCATTAATTACCACGAGGGTAAATTTTTTTCTGCCAATTTGGATAAGGCGTCACTGGATAATGAACGCAATGAAGTTTTGATACGCACCGAAGATGGACGTATTATATGGACGGTACAAATTGCCGGTCTTATCGCCCGCCGGATTGTTTGTTGGGTGAACCCGGGGATGCATGTCAGAAAAGGCGAGCGCATCGGTTTGATTCGTTTTGGTTCGCGTGTGGATGTTTATTTACCGGAGGACTCTATTGTTTCAGTGAAATTAAATGACAAGGTTAGAGCAGGTCAGACAACTTTAGGGTATTTATCATGAACATCGAAAATTCTCCCCAGAAAATCCGCATGAAGAAAGGAATTTATTTATTGCCGAATTTGTTTACCTCGGCCAGTTTGTTTTGCGGATTCTATTCTATCATCGCTTCCTTCAAAGAGTATTTTGTTCCCGCGGCGGTTGCTGTCCTTGTAGCTATTGTCTTCGACGGACTGGATGGTCGTGTTGCCCGTCTCACAAACACAACCAGCAAATTCGGCGCGGAATATGATTCTCTGGCCGACGTGATATCTTTCGGTATAGCGCCGGCGCTTCTGGCCTATAGCTGGTCTTTGTCTATTTACGGTAAATTTGGCTGGATAGCTTCTTTTTTATTTGTTCTTTGCGGAGCTCTCCGCTTGGCCCGTTTCAACATCCAGATAGGAATAATCGAAAGCAAAGTATTTAACGGCTTGCCTATCCCGGCTGCCGCGGCTGTTGTGGCAACCACGGTAATTTTCTTTGATTATGTCGGTGCCGAAGGTAAATTTCATAACGAGTTTATCATGGCCTTCGTTATTATTCTTTCATTATTGATGGTCAGCAGCGTCAAGTATTACAGCTTTAAAGATATGAAGCTCCTCTCACGTAAACCATTCACTATCTTTTTCTGGTCAATAGTTTTACTGATTATAATCTTTCATTGGCCGGAAATAATGTTTTTTGTCATTATGTTAGGCTACGCTATTTCCGGGCCGGTTTGGTGGCTGATAAAAATGCAGGCAAAAATATCGGGAAGCAAGGAAAAAGAAAAATTAAATTAAAAACGAGAATAATTTATTTTAGTAAAAAATTATGAGAATTATCGGAGGTAGGGCTAAAGGAAGGACATTGCGTTTTCCTTCCGGATCAAAGGAGAGGCCGACTTCTGATTTTTTACGAGAAGCTCTTTTTAATTTATTGGGTTCTCTTGAAGATAAAACATTTCTTGACCTTTTTGCCGGATCAGGCAGTGTCGGTCTGGAAGCCGCCAGTCGAGGTGCTCAAGAAATTTATTTTGTGGAAAAAAATATAAAACTTGCTGCAATTATTTCGGGAAATATTCAAACCTGTTGCTTGGATAAAAATTGTTTTGTAATTGCCAAAGATATTGAACAGGGGTTAAGAGATCTTTTTAAAAAAAAGTGTAAAGTTGATATTATATTTGCCGATCCTCCATATAACAGGAACCTGGTCGGAACAACGCTAAATCTTTTAAATAAATATCAGATTTTCGGAGAAGACAGCTTGATTGTAATTCAACATTCTATAAAAGAAAAATTTTCAAATACGGAAGATAATAATATTTACCTGACAGATCAGAGAAAATACGGCGAAAATGCCTTAACTTTTTTAAAAATGGAGAGTAAATAATGCCGGAAAATTTCGCTAAAAGAATTGCAGTATACCCGGGGTCGTTTGATCCGATTACTAATGGTCATGTGGATATTATCAAAAGAGGGCTGAGAATGTTTGATGAAATCATCATTCTTATCGCTTACAATCCGAATAAGGTTTATCTTTTTACAATAGAAGAAAGAATGGAAATGATTCGGGAAATATTCAAGGATACAAAAGAAGTCCGGGTGGATTGCTATTCCGGTCTGCTGGTTGATTATTTGAAAATATCCGGCGCCAACATAATTTTGCGTGGAATGAGAGCTCTTTCCGATTTTGAATATGAATTTCAAATGGCGTTAATGAACCGTCGTCAGACAAAACAAATCGAAACCGTGTTTCTGATGAGCGGGTTTAAGTGGTTTTATACGAGTTCCAAGTTAATAAAAGAAGTGGCAAGTCTGGGGGGAACAGTCAAAACTTTAGTGCCGGACAATGTTAATCAGAAATTAATGGAAAAATTTAATATTAATAATAATAGAGGGTAATTTGTGCGATTAGCAGCAAGAGTGACAAAAATCAGTCCATCGGAAACTTTGGCTATTACCGCTAATTAACTTTTTAGTTAAAAATTAATTCAAATTTTGCAAATTTTTTCTAATAACTTTATTGGAAAGATGGCGCCGGTGGAATATTCATATTTAATCAAGAGAAGAAAAACAAAAAAGATAAATCTTGATGTTGTGTCAATAGGCGGAGACGCTCCCATCATTGTGCAGTCAATGACAAGTACGGATACGCGCAATGTCAAGGCCACTGTGGCGCAGATCAACTCGCTTGCGGAGATTGGCTGCGAAGTCATACGAATCGCCGTGCCGGATAAAGAAGCTGTGCGGGCAATTCCAGCTATTAAAAAGGAAATTCGTATTCCTCTTATTGCCGATATTCATTTCGATTACCGGTTGGCTATCGAGGCCATGAAGCTTGGCGTAGCAGGCATCAGGATTAATCCCGGAAATATTGCCCAGGAGAGGATTCGCGAAATTGTAAAAGTGGCGAAGGAACGGAATACAGTAATTCGTATCGGTGTTAATTCCGGTTCTTTGCAAAAAGACTTGTTGTTAAAATACGGAGGAGCGACTTCCGATGCTCTTGTTCAGAGCGCTTTGCAAAATATAAAGTTGTTTGAGGATCAGGGTTTTGATTTAATCAAACTATCGCTGAAATCATCGGATGTGCCCAGTATGATTGAGGCGTATCGGGCTGTTGCGGCAAAAACCGATTATCCGCTGCATCTGGGGGTTACGGAAGCGGGATCATTGGTTGGTTCCGCAATTAAATCATCGTTGGGAATAGGTACTCTTCTCTACGAAGGCATTGGCGACACAATCAGAGTCTCCGTTACAGGCGATCCACTTCTGGAGATTCCTCTGGCCTATGGAATTTTACGGGCATTGAAAATCAGAAAAGTTGGTCCAGAAATAGTTTCCTGTCCGACTTGCGGAAGATGTGAAATAGATCTTTTAAGATTAACTGATAAAATTGAAAAAGCTCTTGCCGGAGAAAAAGATTATTTGAAGGTGGCATTGATGGGTTGTGTGGTCAACGGTCCGGGTGAAGCAGCGGACGCGGATATAGGTATTGCCGGAGGAAAAGGGCAGGGAATTATTTTTAAAAAAGGCAAAGCCTTAAAAAAAGTTAAAGAAAAGGATTTTGTAAAAGTTTTGCTTAAAGAAATAAAATTGATGCTTAAAGAAAGGAAAGAGGTTTAATGCGTTATTCAGAAATGTTCCTGCCGACGGGCAGAGAAGTTCCTTCCGATGCCGAGGTAATCAGTCACCAGCTTATGATCAGAGCCGGTATGATCAGGAAATTGACCAGCGGATTATATTCATACCTGCCGCTTGGTTACAGGATTATTCGTAAACTGGAGCAAATTATCAGAGAAGAAATGAATAAAGCCGGCGCGCAGGAAGTTTACATGCCCATGGTCCAGCCGGCGGAGCTCTGGCGGGAATCCGGACGCTGGGAGCATTATGGAAAGGAACTTTTGAGATTTCGTGATCGACATGATCATGAATACTGTCTGGGGCCGACCCATGAAGAAGTAATAACCAGTTTAGTCCGTAATGATATAAAAACATATCGTCAGTTA
>Ga0182021_10007059_pt1 | contig 13303 bp, 8 predicted proteins | sample 612E3MmetaG_FD_120493 | JGI IMG/M metagenome (GOLD analysis project Ga0182021, IMG submission 120493) | Permafrost microbial communities from Stordalen Mire, Sweden - 612E3M metaG (Illumina Assembly) | ecosystem: Environmental > Terrestrial > Soil > Wetlands > Permafrost | place: Sweden...
CGCACTTATAGTGGTCTGCTGCATCCCCTTCGCGCTGTTCTTCGCGGTGATTATCATGGTGGCGCGCGGGGAGTCCGCCAATTTGCTGTCGGTCGGCGCCATCGATTTCGGGCTCATCGTCGATGCCTCCGTCATCATGATGGAGAACATCTTCCGCCATAACCACGAAACGAACCGCCTCAGACTTCTCTATGTGGAAGCACCGGCAAGCTTGCCCGAGCGGTTGAAATCCTTCTATTTCGCTAGCCTGGAAGTCGGAAAATCCATCGTTTTCTCGGCCGCGATCATCATCGCGGGCTTCGTTCCGCTGTTTTCGCTGACGGGGATCGAGGGGCATATCTTCGCTCCCATGGCCAAGACCTACGCCTATGCGCTGCTTGGCGGGCTGATCGCGACATTCACCATTATACCCGCCTTCTCGGCGATGTTCCTGCATTGGGGACGCGAGGAGCACGAGACCGCGCTGCTGCGGACGCTGCTCCGGATTTACCGCCCAACCGTTTCCCTGGCGCTCGGTCATCGCGCCATAACCCTGGGTCTCGCCGCGCTCCTTTTCGCCGCCGCCTACCTCGCGGCGTCGTCGCTGGGCCTCGAATTCCTGCCCAAGCTCGAAGAAGGCAATTTCTGGATCCGGGGCACGCTGCCGCGCTCGATCTCGCTTGAGGAGGCAAACCCGCACGTGAACAGGATGCGGGAGATCATTGCTTCGTTTCCGGAGGTGCGGACGGTTGTGTCTCAGCACGGGCGCCCAGCCGACGGGACCGACGCGGCCGGCTTCAACAACGCTGAATTCTACGTCCCTCTTTTGCCCAAGGAACGCTGGCCCGCGGGGGTCGATAAAGAGGCGCTGACCAAGGCTTTAAGCGATCGCCTGGAAGGCGAGTTTCCCGGCGTAGAGTTCAATTTTTCCCAGAATATTCAGGACAACATCGAAGAAGCCGCCTCAGGGGTCAAAGGCGAGAACTCGGTCAAGATTTACGGTTCCGATCTAGAAACCTTGGAAAAGACCGCCGCGCGGGTCAAGGCAGTGCTTTCGAAGGTCAATGGGATCACCGACCTTAGCATTTTCGGAGCGCTGGGCCAGCCTAACCTCTCCATCAAGATCGACCGGCTGAAGGCCGCGCGCTACGGGCTCACCCCTGGAGATGCGAACGCCGTGGTCCAGGCTGCCATTGGCGGGCAAAGCGTGGGCGATCTTTACGAGGAGGGAAGCGACCGGCATTTTCCCATCGTCGCACGGCTCGACAAGCGTTACCGCGAAAACCTGCCGGCCATTCAAAACATCACAGTGGGTGTGACGGGGCAAAACGGCACGAGCTACATTCCGCTGACGGAGCTTGCCGATATCAAAATGACTTCCGGCGCGTTCTACATCTACCGGGAGCAGCAAGAGCGGTATCTGCCGATCAAATTCAGCGTGCGCGGGCGCGACCTTGGCGGCGCGGTAGCCGAGGCGCAGAAGCGCGTGAGCCAGGAAGTGGTGTTGCCAAGCGGGTATCACCTGGAATGGGTGGGCGAGTTCGGCAATTTGAAGGACGCCATCGCGCGCCTCGAAATCGTGGTGCCGATCAGTATTCTTTTTATCGGCCTGCTTCTATATCTGAACTTCGAATCGGTGAAAAATACGCTCATCGCCATGAGCGTGATACCCATGGCGCTGATCGGGGGAATATTCGCGCTGGCCGTTACCGGAACTCCGTTCAGCATTTCCGCCGCAATCGGCTTCATCGCCCTGTTCGGTATCGCAGCCATGAACGGCATTATCGTGATCTCTTCCTATAATCGCCTGCTGGAGAGGGGGCTCGATGCTTATAGCGCGATCACCCAAACCTGCCTGATCCAGATGCGGCCGGTTTTGATGACGTGCGTCGTGGCCTGCGTTGGTCTTTTGCCGGCCGCGTTTTCAACTGGTATCGGCGCTCAGGTGCAAAAGCCGCTCGCTCTTGTCGTGGTTGGAGGGATGCTGCTCGCACCCATCCTCATTTTGATCGTCTTGCCGGTTGCGATAAATGTGTTTTCGAGCGTCACGAAAACCTCCAAGGCGCAGCCCGCGCCTGCGATGGAGGAGTAGGGACATGCGCTGGGGGGCTGGCTTTTGCGCTTTTGCGGGCGTGGTATTGGCGGGCTGCATGGTTGGCCCGGATTTTGTCCACCCGGAGTTGCCGGAAGGCGCAGGTTATCTACCCGATTCGATTGCACAAACCGCAAGTGCGCCCGTGCAAGCCGGCACGCCGCAGAAGCTTGCGAACGGCCAGCCAGTGTTGCCGGACTGGTGGACGCTCTTCAAGTCGCCCGCTCTCAACGCCCTCGTCGCGCAAGCCCTGGCAAAAAACCCGAATATCGAAGCTGCCGAAGCCACTCTGAAATCGGCCATCGCTAACGCGCGTGCGCAGGAAGGCTCTCTTTTTCCCTCCATCGCCAGTGGCTTCAACGCGAGCCGCAACAAGACCCCTGGCGACATTTCCCCCACTCCCGCCTCAAACGCCACGCTTTACAATCTTTACACGGCCCAGGTTTCGGTCGCCTACACCCTGGACGTTTTTGGAGGCGTGCGCCGCTCGATCGAGGCCCAGGAGGCGCTCGCCGATTTCCAGCTTTTTCAGATGCGCGCGGCGCACTTGACACTGGCAGCCAATGTGGCGGGCGCCGCCGTTAACGAAGCGGCATTGCGGGAGCAGATCCAGGCAACCGTGGAGATCATCCATGTCCAAAAGGAAATCCTGCAAACCCTGAAACTGCAAAGCGATAAGGGGCAAATTGCCGGCATCGATGTGGTCGCCCAGGAAACCGCGCTTGCGCAATCGGAGCTTTCGCTCCAGCCGCTGCGCAAGCAGCTTGCGCAAAACCAGAACCTGCTGGCGGCCCTCCTCGGCAACTTTCCCAATAACGCGTCTCCCCAGAGATTCCGCTTGGGCAACCTGCATTTGCCGCGCCGGCTTCCTTTGAGCCTGCCGTCCACGCTCATCCGCCAGCGGCCCGATATCATGGCTGCGGAGGCTACCCTTCATAACGCGAGCGCGAACGTTGGCGTGGCCACGGCTAACCGGCTGCCCAGCATCACGCTTGCCGCCAATTATGGGGCCTCCTCGGTGGTATTCGACGCTCTCACCGCGGGCAGCAACAGGTTATGGAGCGTGGCGGGCAACGCGGCTCAGGTGGTGTTCGACGGCGACGCGTTGCGGCAGAAGCAAAAGGCCGCCGAAGCGGCACTGGAAGCAGCGGACGCCAGCTACCGCGGCACGGTGCTTACCGCCTTCCAGAACGTTGCCGATGCGTTGCGGGCTATTCAGTACGACGCCGTAGCCCTTGCCGCCGCGGCCAAGGCCGAGAACTCCGCCCGGGACTATCTGGAGATTTCCCGGCAGAAGCTTCAGCTCGGGGCAGCAAACAGTCTCGTGCTGCTGAGCGCGCAGCAAGCCTACCAGCAGGCCCGCATCGCTCTCATCCAGGCGCAGGCGGCGCGTCTTAGCGATACGATTGCGCTCTGTGCCGCGCTCGGAGGCGGGTGGTGGAGCAACACCGAAGCAGCGATAGGAGTTCCGGCACCGCCAAAAGCGGGATAGGCATTGTCAAATTTGCCTATATGGGATGCTTCCGCGTCGTCTCGCCCGCAGCCAACATGGTGCTCACCGGCGGCAAGGTGGAGATGCTTGTTGCCCTTGAAGCTACGCCCGGCCTGGTCAAGCTGTTCCGCATCCAGGTCAACGGCCGCCAGATCGCCGGGCACATGCCCCCTTGGCGCCGGGTTCGCACCCGGCAACCTCACTTTCCCCGTGCCGCTCGGCGAGGCAGTGATCCAAATTTATTGCCAGTCCGGCGGGCTGCGAGGGCGATTGCCGAACCTTTGCAGGCTCGCAGCAGCCGGTTACCCATTTTTTCCAGGCTGCCAAAGCAGGTCGTCCTTACCCTTGCCGTTCACATAGCGGCTGGCAACGAACAGGTGATCCGAAAGACGGTTGATATAGCGGCAGGCCGCATCGCTCACCTGTTCGCCTTCGAGCTTCAATTGCACGATGCGCCGTTCGGCGCGGCGGCAAATGGTGCGGGCAAGATGCAGCGCGGCGCCGGCCCTTGAGCCCCCGGGCAGGACGAAAGACGCGAGCGGCGCCATTTCCGCATTCATGGCGTCGATTTCCTGCTCAAGCCGTCCGGCTTGCGCATCCTTGATCCGGAGCGGAGTGTAGGACAACGGCTCGCCGCAAGCGGGAACGCAGAGATCGGCGCCGAGGTCGAAAAGATCGTTTTGGATGCGCGCCAGCATCGCGGCTACATCCCGCAGATCTTCGGCGAGCATCACGCGTGCCATGCCGATGGCGGCGTTGGTTTCGTCTACGGTGCCGTAGGCTTCTATCCGGGCAGCGGTCTTGGGGACACGCTCGCCGCTCCCGAGCGCTGTCGTGCCGTCATCGCCGGTCCTGGTGTAGATTTTTGTGAGGACGACCATTCGCTGTGCTGTCTATGACCTCATTAATAAGGTCTTTCTGTATAACACAGTTAGAAACGGTATCCTAGCCGGAGCCCAGCATTGGTCAGACCGTGGTTCGGATGGCAAAGATTGCCGTTCGACATGTGATCGATCTCCGCCATCACCTTCCAGTGCTCGCCGACGGAATAGCCAAGCGAGGCGGACTCCCGGAAATTCACTTGGCAGCCATAGGCAGGATTGTTGCCATTCTCAAGCGGACCGTCATGGACCGCGCCGCCGAAGGATGCTTCGAGGAACAGCGGCCCGTACAGTTTCGCGTCCCAGGTGAGGCCCCAATAAAACTCGTCGGTCTTGCCGAAGCCAATCGTTGTGCCAAGGTGAGGCCTGGGAGTGAGGAAGATATCCAGCACACTATTGCCATAGCTGCCGGGCAGGCGGCCGCCGAGAACTTCTAGGTTCAGCGCGACGCCGCGCTCGCCGACGTTGTCTTCGAGCGCATGATCGAACACGCCGGCCCGTACCTCGTCGATTGCCCAGAATGGATGATTGGCCGGTGTTGCAGCCTCAATCGCCGCCGCCGGTGTGACGCCGGTTCCCGCCTGTATCAGCGCGGCCAAGGCCGCCGCCACGAAAACCCGCCCCATTCCGTAACCCAAATTGCTGTGCCGCATCCGTTCCCCCCGGAAAGTCGCGTGCACACTCTGGACGGTCAGCGCAACATTTGTCAAACTCAACGGCGCGTTGATGGGCGGTTCGGGCCGGTGTGTGAGAATATTGATACAAGCCGTTAACGAGATGCAAAATATATCGCTGCCATTGTAGCAAAGATTGCCGCAAGTCTACGTGTAATGGGTTACAGACACAACCAGAGAGTGCAGCTCGTGCTCTTGCCGCGCGCCTTGTTAACCAGTCCGGGGCGGGAACCCACCTTAATTACCGCCATGGCTGCGAGCATCGCGGCTTACCTGACGGCTCCCATCCAATGACCGGCACCGGACAGGGAAGCGGCAAATGGCCTTGGAGCAAGCAAACGAGGTATCGAGTTCATCGTGGCTAAACTCGAACACGGGACGGAGGTGTTCCTGTTACTTGCTCCCGCGGAAGGAGCGGAACGGCCGGAGCCGGAGCCGTGGCGCGGCGCCATCCGCCTGCTCGAACCCATGGGCCACGGCGTTTCGACCGGGTTTCCGCTCGGAAGTGGCCCCCGCGCGCCGCAAGGCACTGACCTTACGTTTTCCGCATGCGGCTGCCCGCCGGCCCTCGGGCCGTGACGATCCCATCGCGGGTTGGGACGCAGGCTGAAACTTAACTTATACCAGCGGGAGCCAAGTGTTTCTCCCGTGGAAAGAGTTGCGGCTGCCAAATCCCCACTAGGAGTGTGCGCGATTTTGCGCTAAGTGTGGCCCGCGCACATATAAGGACGCAAAGAAACGAGCCGGGGGAAGGGCCTCCGGCTGAAGCTGTTGGAATAACGAAATGTTCGAAATACACCGGGAAGAAGTAGAATGGGGCGGCCGCACACTTACGCTTGAGACGGGGCGCATCGCCCGCCAGGCCGATGCGGCGGTGCTCGCGAAATATGGCGAAACCACCGTCCTTGCCACCGTGGTCGCGGACCGCGAGGCCGATCCGGCCAAGGATTTCTTCCCCCTCACAGTCAACTATCAGGAAAAGGCTTACGCGGCGGGCAAGATCCCCGGCGGCTACTTCAAGCGCGAAGGCCGCCCGAGCGAGCGCGAGACGCTGGTCTCGCGCCTGATCGACCGCCCGATCCGGCCGCTTTTCGCGCCGGGCTTCAAGAATGAGACGCAGGTTGTCGTCACCGTGCTCTCCCACGACATGGAGAGCGATCCGGACGTCGTGGCCCTGGTTGCCGCATCCGCTGCGCTGACGCTTTCCGGACTGCCGTTCCTTGGGCCGATCGGGGCATCGAGGGTTGGTTACATAAAGGGCCAGTACATCCTCAACCCGCCCGTCGACCAGATGAAAGAAACCCAGCTCGACCTCGTGGTGGCGGGCACGGGCGACGCGGTGCTGATGGTCGAGTCCGAGGCCAAGGAACTGTCCGAGGAGGTCATGCTCGGCGCGGTCGTGTTTGGCCAGCAGGGCTACAAGCCCGTCATCGACGCCATTATCAACTTGGCCGAGGCCGCGGCGAAGGAGCCGTGGGATGTGCCCGAAACGAAGAACGAGTTCGAGGCCAAGGTAAAGAAGCTCTGCGAGCGCGACCTCAAGAAGGCGTTCCAGATTGCGAGCAAGCAGGACCGCAATAACAAGGTCGGCGAGGCAAAAGCCAAGGCGATGGCCGAACTGCTCACGGCGGACTCGAACGCGGGCGATAAGGTGAAGCTCGCCGGCGCCTTCAAGGAAATCGAGAAGAACGTCGTCCGGTCGAGCATCCTCAAGACGGGCAAGCGCATCGACGGCCGCGATCTGGTTACGGTGCGGCCCATCGATTGCGTGGTGCATGTGATCCCGCGCACGCATGGCTCAGCGCTGTTCACGCGCGGAGAGACGCAGGCGCTCGTGGTGGCCACGCTCGGCACCGGCGAGGACGAGCAGTGGATCGACTCGCTGGAAGGCACCTACAAGGAAACATTCCTCCTGCATTATAACTTCCCGCCCTATTCCGTGGGCGAGGTTGGCCGCATGGGCTCTCCCGGCCGCCGCGAGATCGGCCACGGCAAGCTCGCCTGGCGCGCGGTGCACCCAGTGCTGCCTGGGGCGGATAGCTTCCCATACACCATCCGCGTGGTTTCCGAGATCACCGAGTCGAACGGCTCCTCGTCGATGGCGAGCGTCTGCGGCGCCTCGCTGGCGATGATGGATGCGGGCATTCCGCTGAAGGCGCCAGTGGCGGGCATCGCCATGGGCCTCATCAAGGAGGCAGACGGCGTGGCCGTGCTCTCCGACATCATCGGCGACGAAGACCACCTCGGCGATATGGACTTCAAGGTGGCCGGCACTGTAAATGGTGTCACCGCGCTCCAGATGGACATCAAGATCACCGGCATCACGACGGAGATCATGAAGACCGCGCTGGAGCAGGCGCACCAAGGCCGCCTGCATATCCTGGGCGAGATGTCCAAGGCGCTCGGCACCGCGCGCGGGGAACTGGGCGAGCATGCGCCGCGCATCGAGACCATCACCATCCCGACCGACAAGATTCGCGAAGTGATCGGCTCGGGCGGCTCGGTCATCCGCGGGCTCGTCGAGGAGACCGGCGCCAAGATCGACATCTCCGACGATGGCACGGTGAAGATCGCGGCCGCGAACTTGAATTCGATCAAGGATGCCATCAACCGCATCAAGATGATCGCCTCCGAGCCCGAGGTCGGCCAGATCTACAAGGGCAAGGTCGTGAAGATCGTCGAGTTTGGCGCGTTCGTGAACTTCTTCGGTGCCCGCGACGGCCTCGTGCACATCTCGCAGATGGCCGACCGCCGCTTGAAGCACGCCTCGGAGATCTTGAAAGAGGGCAGCGAGGTCTACGTCAAGGTCATGGGCTTCGACGACCGCGGCAAGGTGCGGCTGGTGATGAAGGGTATCGACCAGAAAACCGGCACGGAAACCGCGCCAACTGGCGACCAGCCCGCAGGCGAGCAGCCGGCGAGCTGAACCGGCTCCCGCACAATAATGGACCATTGACAAAGGCCGTCCACCTGGGCGGCCTTTGCTGTATCCGCGCTTGCACGGCGGCCCAGGCGCCTATGCGCTGATGAGCCCAGGTGCGGAACTGCGCCGGGCGGCGCGGTACTTCAGGAACTCGGGCACGACCTGCGCCACGTCGTCCACCACCATGTAGGGCAATTCCAGGCCTGCCCGGATGAACTCCTGCTCGCGCATCTGGGCGAAAAGCTCCAAGAGCAGGTTCCAGTAACCGCCGGTGTTCACGATGAAAATGGGCTTCTCGTGATGGCCGAGCTGCGCCCAGGTGAGCTGCTCGACGAGTTCTTCGAGCGTGCCGACACCTCCGGGCAGCGCGACGAATCCGTCCGACAGGTTGAACATCAGCATTTTGCGTTCGTGGAAGCCGTTGGTTACATGGCGTTCGCTGATGTTTTCGAGCGCATTTTCGAGCTGCAGGAGCGAGGCGGGAATGATCCCGGTGACGTGGCCGCCATGATCGCGCACGGCCGAAGCGACCGTGCCCATCAAGCCGTTGCCGCCACCCCCATAAACCAGCCCGATCCCAGCCCCGGCCATGTCGCAGCCAAGCTTCGCGGCGGCAGCCGTGTACTGAGGATCGAGCCCGGCGCCGGAGCCGCAATAAACACAAAGGCGTTTTCTTTTGTTTTGTTTCATGGGCCGTCTTCACATTCTCCGCCACGAAGGTCAAGAGCACAGGAGCGGCAACTTGCGCGCCGCTTAAGCGACTTCGAACACTCGTTATTAGTCAAGGAGCGCTTATATGGAGAGCGAGCTTTCGACCTTCTAGACCTTGGCGGCGAACTTTGGCCGCAAGCCCGCATTCGAAGAGGCACTGTTGCGTCATCACGCCGTTTCCCGTCATGCGCCCGCCGCAGAAAATTATGCAGATGCGCAGCATCCAGCGATTCTGAAGCACCTTTTGCCCTTCATCTGGCCCAAGGGCAGGCCGGATCTCAGGCTGAGGCTGGTGTTCGCGGGGCTCGCACTGGTCGCGGCCAAGGCCGTCACGATGGCCATGCCCATCGCCTACAAGGCGGCGGTGGATACGCTGACCGCGCTTTCGCAGTTGCCGGGCGGCAGCACGGCGGCCGGCGTGCTGGCGGCTCCAATCGCCCTGATCCTCGCCTACGGCGCCGCCCGCATAGCCATGACCGGCTTCGTCCAGCTTCGCGATGTGCTGTTCACGCGCATCGGCCAGCATGCCACGCGTGTGCTCTCCACGGGTACCTTCCGCCATGTCCACGACCTGTCGCTGCGGTTCCATCTGGAGCGGAAAACGGGCGGCCTTCAGCGCGTGCTGGAGCGCGGCAAGATTTCAATCGACCTCATCATCCGCATGGGGGTGCTGAACCTCGTTCCCACCATGCTCGAAGTCCTGTTCGTCTGCCTGCTGTTCGGCTTCTATTTCGGCTGGCAGCTCGTGGCCCTGGTGCTGGCGATGATCGTGCTCTATTCGTGGTGGAGCTTCTACTTCAGCGAAAGGCGGATCGCCATCAGGCGCGAATACATCGAGGCGGACGTGGAGGCGAGCACCAAGGCTGTGGATAGCCTCTTGAACTACGAGACTGTGAAGTATTTCGGCAACGAGCGCTGGGAGGCGGAACGCTACGACAGCTCCATGGCGAAGTTCGAGCAAGCGACTATCAAGACTTACAGCTCGCTCGCGGTGCTGAACGGTGGCCAGGCGCTGATATTTACTGGTGGCATGGTGCTATCGATGCTGTTCGCGGCGCGCGGCATCGCGGGCGGCACCATGACGCTTGGCGACTTCGTGCTCGTGAACGCCGTTTTCATCCAGCTCTACCAGCCGCTCAACTTCATGGGCATGGTCTACCGCGAGCTGAAGCAGGCGCTGGTCGATATCGAGGCGATGTTCGAGTTGCTTGGCGAGGCGCCAGAGGTGACGGATAAGCCCGGCGCCAAGGCGCTCAGCGTCTCCAAGGGCGCGATCCGCTTCGAGAATGTGAGCTTCGCCTACGACGAGGAACGGCCGATCCTGCGCGGCGTGGATTTCGAGGTGCCGGCCGGGCATATGGTGGCGCTGGTCGGGCCATCGGGAGGGGGCAAATCCACCATCTCGCGCTTGCTCTATCGCTTCTACGATGTGAAATCCGGCCGCATCCTGATCGACGGCCAGGATATCCGCGACGTGACGCAGGAGACGCTCAGGGCGGCGATCGGCATCGTGCCGCAGGACACGGTGCTGTTCAACGACACCATCGAGTACAACATCCGCTACGGGCGCGTCTGCGCGAGCGGCGAGGATGTGCGGGAGGCAGCCCGGCTGGCCCAGATCGACGGGTTCATCCAGCAGCTTCCGCTGGGATATAAATCGCCCGTGGGCGAGCGCGGCCTGAAGCTCTCGGGCGGCGAAAAGCAGCGCGTGGCCATCGCCCGCACGATCCTCAAGGCACCGCCGATCCTCATGCTCGACGAGGCGACCTCGGCGCTCGACAGCTTCACCGAGAAGGAGATCCAGACCGCGCTCGACCGCATCGCCAAGGACCGCACCACGCTCGTCATCGCGCACCGGCTTTCGACGGTGATCCATGCCGATGACATCCTGGTGCTGGACAAGGGACAGGTCGTGGAACGCGGCACGCACGAGTCCTTGCTGGCGGCGGGCGGGCTATATGCCGGGCTTTGGACGCGCCAGCGCGAGGCGGAGGAAGCCCGGCGCAAGCTTGCGGAGATGGTGCAGGACGGCGCGCTCACGGTGGGCGACGCAACGCCCGGCCCAGCGCATGGGGTCAAGCTCGTGGCCGCTCAGTAGTATGGCGATAGCGGCGGACTGAACGGAGGGAATCTCCCCTCACCCTGTCCCTCTCCCCATGGGAGAGGGGACGCCAGAAATCTCGCTGCGGACAGTTCAGAGGTTCCCTCTCCCAGAGGGAGAGGGACAGGGTGAGGGGTTGAAGGCTTCGATCAAGGCAGGGCCACCCAACGGGCACTACGTCCTGGCTGGCTATTCCGAGAAGAACCAGCCGCCACCGCCCCGGCCACCACGCTCGCGCTGGCTGCTACGCGACGAGAACGAGCCGAAGATGCTGTCGCCCCAGTCCTTCTCGCTCGAAGGCTTGTGCCGCGAGGTCAGCCCGCCCATCGGCTCGCCGGGCATGATTATGATGAAATCGGTGTCCTTGCCCGTTTCGCTGTGCATGCCTTCGTCCGAGACGATCAGGGACGCGCCGGGCAGCAGCACCGACGATATGCGTTCCCGCGCTTCCGGCGTCACGGCGATGCGGGCAAGGGCCGCCTGCGCGTTCGCTACGTCGGCGGGCGCCGCCTCGGCAGCCGGGACCTTGTTCTTGCCGCCCTTCGGCGCCGCTTCGTAGGGCTCGACATTGAGCGCGTCCTTGTACATGGAAACCACCTGCCAGCGCATGGTGCCCGAGGCTCCGTTGTAGTCGAGCGCGGTGAACACGAACGAGCCGATGGGCTTGTCCGCGTCGCGGATGGTAACCGGGGCCTCGAATACCGGCATGTTGTTCTTGCGAACGTAGAGGCGTTGCGTTTTGCGGCTGATGAAAACCGACACCGGCGACAGGTCGAGCTTCGCCTCTTCCGCTGCATCGCGAGCGATGGCAGTCTCCACGGTGGCGGCCTGCAGATCCTGCTCCGCCTTTGCCGCGGCTTCCGACTTCGACTGCACATCCTGCTTGGCCGCATCGAGCTTTGCCTGCGCGGTCTCCAGCTTGGCGGCGGCCTGAGTCTTGGCGGCTTCCGCCTGCTGGGAGCGCTCGGGCGAGCCAGCCGTCTCAACCGCACGCCCGGCGTTTGCCAGCTCGGCTTGCGCGCTGGCTAAGCCCGCCTCAAGGCTCCGCAAAGCCCTCTCCGCGGTTTGAACCTCGCCGGCCTTTTTCGTAGCCGCGAGCTTCGTGTCCTTGAACCGGCGCGTGGCCGCGTCGGCATCCACGGACTTCTGGCTCACGAGATCCCGGAGCCGGCTAGACAAATCTCCAGCGGCTTGGCCGGACGCAGGCGTGAACATGGCGGGCTGGGCAACCTCGGCTGGGGTGATGTCCTCGCGCACCAGGATCACGCGCATGCCGGGCTTGGAGACCTGATAGAGCTGGTAGGCGAACTGCTCGGGCAGGCGCACGCATCCGTGCGAGGCCGCATAGCCGGGCAGTACGCCGACGTGCAGCGAAATCCCCGTCCAGGTGATGCGTTCCATGAAGGGCATCCGGGCATCGTCGAAGAGGTTCGAACGATGGTCCTCTTCCTTTTGCACCACGCTGAAGATGCCGGCCGGCGTTTCAAGCCCCGATGTGCCGCTTGAAATGGGCGCTTCCAGCATCTTGCCTTGGGCATCGTAGACCGTGATGTGCTGCTGGCGCAGAGCCACCACCGCCACAAGCGGCGTCCTGCCGGCAAGCTTACTGTCCAGGCTTCCCTCGTAGTGCCGTTCGTGCCGCTGGCCGCTGCGGCCGCCGAACCAGGCGTCGTCATCGTCGTCGCCGAAGAGCCCGCGGGCTTGTGCCGGGTTTGCCGCGATGCCGGCCAGGGCCGTCAAACCGAGCGAGAGTGCTGCGATTGCACAATGCAGGAAGAACCTGGATTTCATGTCTTGAACCTCGATACTAAACCGGCCGCGATTTGATTATACCCCGTTTCCGCCCGTCAGAGATCGCGGGCTACCCGGAAACCGGCGTTGTTCTGCCGGACCTCGGGCGCGGTCGCATAACGGTACGCTGAACGTAGAAGCTTGGGATGATAGTTCCAGGCCCCGCCACGCATAATGTGCATGCTGCAATCTTTCGTGACCACGGGCGAGCCGTCGGCGGGTGCGCCCTCGTAGGAGGGCTTGTAGCAATCCTGAACCCATTCCCAGACATTGCCGTGCATCTCATAAAGGCCGAACGCATTGCGCGGAAGCGAGCCCACGTCCGCCGTCCTCTGCCGGAACGTGCCTGGAGGGCTGCCGTTATAGGTGAAATTGGCGTCGTAATTCGCCTTTTGGTAGTTGATCATGGCGCCGGTGGAGAATGGCACGCTTGGCTCGGTGGCCTTGGTCTGCGCGCGTGCCCCGTACTCCCATTCGGCCTCGGACAGGAGGCGGTAGGTCTTGCCGGTCTTCTTCGAAAGCCAGGCCACGTATTGCTGAGCGTCGTTCCAGGAGACGTTGATGACCGGATGCCGGCCGCGGCCCCAGTTCTCGTCGCTGGGCTTCTCCGTGCAGCCGCCGTCCGCGGCGCAGGCATCCCACACGGAGAACGTCACCTC
>Ga0182021_10007060_pt1 | contig 13302 bp, 19 predicted proteins | sample 612E3MmetaG_FD_120493 | JGI IMG/M metagenome (GOLD analysis project Ga0182021, IMG submission 120493) | Permafrost microbial communities from Stordalen Mire, Sweden - 612E3M metaG (Illumina Assembly) | ecosystem: Environmental > Terrestrial > Soil > Wetlands > Permafrost | place: Sweden...
AGAGGTTTTACATCGCTGCGGATTTCGCTTCCAAACTTGAGTCCTTCCTGAGCAGAAAGCACTGCAAGTCCATGGTCGCCGATAGTCCCAGACAAGATGATTTTGTCGCCTACGCGCAAGTTGCTATCTAACGTCCATCTCGCCGCGAAGTCCATTCTATATTTCTTTACCACTTCGAGGTCGCGTTCCAGCGAAAAGGTTCTTTTACCCATCCCTGATACGTTCATAACGCACCCGCCCAACATGCCCTTTTCAACAACCTTGGTGTCGCCCGTAACAACGCCCACTTCTGCCTCGAGGCAAGTTTGTCTCATGCTGGACAGAATTCGTTCGAGATCCGCGATGGCTAAGCCTTCTTCCAAAATAAAACCCGAGGCGAGTGCGATTGGCTGGGCACCCAACATGGATATGTCGTTTACGGTGCCTGAAATCGAGAGGCGTCCGATGTCGCCGCCAGGGAAGAAAATTGGCTTCACCGCGTGGCTGTCGCTTTTGAAGACTATGTCGTTTACTACGGCGGCGTCGTCCATGGCTTCAAGAGGAACTTCGACTTTAGCTATGCCTCCCAAGTACCTCACGATATAGTTCTTGACGAGATCATGCATGACAGTGCCGCCTGCACCATGCAACATTGTGATGTGACCGCTTTTATCACTCATGTCAATTGCCTTCGCAATGTTTTAACCTTAAAACGGGAACATAAACGCATCGCACATCACCTTGGCTCAAAACAAGATGGGTTTAAAGACCCTTTGCAATTCAATTCGGAACGCTACCTGTTAAAGAATCTTCAAACTTGAAAAGAGAGAAATTGCGAAAAAACCAATTTCTCCTTAATAGTTATCCTTAACTGTATTGTTTTCCCCAACTAACGTAAAGTTTCCGTCAATATTGCCAAAGAAATTGCAGTTAAGAACTTGAATGTAATCACTATTTTCCAAAGAGTGAACCCCGAGTTTTTGAGTGAAATTTGACCCTGCTTCGTTTCCAAGAAAGCAATCTGTTACGCTTACGTAAGCACATTTTCCACCTGAGACCGCGTCGTTGCCTATGTTTATACCATCCCAGATGTCGGGTTGGTCTAGGGTTCCCCGCGTTCCTGTGCCAGAATTTGTAATAGTTGAGCCTTCGATATTGATTTGGCCAATCTCCTCACCGTTTTTTGCCCAGATGCCGATGCCATTTTTGCTGTTCCCTATTAACGTGCAATCTTTAATTGTGGCTTGAGTTTGGCTCATGTTTGCACTTTCGGAGGTTATGAAAAGTCCGTTGCCTAAGTTGCCGCTGAGAATGCAGTCAACTATTCTTGGTTGAAAGCTATCGACGATCATGACGCCGTCGCCCTTGCTCCCCTCCACAAGCAAACTGGTCAACACGATTCCATGTGTGTCAGCAATTGAAACTCCTGTCTCCTCGGTCAGAGTTGCTTCACACTGAGTTAGAAACACGTTTCTGGGAATGTTATTGGTTTGGTTGTTTGAATCAAACAAAAACCCAATTTCGTTTGTGTCACTAAAGCACTGGTCCAAATAGCAATCTTTGCTTCCTCTAAGCAAAAAGCCTGCACCGCATAGTGGTCTGGTTCCCCCGTATTCTGTTCCGCTACAACCCTCGACGTACACGTTGTTTAGGTGAACGTTGGCGCTATCTTCAATTAAGATGCCTGCGTTGTCAGCGTAAAAAACCATGACGTTTTCGATGTTAATGTTAAACCAGTTTCTAACGTATATGCCATTGTTCATTAAGTTGCCTTCAGGGGAAATCTCTGATGTTAAAACCAAGTTATCTATCAAGATGTGATACGGTCCTTCATACCCAAAGGCATTGCCACCGATAACATCTATACAATCGCTTGAACGGTTGCTGATAAGCTGGGTAGACGGACCATACCCCGAAAGCTCCAGCAACCCATTAGTATAGCCGGTTTCAATGGTTAAAGGGGCGTCCAATTTTATTATGCCTGCAAACACTATTTTTCCTCCGGAATCTGAAAGTGCATCGATGCATTTTTGGCCAACTTGGTCTCCGCTTGTTCCAAAAAAGTCTAAGGCTTGAGTTGATCCGTTTTCCGCAAAGCAATTTCCTTTGCCGTCAGAGAAAATGAGGTAACTAAAAGGGGCTGCGGTGCCCAAGGATTTGTACTCAGTTAGGAAGCTGCTGTAGTTTGTTTGTAGATCGGAGAGTTGAGCCTGAAACATCTCATGTTGTTGAAACAGGAGGTTTTGGCTAGACTATGTGTTGTTAAGTTGTGATTTCAAGTCAGTTAGCTGATTTTGGATAAGCGCGGTTGTTTGCTGAAGTTCGTTGAAAGATTGTACACTAACTGTGTTTCGTTGAAGTTGGGTTAAGCTCGATAGCAGACTTGCGTAATCGAGACTAAGTTCACTGTACTTTGATTCTAAACTATCTTGATCACTTTGGATCTTCAAGAAAGCTGAATAGCTGACGTATCCAATTACTAACGATACAGCCAACAACACCAAACAAGCAACTGCTAGAACCCGAGAAATAAACGGGAGGCTAGCTCGCTTCTGATTAATCGCCATGCAAAAACCTTCAGGGATACCAATATTAATTCTTAGGATTAACCTAAAAAACTTTCCATAATGGCAGTTACACTACACCTATTCCGAAGTCTGAATCGTGACAGAAACGAAGCTTAATCGCCGAAAAACAAGTTATCAGCAACGAAAAACAAGCTTGGAAAAACTATAAAAGCACAAATGCACTCCACTTCCAGCACACCTCACAGCAACGAATTCGCGGTTTCCACAGGCAACTTACATAGTTCACTTAGTCGAAAAACTATTTGTGATATGGAAAGCCTTATAATTCGCGTTTACGCTGTTGTGTTGCGCAGTTGGAGAAATACACATGCCAAAATGGGGATACTCAATACAGGAAGAACTTGACCCAGAAAAAACCGTCAAAGCAAGCGGACGCGAAATCAGAGCATCCCACAAGCACCTGCGGGAAATCTGCCGAACCATCAAAGGCATGACCTTAACCAACGCCAAAACCTTCCTGCTAGATGTCCAGGAGAAAAAGAAAGCAGTCCCCTTCCGAAGGTACCAGAAAAAAGCCGGCCACAGACGCGGACTAGACAAAGCCTTCACGGGAAGATACCCGATAAACGCAGCAGGAAAAACATTCAAAATTCTTCAAGGCGCACAAGCAAACGCCGAAAATAAAGGGTTGGACGTAGAAAAACTGCGCATAATCCACGCAGCAGCGTACCCCGGCATGAAAGTTAAAAGATACACACCCAGAGCCCACGGAAGAGCTTCACCAAAATACGACACATTAACCCACGTAGAAATCGTCCTCGGCGAAACACCTGGGCAAGGAGAAGAAGCCTAAATGTCCATAGTAAAAAGGTTCATATCAGAAGCAATTAAAAACGCAGAAATCGACGAATTTTTGCAGAAAAAACTTGAACGCGCAGGATATGGCGGAGTAAACATATCCAAAACCCCTCTTGGTACACACGTTGTCGTCTACGCCATGCGCCCAGGATTAGTAATCGGACGCGGCGGAGAAACCATTCGGGAACTTGCAACCGTTTTAGAACAAAACTTCAAAGTTGCAAATCCACAAATTTCAGTTTCAGAAATTGAAGTCCCAGAACTAAATGCATATGTTGTCGCCTCGCGAGTCACCTCAGCCCTCCAAAAAGGCATACACTTCCGACGCGCAGGATTCTGGGCAATGAACCAAGTTATGGAAGCAGGCGCATTAGGGTGCGAAATCGTTATCAGCGGCAAACTCCGCACTGAACGCGCTAGATTCGAAAAATTCCGCGCAGGGTACTTCCCCAGATGCGGCGAACCAGCCCTAAAGTACACTCGGAAAACCGAAGCCCACGTACAACTCAAGGCAGGCATGTTCGGCGTAAGAGTAAAAATCATGCCTCCAGACGCACAGTTCCCTGACAAAATCAAAATCGTAAACGAACTTCCTCCAAATCTCGCAGAGAAAAAGCCGGAAGCGGCACCAGCGGCAGTCGCAGTTGAGGAGAAAGCAACAGCCCCAGAAAAGGTTGTTGTGATAGAATCAGAAAAGAAACCAGAACCCGCTGCCCAAACTGAAGCACCCACTGAAACTCCCGCTCCCGCCTCAACAGAAGCACTTGCTCCAAAAGTTGAAGAAACCAAAAAACCCGCTGCGGAGGAAAAACAGTAATGCCGATTCTGCGGATGAAAGAAATCACCAGCATGTCCGCTGAAGACCGAACCAAGAAACTGAGCGAACTCAGGGCAGAATTATCCCGCCTCAGAACTATGATCAGCGCAGGCGGCGCAGTTGAGAACCCAACACGAGTCAGAGAACTCCGCAAGACAATTGCTCAGATACTAACGGTTGAAAACGAGGTTAAACTCGGTATTAGAACCACAGCGAAAGAATCAGCAAAAGCCGCAGCTAAACCCAAAAAACCGAAAGCAACCGCAGCAAAGAAACCCAAGGAGACCAAGTCAGAATGAAAGTAACGCCAGACATTATCCGCGAAGAATTCATCGGCACAAACGGCGCAATAACCAACAGCCCCCACGCAGGCTACCTGGGAATCTGCGGAGAAGTGATAGATGAATCTCGAAACACCTTCACTATCCAGCATGAAGGAGAAACCAAATGCGTAGTGAAGAATCAAGCAGTTTTCCAATTCCAATTTTCCGACGGAACAGTCGTTGAAATCGACGGCAAACTTCTCGTAGGAAGACCTGAAGATCGCCTGAAAAAAACAATGAAGAGGTTATGGTAATGTCCTTCACATACAAGCAACCAAAGAAAACATGCGAAGACAAAAACTGTCCATTCCACGGCACGTTACCCGTTCGAGGACGCGTGTTGGACGGTGTTGTAGTTAGCTCTAAAATGGATAAGACTGTAGTAGTAGAACGCGAGTACCTGCAATTCAGCAAGAAATTCGTACGGTACGAGAAAAGACACGGTCACATCCCATCCCACAACCCACCGTGCATAGATGCAAAAGAAGGCGAACACGTGAAAATCGCCGAATGCCGACCTATCAGCAAAACGGTTTCTTTCGTCGTTGTAGAGCGAATGGAGGAGAAGTAAAATGGCGGCGAAGGCGAAAGGACGTGGTCTGATTGCAAAAGGTATGCTTGCTCACGGTCAGAAACTTTCACGTGGTCTCTTAGCAGGATCCATCCTTCGATGCACCGACAACACAGGCGCACGAAAGCTCCGTTTAGTTCAAGCTAACAGCTACAAGGGCCGATTGAGACGTTACCCATCCGCCACAGTAGGCGACAAAGTAACAGTCTCGGTTAGACAAGGTGCCCCCGACATGCGAAAGAAAATCTTCCAAGCAGTTATCGTTCGGCAAAGAAGACCCTTCAGACGCATTGACGGTGTCTGGGTACAATTTGAGGATAACGCAGCAGTTATAATCACTCCTGAAGGCGAAATGAAAGGCTCAGAAATTCGCGGTCCAGTTGCTAGAGAAGCAGCTGAACGATGGCCTAGAATTGCAAGCGCCTCAAGTACAATTGTATAGGTGAAATTTATGCAAGGAACAAAGAATCCTGGAAAACAACGCAAAATGCTCTTCAACGCACCGGCACATATACGCCACAAACTAATGGCAGCACCACTTTCGCCTGAACTTCTCGCTCAAAGAGGCGTGAAGACTCTTCCAGTCAGGAAAGGCGACACCGTCCGAATAGTCCGCGGAGACCACAAGGGCTTTGAAGGAAAAGTTTCCCGCGTGGACCTCAAACATTTCCGAGTTTACCTTGAAGGCTTAACTCGCGAAAAAGTTGACGGAACCGCTGTGTTTGTTGCGCTTCATCCCTCCAAAGTCATGATACGAAGCTTAAGTCTCGATGACAAAGTGCGCAAAGCAGTTCTAGACAGGAAGAAGCCGATAATCAAGAAAAAAGCCGAAAAAGCTGCCAAGAAACCCGCCGCAAAGAAAGAACCAGAAGCAAAAGAAGTAACAGAAGAGGAAACAAAGCCTGCTGAAGCAGCACCGGAAGAAACTGCTAAAGCTGCAGAAGAATCCGAATCTCCGCAAACTGAAGGAGGAACATAATTTGGGAAGAAAAGGAAAAACAGCAAGATTAAAACGTAAACCAGCACCAAAGTTCTGGCCGATTCACAGGAAAGAAGACCCCTGGGTACTAAAACCCTCATCTGGTCCTCACAGCCTCCAAAACTGTTTACCTATGTCGCTTGTTCTACGCGACATTTTAGGCGTAGCTGCAACAAGAAAAGAAGCTCAGACCCTACTTTACCAGGGCAAGGTATTAGTTGACGGAAAAATCCTACACAAAGACGATTTTCCAGTTGGATTGATGGACGTCATATCCCTCCCAGACGCAAACCAATACTACCGAATCATGCCAAGCCACAAGGGGTTATCACTAACTTCAATAAGCAAAGAGGAAACAAACTCCAAACTCTGCCGAATCGACGATAAAATAACCGTTCCTGGCGGTATACAACTTAACCTGCACGATGGATCAAACCTCATAATCAAAGTCGCAGACATAAAGAACCCCCGAGAAGATATCTACGACACGTTTGATATCCTAAAACTGAGCATTCCATCAAAAGAGATCGCTGGACGTATACAACTCAAAGAAGGCAATTCTGCGGTTATCACCGGTGGCAAAAACATCGGGGTGAAAGGCAAAATTGTGGAAATCGAGAAAACAGAAGCCAAAAAACGCAAAAATGCCCTCACCGTCGTTGAAGACGCACAGGGTAAACGTTTCCAGACAATTCTCGACTTTGTCTTCTCAACAAGTGAACCTATAACGCCAACAGTGGAGGCTGCCGCAGTTGTCTGAAGAAGCCATGATTAAGAAGTGGGAAGAACAGCCGATGCTGCGGCCCCGAATCGAAAAAGTTGTTGTTAACTTGAACGTGGGCAAATCAGGTGAACCTCTAGAGAAAGCCTTTAAAGTTCTCCAAGAAATCGCAGGACAAACACCAGTCAAGAAGAACGCAAAGGCTTCCATTAGAGATTTCGGCATACGAAAAGGCGAACCAATTGCCTGTGTTGTCACCCTGAGAAGACAACCCGCAATCGATTTTCTAAAGAAAATTTTGCCAGTAATAGACAACAAAATCAACAAGTCATCATTCGATGACCGCGGCAACTTTGCATTTGGCCTAAAAGAACACATCGAGATACCTGGAGTGAAATATGACCCTGACGTCGGTATCTTCGGAATGGATGTCTGCGTCACGATAAACCGCCCAGGCGACCGAGTCAGCGACAGAAGAAAACGGAAAGCCAAAGTTGGCCACAAACACGTCTTGACACCTGAGGAATCAATCTTGTTCACGAAGCAGACATTAGGAGTAGAAATCGTCTAAACCAGGAGAAACGTGCATGGGAAAAATACAACAAAAGAAAGACAGAAAATTCGGCAAGGGCGCAAGACCTTGTCAAAGATGCGGTTCATATGGACCAATCATCAGACGTTACAATTTATATTTGTGTAGACACTGCTTTAGAGAAGCCGCAGTTAAACTTGGCTTTAAGAAATACGAATAAGAGGTAAAGAAAAATGGACACCCTAACAAATGGATTGACCACAATCATCAACAACGAAATGCGAAACAAACGGGAATGCATCATAAGCCCGGCATCCAAACTATTAGGTCGCGTCCTGCGCATCATGCAACTGAACGGCTACATCGGCGAATTCGAATTCATCGATGACGGTCGACAAGGTAAATTCAAAGTCCAGCTGATGGGCAGAATAAACAAGTGCGGTTCCGTTAAACCCCGTTTCGCAGTTAAAGTAACCGAATTCGAAAGCTGGGAGAAAAAATTCCTGCCCTCCAGAAACGTCGGCATAATGGTGGTTTCCACTCCCCAAGGCGTAATCGCCCACAGGGAAGCCCAAGAAAAGAACACCGGCGGCAGACTTCTAGCTTTCGTGTATTAGATAAGGTGTAAGTTATGCGACTACCAGAAATTTCCCGAACAATTCCGATTCCCGAAGGTGTAGTGATTAACATCGAAGAGCGCAAAGTTACGGTCAGAGGTAGCAAAGCAACTTTGACCCGTGACTTCTCTTACGCCGGAGCGATTTCGCTTGAAACTGACGGCAAAAACGTGAAGATCTCCGCTCAATGGCCCCGCAAGAAAGAATCCTCCTTGGTCGGAACAATTGAGTCACACATAAAGAACATGATAACCGGCGTTACAAAAGGGTACACATACAAACTCAAAATAGTGTACTCGCACTTTCCAATCACAGTGAAGATCCAGGACAAAGCAGTAATGGTAGAAAACTTCACTGGGGAACGCAGAGCTCGCAAAGCCAAGATTCTGGGTGACGTCAAAGTCAAGCTCGAAACAGACGACATAATCATTCAGGGTCCAGACTTAGAAGATGTGAGCCAAACAGCCGCAAACATCGAACAAATGACGCGAGTAACCAACAAAGACCCGCGCGTTTTCCTAGACGGATTATTTGTGTTCGAAAGAAACGAAGGAATGGATTAAAATGACCGAGAAAAAAGATTCCGCCGCAGCATTGCAAAACGCACTGAAAGTTAGGGCACGCGCCAAACGCAAGAAACCGGCCTTTGTCAGACCAGAAAGCTGGAAATACGACAAATTCAGCCTAAGTTGGCGTAGACCACGCGGCTTGGACAATAAAGTCCGCCGAAAAATTAAGGGATGGCCGCCAGGTCCAAGTTCAGGCTACAAAGGTCAAAAACTCGTACGTGGTTTGCATCCTTCAGGGTTCGAAGACGTTTTGGTTCATAACCTTGCGGAATTAGGAAATATTGACCCCGTTACCCAAGTTGCACGCATTGCTCACACCGTCGGAAAACGGAAACGGTTAGAGCTTGTGGCTGAGGCTAAGAAACTTTGCTTAAGAGTTGTAAACTTCAAGGAAGCTAAAGAGCCAGCTAAAGAAGAAGCCGTAGCCGAAGACGCAAAAGAGACAACAAAGAAGGCACCTGCAAAGAAGACTGAAGCAAAGAAAAAGCCAAAACCAAAAAAAGCTGAAAAGAAAGCCAAGAAAGGAGCTAAGAAACAATGACCAATCTGACTAACCAAAGACGTTTGGCATCAAAAATCATGAAGACTGGCAAGAACCGCGTATGGATCAATCCAGAGAGGATTGAAGACGTTGAGTCAGCCATCACCCGCGCAGAAGTACGCAAACTGGTTCACGAGAAAGTCATCGCTGCAGCACCAATCAAAGGCGTCAGCCGTGGTCGCGCTAAAGTTATACAGGCAAAGAAGCGAAAGGGCCGCCGTAAGGGTCCAGGCAGCAAGAGCGGAACCCCTAGAGCGGTCATAACCAAGAAAGAAGCTTGGATGACAAAGATTCGCTCGCTGAGACGCAAGCTTCGCGAATGGAAGGCGAACCGGACAATAACTGAACGCATCTACAGGGAACTGTACATGATTGCTGGCAGTGGAAGATTCGCATCCATAGCTGATATGGAACGTTACGCTAAAGCTCATGAAATGTGGAGGAAACGTTAAGATGGTTCATGGTTCACGTTATCGAGTTCAACTGCGCAGACGCAGAGAACAAAAAACCGATTACCAAGCGCGCAAAGGCTTTGTTGTCTCAGGCAGACCCCGTTTGGTAGCCCGCAGCAGCCTAAAAAATACCGTCGCACAGATTATTGTGGCTAAACCCCACGGCGACGAAGTCTTGGCTTCTGCACACAGCAGAGAACTGGTAAATAAATACGGTTGGAAGGGCGCAACAGGCAACATTCCAGCCGCGTATCTAACTGGATTACTCTGTGGCTTGAAAGCTAAGAAGAACGGTGTTTCCGCAGCGATTCTGGATCTAGGGTTGGTTTCGCCTACAAAAGGCTCCAAAGTCTTCTCGACCATGAGCGGAGTCGTCGATGCAGGCGTTTCAGTTCCTCATGACCCCGCAATAATCGTTAAGGATCGCACTCGAGGCTTCCACATTCAAGATTACGCTGAAACCTTGGGCGCATCCGAAGAGTACAAGCCGAAATTTTCCGCTTCCGTGGCTAATGGCTTGAACCCTGCAAAGTTCAATGACCACTTTGTAGAAGTTCGCAATAGCATACTTACCGCCTTTGGCTCGCCGATCCCTGCGCCTGAAGCTAGAACTGCGAAGCCTAAGAAGGCTGAACCTAAACCGCAGCCTGTAAAGGGCGAGAAGCCACAGGCAAAGAAGGTCGAGGCTATGGTTGCGAAAGCTGAAGTGAAGCCAGCGGCAGTCAAGAAGCCTGAGGTTGCTGAGGAAAAACCCAAAGTCGCAGCCGAAACTAAAGTTCCCCCGAAGGCTGAAGCGAAACCGAAGCCGAAAGCCGAAGAAGTAGAAAAGGCTGAGGCAGAAGTGGAGGTCAAACCGAAAGCTGCTGCGAAGGCAACTAAAGCTAAACCGGCAGCCAAGAAAGCTGCACCTGCAAAGGCGAAATCCGCGAAAGCTGAGGAAGCCGAGGTAGACGCGGAGGAACCTGAAACTAAACCGAAAGCCGCGCGCAAGAAGCCTGAAGAGAAAAAGGCAGGCGCGAAACCCGCTAAAAAGACTGGTGGAAAGAAAGCATGATGTCCCAACAAAGAAACAGAGGAGAACGTCCTAAAGTAAACCTGGAAGAGTGGGTTCCGAGAACTCGACTGGGCAAGATGATTCAGGAAGGTAAAATCACTAACATAGATGAAGTCTTCTTGAGTGGCCTGAAAATTGTGGAGCCCCAAATTGTAGATGCCTTGCTGCCTGATTTGCAGGAGGAAGTCATAAACATTAACTTGGTTCAGAAGCAGACCGACGCAGGCGAAAAGAGCCGCTTCAAGGCTATCGTTTGTGTGGGTAACCGCGACGGCTACCTGGGTTTGGGTCAAGGCAAAGCAGGCCAAGTCCGAAACGCAATTGAGAAAGCCGCGGCGGATGCGCGCCTCAAAATCATCCCCGTGAAACGTGGATGCGGCAGTTGGGAATGCGGCTGCGGTAGAGGTCACAGTGTACCATATCAAGTTGAAGGCAAATGCGGAAGCGTTCGCGTCGTAATGGTTCCTGGTCCAAGAGGGCTCGGTTTGGTTGCGAGCGAAGTTGCTAAAACCGTTCTAGGCTTAGCAGGCGTTAAAGACCTCTGGAGCAGAACTTACGGTTCCACAAGGACAGTTCCATCGTTCGCATGTGCTACCTTCGATGCGCTCAAGAAAACGTATAACTTGATTACTCCAACGGATTGGGTGAAATAAAATGGCATCTCAAGAAACACAAGCGTGCAAATGCATCGTCGCCGTGAAAGTTCGCGGGGAAGTCAGTGCGCAACGGGAAGCCCGAGAAACCAACATGATGCTGGGTCTCTCACACACTAACCACGCCGTCATAATCGACAACCGGCCCGCATATCTTGGTATGCTCCAACGTGCGCAAAGCTACGTAACTTGGGGCGAGGCGTCGCTTGAAACCGTAATCGCCATGCTCAAAGAACGAGGCAGACTCGCAGGCAACAAAAAACTAACCGACGAATACGCCCAAAAAGCAGGCTACAAAACCGTTGAAGAACTAGCCGAAGCCATCTACAGCTGCAAAATCGAATACAACAAACTTGCCGGCATAACCAAAACGTTCCGCCTACGCCCACCAAAGAAAGGCTACAAAGGCAAAACCAAAAAGAGCTTCCGAGCAGGCGGGGAAGCAGGCTTCCGTGGCGAAGCAATCGACAAACTCGTACAACGCATGGTCTAAAAAGACCGGCCCTTCTTCTTTTGTCCTTACAATTTCACCAATTATTTTTGCCTTTTATAATAGGACCTGTTGTAAAATCGATTTTTTCGATTTATATGTTAATATTTGTGTGATAAACTAGATATTTCCTTTGTTTGCCCAAGCTGCGAATTGTTCCATGTTCAATACAGCTAACAGTTTATCGTTGACTTGACAGCGGAGCCATTTTTCAGCGCCGCCTTTGTAGTCGCTTCCTCCTAAGACGATAATGGTCGGGTAGGGATAGCAGTTATTAATGTTCAAAACGTTGTATGGATACTTTTCGTCAACTGAACCTTTCGATTGCTGCCATTTAGCCTCTATTACTAGATTATTAGCCCATTTTTGAGGGTGATAAATGACAAAGTCACATTTTAATGGGTTATTGTATATGCTATGGCAAAGATGAAATTCGTCCGTGAATATTGGCTGACCTAAAATGTGTGCTGCAATAAACCGTTTGGCTGGCACGTGAGTGTAGCCTCTTTCCGTTAGACGCAAGAAAATGTATTCTTGCAACTGTTCTCCGGTATAGTTTGCTGTTGATCCACCCTGAACCATCATAGCGTTTCAGCTTCACTCTCTTTTGTAGTCGTTTTAGGAACCGGATAATTGGTTATTACCAATTCACTGACTGTACCGCGTCCGTTAGCCTTACAATTAACAAATCGCGGTGCTTTCACGGTGTCAATATGCCAGATACTATTATTGTATAGACCCCTTATGAAAAGTGTATCGGAGTTTGAGAGCATGACCTTAACCCCATTTTTCGTTAAAGCGTTTGCATAGTCTCTAAGCCTGATTTGGTCCTTTTCAGAGAAATCAAGTCGGGTGTACTTAGTGAACGATGTGCTGTCAGAGGGATGATAAGGCGGATCGATGTAAGCAAAATCTCCAGATTTTGGCTTTATTTCATCAAAATCGTGGGCTTCAATAGTTGCTTTCTGCAATACCTTGTTGCTTGCTACGATATTCTCCTTTTGGACGACATAAGAACCAGGCTCGAATTGACCGCGAGGTACGTTAAATTCCCCCTTCTTATTAACTCGGTATAATCCGTTGTAGCATGTTTTGTTTAGATAGATAAAACGTGCAGCAACCTCAACAGGATCATCAATGTCTTGTTGTCGGCGTAGTTCGTAGAAGTATTCTACGCTGTCCATTTTAGCATGTTCTTCTAGCTTCTTTATTAATTCTTCTGGGTACTTTTTGACCACCTGAAAAGTTATTACTAAATCCAAGTTGGTGTCTGATAGGAACGTTTGTTTTACAAGTTGTCTTTGTATCTCAAAATATAGAGCTGCCCCACCCATAAAAGGCTCGTAATAATCGTTAAACTGTGATGGAAGACGCTTTACTAATTCAGTGATTATGCTGCGTTTGCCGCCTGCCCACTTCACAAAAGGTGATGCCTCTTTAGGTTTAGACGTGCCTTTGAGAACCTTGGTGCTTGCTTGGACGTACTTTTCTAAGGTCAACTATCTACACCTGCGCCTTTTGACATTATTGGCATAACTACTATTATCATTTTGCCATCTTGGAATTTAAGATTCCAATCTAACTTATCGCCATCTGCTTCTTTAACTGTCTCTCAATG
>Ga0182021_10007061_pt1 | contig 13302 bp, 12 predicted proteins | sample 612E3MmetaG_FD_120493 | JGI IMG/M metagenome (GOLD analysis project Ga0182021, IMG submission 120493) | Permafrost microbial communities from Stordalen Mire, Sweden - 612E3M metaG (Illumina Assembly) | ecosystem: Environmental > Terrestrial > Soil > Wetlands > Permafrost | place: Sweden...
AATATAGGATATCCTATGAAACAAATATTGCCGATGAACCTCACTGAAAAACTGACACCCGGATTTAAATACCTATGGGATAAAATGTTCAGTAAAAATTATGAAAAATAATAACTGTTTTTTGTATGAATGACTTGGCAAAAAATAATTTCAAAGACGAGTTGCCTTAATGTTTTCCAGCAGATCCCTCTTAGAACCATTTTTATATTCTATCATTGATTTAAAAATGGCACTGCAAGATGAACTTCAGATTACGAGATATTAATACCAAAAAATCAGTGGCAGTATCCTCCAGTCTTAGCTGTTTCTAACGTTGCACAATATCCCCGTGCGCAGGCTTTTTGCGCTTCATAACAGCCAAGTTTCATGTTCCCCTGTTTTAAATAGGCAGCTACTCTGTTGTTGTAGGCATCGGCATAATCCGGCTTAATACGAACTGCCTCATTATAGTCATTGATTGCAAGTTGATACTGACCAATATAAAAGTAAGCAGTTCCTCTGTTATAGTGAGCTTTGGCAGAATCAGGTTTCAGAGCAATTGCCTTATTAAAATTCTCGATGGCAAGTTGATATTGTTTTTGTCCACCGTAAAAAGCTCCTCTGTTAATGTAGGCATCAGCATAATTCGGCTTCAGGCGAATAGCTTCATTGTAGTGATAAACAGCCTCGTTGATTTTTCCTTCTTCTGCCAGAGCAACTGCAATATTATTATGAACCAGAGCGATACTACCGTCCGTCACCTGTAAATCACGGTTGAGAATAGAGATGCTGTTTTTCCAGTAACCGCATTGCCTCCATGTTAAAACTGACAAGAAGATAAGAACGGATATTCCCGCTGGTAACAAAATCTTTTTACTCTTGTCATGTCTTAGGAACAGGAGAGGAACACCCCAGGCCAGCATAACGGCAATACCGACAGATGGCAGATAAGTATAAAGGTCGTGCATCGAATGAGTGCCGATCTGAGTTATTCCGATAACCGGTAAAAGAGTTATCGTATACCAAAACCATCCGACAAAAAGATATGGCTGTCGTTTCACCATTAAAATAACTGCGATACTGATGAAAACAATAAAAATAGCCAAGATCAAGATTTGCCATGTTGGAAGCCGGTCTGCAAGAGGATAAAGAATAGCAAGATTATGCGGCCAGAATGTTTTTTCCAGATAAGTCATAAAAGCAAAAGGTACGTAGGCAAGCCGGTAATCCAATGGAAAAAGCTTTACGGATGGATTGTACTGGACATTAAGCGTGATAATAGAAAAAATTACCGAAAGAATAAAAAAAAGTGCTTTTTCTTTCAATTGCCATAAAATTACATTGCCCTTATGCGACCCAAAACGTCCCAGCGGCCAGTAATCCAGAAGAATCATGACTACCGGCAGAGTGACAACCATAGGTTTGCTCATTAAAGCAAGGACAAAAGAAAAAAGAACAAACAAATATCTTTTTACTGCTGGTTTTCCCGTATAATAGACATAAAGGCATAAGGTCAGCATCCAGAAAAAAACGCTTAAGACGTCTTTTCGTTCGGATATCCAGGCTACAGATTCGACCCGCAGGGGATGAAGGGCGAAAAATGCGGCGACAAAAGCACTTTTCCAGACAGCTCCAGTCATACGGTTGAAAAGCCAGAACAAAAGTAGAGTACTCAGGATGTGCAGAATAAGATTGGTTACATGATATCCGCCGGCACTAAGACCGTAGAGATGTTGATCAAACATCAGAGAAAGCCACGTCAGGGGATGCCAGAATTGGGCATGGGTTGTACCGAACGCCCAACGCAATCCGTCTAAGGTAATTCCGGACTGGACAGGACTATTATCGGTAACATAAATGTCATCATCAATGTTTATAAAGTCAAATTGATTTACCTGCCAGAAAACTGCAAGTGGAACTAATGCTAAAAAAATATAAACGATTAGGATGTATCTTTGCGGACTAATATTTATCTTATTTAACATAGTGACTTTTTTACCACATGTTAAGTTAATGTTCTTTGTCGCTTTTTAAGTGGCTGAATAAAGTAAAGCCAGAGGAAAGTGACATTACTCCTCTGGCTTTACGGGATGTTATAACAGATTAATTAAAAGTTGTACCTCAATCCAAGAAATACGTTATTGGTTGCAAATTCAGGATTCATACTAGTTATTCTATATCCGTCGAGATCCGACACAGCAAGGTACCGATATTTCAAATCAACGGTGAGGTGTTTATTGATGCAATAAGCGACACCGACTCCAACCTGGTACGCCAATCCTATGTCATCCACATGCGCAAATTTATCAATTTTGGCGTCAACTTTCGCCACGCCGATTCCGGCGGTGAGGTAAGGCGTAAATTTAGTCCTGTTGAGAAAATCGTAATAGCCGTTTACCAAGAATGTATAGGCTTTCATATCGCCTGATTTAGGCTTATCAACATCATTCTCCTGGTAACCGATTTCACCTTCCGCTCTGACCTTCCCAAATCTTTTTCCTACTGCCACGCCAAACGCGTATTCATCATCGAACCCCACCTCGCCGGTTTTTTTCCCTGATACATCGCTATTTTTCAAGAAGGCCATTCCCCCCTGAACGCTTACATAAGGCCTGTTAGCAACTTTTGCTGCTTCACATTTTTTAGCTTTGTGTGCTTTAGCAACTTTGGCTGGTTTTTGTTTCGCTGCCGGAGCTGCATCACTGCAAAGGGCCACTCCAGAAAGCGCCAACAACATGAACAAACTTACAACAACTGAAATAATTTTTTTCATAACCGTCTCCTTCATTTAAGTTAATTTTTTTCCTGACTTGGTATGTAAGTCAAGAGACTCTAACTAAAAAACATTATACTATTTATATTAATAAGAAATTTGAGAGTATATGTCAAGTAAATTTTGAACCTATAAATAACAAATAGTGGAATTTTATTTATTATTTAGCGTGATTAGCGTTTAATATATGTTTTTATGCTTAAATGAATGATTAAGAAGTCCTATATAAAAAAACTGCAAAAAACTACATTGGGAATAAATTCATTAATTATTAACAAATGCTTAGGCTGCCTTAAAAAACTATCAGCCCAGATGCGGCGTTGCCATGCCCTTGCGCAGCGGCAGATAGAGCAAAAGCAGTAGTAATGACAGCACTACACTGACGCTACACTGACGAAAAACAATCCGGTATAGCCGATAAGCTCCACAATAAATCCTGATTTCACCTTTCTTTATAAACATTTACTTCTTTTTTATCTTGGATTTTTTGACAAAACCACAGAATTGATTTTTAAGTTTTTCATAATTTGAATTTGGGACGATATCACTCCATGCACCATGGGATTGCATTTCCGAAGCAATAATACCTCCTCTTTTATCGCAAATACGTCTGGAAGAAACTTTGATTTTTCTATTAAGGCAGTCAATTTCTAGTAATACCAGCTCGTGACTCAATATATAAGGATTGCCGGGCGCCTTATCCATCTTTTTAAGAGCCGAATAATTCTTTAGCTTTCCAACATCATTGTATATCGTTTTTGTCAACACACTGATGACATTATTATCTAATTTTTTCATACTGCTTTTATCATAAGATTCGTTCCCGACTGCTGATGTATGATATAATACCCACTCTGCCGCCCATGCCTGACTGGCGAACAAAAGAAGAATTACCAAACATATAATGAATTGAACTTTTTTTACTTTCATAATTTATTACAAGTCACCTAAAAATTGTATCTCAACCCGAGATAGACATGGTGGATTGAAATTTCAGCATCCATACCCTCAAACTCAGGGTTTACCATAGAGATGTAACGGTATTTTAAATCAATGGTAAAATTTTTATTAACGGCATATGCAACGCCTGCTCCAACCTGATACGCCAATACCGTATCTGCCGAATCTCCAATCTTCACTCTCTCTATTGAAAAATCATTGATTTTAATTCTTGCCTCGCCTATTCCTGCTGTGATGTACGGCGTAAAAGCAGTCTTATTGACAAAATCGAAATAGCCGTTGGCCAGAAACGAAAGGATTGTCGCATTGCCTGACGAAGAAACATCAGAGACACATATTCCCCCAAATCCCCCTTCAAAACAACCGTTAACTTTATCTATATCATTTTTCTGATATCCAATTTCTCCTTCCACTCTGAACATTCCAAAATTATACCCGCCTGTCACATTAAACTCAAAACCCGGGTCAAATTCCATAGTCCCTGTTACTGGTCCATATGACATCTCGTTATTTGACAAAAAGGCCAATCCAATCTGACCGCTCACATACGGTCCTGCAGCACCACTCATCGAAACTCCGGGAAGTATCAACAACATAAACAAAACGACAACAACACCAAAAGTCTTTTTCACAAACAGAGAACTCCTTCTTTTCGTTTGATTTTAACGTTTATTGTTCAATTGTTCCCTATTCTTTAACTCCGGCAATTTTTGCCCACGAATCCCGCAGCGGCACAATCCGGTTGAAAACCGGTTTCTCGGCTTTTGAATCTTTCGCGTCCGCGCAAAAGTACCCCAGCCTTTCAAACTGAAACTGGCTGCCCGGTTTTGCGTTTTGCAGACTTTGCTCCGCATAGCATTCAGTCAGTGTTTCCAGAGAATTAGGATTCAGATATTTGGTGAAATCCTCTTCGCTTCCCGGATTTTCAATGCTGAACAACCGATCATACAATCGCACCTCGGCAGGGACACAGTGTCCAGCCGATACCCAGTGAATAACGCCCTGTACCTTGCGTCCGTCCGCGGGCGGACCGTTGAGAGTTGCAGGATCATAAGTGCAGTGCAATTCCACCACTTCTCCGGTGCGCTCGTCCTTCACCATGCTTGCAAATTTTATGACATATGCATTTCTGAGGCGGACTTCACGACCCGGACCGAGGCGATGATATTTTTTCGGCGGATTTTCCATGAAATCGTCTTGCTCAATGTAAAGAACTTTGGAAAAGGAAACTTTTCTCGTTCCCATTTCGGGATTTTGCGGGTGATTGACGCAATCGAATTGTTCCACATGATTTTCAGGATAGTTGTCGATTACAACGCGCAGAGGCCTTAACACGCACATTGCTCTGGGCGCGTGATTGTTCAGTTCTTCGCGGACGCAGTGCTCCAGCAGGGCCACATCAATCAGATTATCGTTTTTGGCCACACCGATCTGGGCGCAGAAATTCCGAATGGCCTCGGGCGTGTAGCCGCGGCGGCGCATTCCCGATACTGTGGGTATGCGCGGATCATCCCATCCTTTTACATATTTCTTCTCCACCAGTTCAATGAGTCTGCGCTTGCTCAGAACCGTGTAACTCAAATTGAGACGGGCGAATTCGATCTGCCGCGGGCGTGGGCCGCTGATAAGCCGCTCTACTATCCATTCGTAGAGCGGTCGGTTGTTTTCAAACTCCAGTGTACAGATGGAGTAGACAATTCCCTCCAGTGCGTCGGAAAGACAATGGGCAAAGTCGTACATGGGATAAATGACCCATTTTGTTCCCGTCCGGTAATGAGGCTCTCTTTTGATGCGGAAGATAACGGGATCGCGCATAACAATATTGGGCGAGGCCATATCAATTTTGGCGCGCAGCGTATGAGCGCCGTCGGCAAATTCACCCGACCGCATCCGTTGAAACATGTCCCGATTTTCTTCCACGGAGCGGTTGCGGTATGGACTATCCTTACCCGGTTCGGTGAACGTTCCACGTTGCTCCCGCACTTCATCGGGGCTTAAACTGCATACATAGGCATTGCCGGACCTGATAAGCTCAACAGCGAACTGATAAATCTTCTCGAAATAATCCGAGGCGTAAAATAGACGGTCTTCCCAATCAAATCCCAGCCAGCGGATATCGTTAATGATTGATTCCACATATTCCATTGATTCTCCCGCAGGATCGGTATCATCAAACCTCAGGTTGCAGGTTCCGTTATATTGTTTAGCAATGCCGAAGTTAAGGCATACGGACTTGGCATGTCCGATATGGATATAGCCGTTCGGTTCCGGCGGGAAACGGGTGGCAACTCTTCCGTCGTTCTTGTTGGCTCTCAGATCGGCATCGATGATGTCGCGGATAAAATCAGAAGGATTTGGTATTACGGCGTTTGTCATTAATTACAACTCCTTAAACTCCATAAAAATGCGGATTGAAACCTATAATATTTGTGGAAATATATCAAGGGCATAACTTCAGGAAGAAGTGCCTTATGACTTCACCCACTTAATTTTTGAAGTGGACAGTTTGGAGAAATTGGAGTTTCTTGTATTGTAATCTGTTTTAGATTCCCCCATCAAATCAGTGGCAGTATCCTTTAACTTTAGCCATATCCAACAATTGACATTGTTGTCCCAGTTTACACGCTTTTTGCGCATCAAGACATCCCTGCTTTTTATTGCCATGATTTAAATAAATAACAGCTCTGTTGTTGTATGCTTGGGCTAAATCCGGTTTCAGGCGAATGGCCTGATTATAATTCTCAATGGCACGTTGATATTGGCCGAGTTCATCGTAAGCAACCCCTCTGTTGTAATAGGCGGAGGTTTCTTTTGGCTTCAATTTGATGACATTGTTCAAATATTCTATTGCTTTCTTCGGGTTGGTATATTTTTTACCATCCCACAATGCATTTACCTTCTTACCCCAATCCTCCGCCGTCGTACTTATTGCCGGAGAACAAAGAAAGGTTATAACAAGAAAGATGGAAACGATAATTTTGCGCATAATATCTCCTCAAAGCACATGATTAATAAACATGATTGATAAAATCAATACTCAGCAGGTTCCACTTTGCCTTCTGTCATGATCTTGGTCAGTACCCAGGCAATGTTGTAGGCACCAGACTGCATGCGCCCACTGAAGCCGGTCCAGGCGCTCGTGAAGGGATTACCGGAGAAAGTGCTGACATTAACGACCCCCGAAAATAATTTCTGGCCGTCGGCGGCATTGGTAAATGTTATTTTGCAGACATATTCATCAGGACTGTTTGTCCAGGCGTTCCAGTTCAGATTAATTTTTGTCACCGCTACTTCCGCGATTATACCTTTGGTTGGTTTGTCGGTACTTTTTATTACAGATATTTTTTTATTGGAAACATTGGCTTCCTTTAACAGAATTGGAAAAGAATCGGCAAATGCCTTGGGAACCTGATTTTTATCGGCATCCCAATCTGCATTATTTGCATAGCCAAGATCTTTGGGATTGATTGCGCTATAATCAATAGGAAGAACGCTAAACTCCGTACCGGCTTTAATCTGGTCGGAAACAGCCGGTGGTTGCTCAACAGTTTTATAATATACGCCCGCGTTAGCCGGACACGTGCACAACAAGACATAAATTCCTGTCAATACTGATATAATTTTAAAATAACTCTTCATTTCATTGCCTCCTTTTAGTCAATATTCTGTTTTTAATTTTTTATCATTAATAAAATTCATATTCCGGCCGATTTTTATCAGTTATCCATTAAAATTTCTATTTCTTTTTTTGAATTGGAAAAAATATGCTTGCATATTCATTCAACACAAAATATAAGTTTTGCCGTATTTAATCCACATAGCCATGTAGGGGTTTAGATATGAACGTAAAAGGCATTATTTTTCTTACAGGAAAAACTGCCATCATTTCAGTTTTCGGCGATGAACGCTGGAATGCTTTTGTACCAAAATTGGCGGCAAAAGACAAATTTTTCAGCAATATGATTATGTCCGTTACTCCAATTCCGATAGATAAATTCATTCTTTTTCTTGATGAGTTGGTTAAGGAATTGTTCAACAACGATTTTATGCAATACGTGACGTTCGGGAAGGTAGCCGCCCAATTTGCCCTGTCGCCTGACGGTCTGTACAAATCTTACATGCTCACAAAGGATTTGAAGCAGTTTGCCGAGTCGGTTTTGCCTGCGTTATATACTACCTATTTTACCGAAGGGATGGTTACCGCACGTATCGAGAACGATATCGTTCATATTAAAATTACAGGCCCGCCCGTCAAACATAATTACTTCGAATATCTTATTATGGGTTTCTTTCTGAAAGCTTTCAAGATTTTCGGGAAAAAAGGTATCGCGAACCGGGTCAAGAGTGTAGCAGCGGGTGATGACTTTATTTACTATACGTACGAACTAAAAGACGCTTGATTACAAAATATGATATCGAGCTTCAATGTTTGCCGTCGTGTATGAGGATGGTAAATTTTAGCTAAAAAGGGAAATCTTTCGGCACTGCACTCTTTGACTGGACAGCAGCACCTGCAGTTACATTCTTTACCGCTTTTTTGTGAACGGGATTTGTCCGCACAACGATGGATTTAGGAGCGGTAGGACACGCTCTGGAGCATGCGCCGCAGCCAATGCAGTATTGGTTATCTACAACGGGATAGAGTATATTACCTTTATCGATAACGCTGATAGTTTTAGTAGGACAGACTTCTACGCACGCGCCGCAATTTTCATTGTTTACGTAAACGACGCATCTTTCTTTCAAAAGATCAACCTCTCCTATTTGAGTGATTTTTTTCTCTTCCAGAGAAAGAGGCAAGATGGCCCCAGTCGGACATATTCGGCCACAGAGATTGCATTCATAATCGCAAAAACTATTCGGATAGTTCATCAGCGGCTGAAGCAATCCGCCGACTCCGTACTCTAAGAATGACGGGGTAATGACTTTTGTCGGACAGGCGCTGACACAAAGATGGCAGGCACTGCAGTTTTGTGTAAAATGCGCCAGGCTAACCGAACCGGGTGGGGTAACCAGCTGGTTTGAAGAAGCATGAGCCGTACGCAAAAGATTTCGGATACCGGGATTAAACATAAATAATGCAGAACCAGCCGCGGCGATGGACCCGATAAGCAAACCTCTGCGCGCAGACGACCATGAATCACCTTCCCTATTCTTCACCGATGATCGATAGCTCACAATAGATTGTGGACAGGCACAAAGACAGTTAAAACAACTGACGCATCTGCTTTGATCTATAACGGCATTTTGAGCATCAATACAACCTGCCTTGCAAACTTCTGCACAGTTTAAACATTTACTGCATTCGGTCCTATCAATCGTAAATTTAAAAAAGGATACGCGCGAGATCAATCCCAACAGCGTTCCCACGGGACAAAGCGAATTGCAATACAGGCGGCCATATCTTGAGGACATAATCAAAATCAAAATGAAAAAGCCGATATTTACAAGCAAAATTGAAAGAACAAAAGAGACCGTATCTTTGGAGAAAAGATAAATATTAAAATATTTCAATAGGCTTATCACTGTATTGTATATCCACAAAAAGAAAGGCAGGGCAAACTGTGTTATCATCCTGCCCATAATAGAATAAGGATCAAAAAGATTCAGCAGCGACATTGAGCCCAGGGACGCAGTAACAATAATTAAGCACAGCACAGAATACCGCAGTAAGTTATGCGGTTTTTGAAAAGAATGAATTTTGCGCCAACCGATTTTCCTCGACAAGGCAATAAAAAGGTCCTGAAGTGTTCCCAGCGGACAGAGAAAGGAGCAATAGACCCTGCCGAAAATAATGGTGATTAAAATAATTGAAATAAATCCAATAACGGAAAGAGCTTTCGGATTAGCTATAATCCTGATTAAGGCAGGGACAAACTGAAAAGGCAGTAATACTGAAGATAAAAGAGAGGATATTTTTTCCGGGCCACAAAATAAAAGCAGAAATAATGTGAAGATGAAAAGAGAAATTACAATGCGGATTCTAGACGGTTTCAACTTTCCGCACCTTTACATTGAATAGGTAACAATTTTCAGTTCATTTAAGTTCATATTGCCTGTTTTCTGCTTATGCCCCATTTTTATGTACCCAATGTCTTCCGGATTCTTGCCGAAAATTCTTGCTGCCGCCGCATCTACCGCAACTATGTCTCTGGACATCAGCAATGTTTTTTTCAATTCGACATTAAGCGCTTGCTCATCGCGCGGCCCGCGAGGACCATCGCTCATCAGCACACGGTAAGCGTCAACAATATTGAGGTCGGGTTTTTTATACAGGCAAAAATCGGCAATACACTGCTCAAGACCGGCAAAATGATATTTTATGCGGTTTTTGACGATACCCATCAGGTTTTTCATGGCGATGGAAAGATGAGTGGAGCCGTGATGCTTTAATACCGGCACATTAATGAATACATCGGAATCAAGAATCAGATGATGAATTTCTGCTGTTTTCAGTGTTTTTGCTCCGGGAATGGTCACTTCCTGATAACTGAAATCATCGACCGGAATAATTATCGCTCCTGCCGCTCTGGCAGCATCTTCGATTCCGCTGATTTTATAGCAATTCCGTGAATTATCGGATGTCGGCATGACCACGTTATCAAACACATATACCTTTTTTGCTCCGGCCTGATAACAACTCTCGATGATAGTTTTAACAAGAAGCGGGTTGGTCGTGGCACCGACTTCCGGTTTTCTCGGAAAGCCAATATTGGGTTTGACGACAACAGTCTGACCCTTTCTTACAAACTGCTCCATACCGCCCATCAGCGCGATGGCTTTTTTAAACATGGCGTCGGGCTCTCCATTTTTAACGGCGACTAGATCGGGAATGGCTTTCTCAGTTTCTTTAGCTTGCAGGAAATCAGTTTTGCCGAGGATAACCGCTCCTCCAGCAGCAAGGCCAAGCGACAAACCTTTTTTCAAAAATTCTCTACGATCGGTTTTTTGCATCTTAGTCATAGCAGAATACTAAAGTCATAAAAATAATATCTCATGATGCTTGAAATATATGCAAAATGATCATGTATGTCAATCTAATATAGCCCTCTTTGTTAATGGCGGTGTCGCTGGCAAAGATTTATCCGTGATTTTATGTTAAAATATTCTTCAAAGTGGAATGAAGGAAATCATGAACAGGGTGTTTGGCAATGACGGGTTTTGGCGCTTTGTCCGGCCCTGTTGCTTTCCGGGACGCGTGCCGGAAAAACTGCGTCTGTTTATCATAGCCACCTTTTGTTTATCATTGTTAGCGTTGAATTGTCAGGCTGATGTTGAAAAGGATTATAAATCTGAAAGAGAAAGAATGGTTGTCGAGCAGATCGAGGCCCGGGGGATTCACGATCAGATGGTTCTGTGGGCAACGAGAAAAGTGCAACGCCATCAATTTGTACCGGAGGGCCTCCGCAAAACAGCTTACGAGGATACTGCCCTGCCCATAGGTGAAGGACAGACCATCTCTCAGCCCTACATTGTCGCCTTGATGACGGAAGTCATCAAACCGCACCCGGATATGAAGGTGCTCGAAATCGGGACTGGTTCAGGCTATCAGGCCGCAGTTCTGGCCGAGCTTTGCAAAAGCGTTTACACAATAGAACTTGTAGAGATACTGGGAAAACGAGCAAGGCAGATTCTCACAAGGCTTTATAAGAATGTGCACGTCAGAATCGGCGACAGTTATCGGGGATGGCCGGAAGTTGCACCCTTTGACGCTATTCTGGTCACCTGCGCGCCGACAAAAGTTCCTCAGCCGCTTATGGATCAATTGAAGGAAGGCGGCAGGATGGTTATTCCTGTGGGAGAGTCGGGGGTGCAGGCACTGTGTGTACTGACAAAGAAGAATAAGCGTCTTAAGCAGCAAGCAATCATACCTGTCTTATTTGTACCCATGGTGAACCAGAAAGGGAAAAAGTATTAATGGGGGATGAGTTCCTTCTCTATTCCATTTTCAGCGACTGGTAAAAGAGCGGCGTGGCCGGGCTCGTCACGGTCGGGTCTGTCATCACATTCACGCACGCGGGCTTGCCGGAAGCGAACGCGCGCTCGAGCGCCGGGATGATCTCCTCGTCTTTCGTGACAAACTCGCCATGCCCGCCCAGGCCCTCCACCACTTTCTCATAGTGGCGCATGCCCAGTTCGGAGCACTGGAGCCGGTCTTTGCCGATAGAAAGTTCCTGGCTATGCTTGATCATGCCCCAGGCGCAGTCGTTATTGATGACGACCACCACCGGAATGTTGTGGCGCACCATGGTATCAAATTCCATGGCATTGAAGCCGAATGATCCGTCGCCGTTAAGCACCACTACTTTCTTTTCTGGTCGGGCGAGCTTTGCCGCCATGCCAAAGGGTATACCTGTTCCCAAGCAGCCGAAGAGTCCCGCCGCGGCGGCGATAACGCCCCCTTTCTGCCTAGTGGCAAAAGCTAGACCGAAATAATTAGTATCGCCACCGTCCGTGACATAGACCGTGTCGTCTCCCGCGACCTTCTGTATCTGGGCGACAAGACGCACCGGATGAATCGGATCTGAAGCCGTTTCCCGCATTCTGAGCTCGTAATCCAGCAGTGACCTGCCGGCCGATTTCAGAGTATTTGTCCACTCGCTGTGATCTTTCTTCTGCACAAGCGGCGTAAGCTGTGTGAGCACCGAGCCCAAGTCACCCACCAGCCCGGCGTCAGCCATGCGGTTGCGATCGATCTCGTGCGGATCGATGTCAATCCTTACAACCTTGACCGAGGGCGGAATGATGTTTCCCGACTGCAAAAGCCAGTTGAACCTAAGGCCTGCGGCTATGAGCACATCCGTCTGGAGGATGCCGAACATCAGGCCGATGTTCCCCATGTCCATGACCGAGTTGGGATGGTTGTCGGGTAGTTCTCCTCTGCCATAGTTCAGAAGCATGAAGGGAATGCCCGATTTTTCGATGAATCCGCTAAGCGAGTCGGAGTTCCCGCTGAAGCGAACGCCGCTACCGCCAAGAAAAAGGGGCTTCTTCGCATTGTTGATGATATCTGCCGCGGCTTTCAGATCAGCATCGTCCGGATGCACCGTGTATTTGCGGTGCGTGCGCTTGGGCATGGGCGCCAGTGACTCATCAATCTTTACGCCGAGGATATCCGGCGGCAGCTCAAGGAACACGGGGCCGGGACGACCCTCCACCGCGTACCGGAAGGCAATGGAAAGATACTCCGGAATTCTCTTGGTATCATAACAGGTGGCAGACCACTTGGTGATCGGATGGACAATGTCCATCTGATTTATTTCCTGAAGAGCGCCTTTCAGGTCGTCACGCAGCGGGTGTCTGCCGCACAGGACCACGAGCGGCGCGTTGTCCAGGTAGGCATTGGCTATGCCTGTGAGGCCGTTGGCAAATCCCGGACCTGCGGTGAGGAAACACACGCCCGGGTTTCCCGTGTAAACCGACCAGGCGTGGGCCATCATGGCAGCGGCCTGCTCGTGCCGCACGTCTATGGTGCGAATCTTATATTCCGTGAAGCCGTCCAGCATCGCCTCAATGTGCCCGCCGGAAATGCCAAACACGATATCAACATTTTCCACTTCTTTGAGATATTTGCCTACCAGATGACCGCC
>Ga0182021_10007064_pt1 | contig 13300 bp, 8 predicted proteins | sample 612E3MmetaG_FD_120493 | JGI IMG/M metagenome (GOLD analysis project Ga0182021, IMG submission 120493) | Permafrost microbial communities from Stordalen Mire, Sweden - 612E3M metaG (Illumina Assembly) | ecosystem: Environmental > Terrestrial > Soil > Wetlands > Permafrost | place: Sweden...
CCTCCGGTGGTGGAAGAAGCTCCCGCCGTTCCGTCACTTGAGTAGTAGCCGGTAGCGATGAGGGAACCATTGATGTTTAGTTTGTAGATTCCGGGGTCAGTGGTGCCGATGCCGACGGAGCCGTCCGGCGTGATCCTCATGCGCTCATTACTAAAACTACTGCCTCCGGTAGCAAATCTAATTGGCGCTGAAGCATCTTGTGTTAACAAGATTAATCCTCCATCACTACCGTTCCCCGTTTCCAGCACACCGCTTGATGCAATTCTTAGCAAATTTGCGTTGTTTGAACCTGAATTTAAATAATCCAATTCCACAAAATAATTGGCGCTTTCCATTAGATTGATATACGATCCTCCGCTTGCATTCGAATCTGTCAGGTCAATCGACGCCCAGCTCCCATTGATATCAAGCATGCTCCAAGGGTCTGTCGTCCCTATTCCCACGTTGGTTCCGTCAAACCAGAAGGAGTTTGATCCCGCCAGAGTTCCGGACCCGCTGAAATAAGCCACCTGGTGGTTGGCCCCCACTCCTCCGGCGATGTAGTCGGTTCCGGCAGTGGCGGCGGAGAGAGCGGTGCCGTTGCCTTTGATCATACCCGTCACGGAGGTGGTAAGCGTGAGAGTCGGAGTAGCGCCTCCACTTGATGTGCCGGCGAAGCCGTTGGCGCTGGCTACGGAGACAGCTGTCACTGTTCCGACGTTCCAGGTGCGGTCAGCGCTGAGATCATACGCAGTGCCGTTGATAGTGATTGATCTGGCAGTGGGAACACCCCCAAGTCCTCCGAGAGTTTGGTCACCGGAGTTGGTGCCGCTTGAAGAGCCGGAGAAATTGAGAGCCGAGAGAGCGCCACTCGCGTTCAAGGTGCCATTGACGTTCAGCTTGTAGGTGCCGGTGGCGGTAGTCCCGATGCCTACGTTCGTGCCGTCGTCATAGATAACTGAAGATCCGACGGTCGAGCCGGTCGCCCATCTCGTGAGATAGCCGGCGATGCCTGTTCCGGTCACCGGATTGGTGAGAGCGGTCTGGAAAGCGCTGGCATGATTCCCGTCCAAAAAATCGGCGTTCAGGTTTGAAATTAAATTCGTGTTGGTAGTTGTAAGAGTATTGGCGCCGAGAACCAAGGTTCCGTTCAAAGTCATTCCGCCGAATGTCGGAGTGGCCGCCGCGTGAATATTTTGCGGAAGGGAGAGAACGATCGTGCCGTTCGCTCCGTTGTCGGTAATGATAACTTGGTTTGTCGTTCCGGTGAGCACTCTTTCAGCGTCTAGCCCCGCGTTTAAACCTAAAGTGACATAAGTCGCGTTGGTCGGCGCGCCCACGGCCGCTCCAACGGTTGCCCAACCAAGATTGCCTGCACCATCAGAGATCATCACTTGATTGGGCAGGCCGTCCGCGCTAGGAAGGTTCCAGATCTGATTCGCGGCGAGAGTGTCGGCCGCTTTGAAACCAGCGTAAAAATTATTTCCGTTCGTGATCCGCAGTTCGTTCGTAAGGGAAAGATTTGTGAAAGTCGGGCTCGCCACCGTGTTGAGAGTGAGATCGATCCCGCCTCCCGCCGTTCCGGTTCCCCCGCCCTGAAGATTGCCGGTCGTATTTACAATAAGCGGAGTACTCCCCTGGGCAATCGTGTTTTCCGTTGATCCATACGTCGGTGCAATCGTGAGGGTGTTTAAATTGCGAGACGTGATTATTCCGTTCGCTCCTGCGAAGACCGCTCCTTTTTTGGTTTTTATCTGTTGGCCGGAATCGTTCGCGGAAGCCTGTAGTTTCCAGCTTTGATAATTGTCATAGTTTCCGATAAGCGTCGTACCTGCCGGCATAAATGCAGAAGCTTGCTTTCCATCGAGAAGATCTGCGTTGAGGTTTGTGTTGAGATTGCCGTTCGAAGTGGGAATGTTGCCGGCGGCGTTTCCAACTATGAGGCCGTTCACTGTGGTGGCATTCATCGCCGTCCGCGCCAGAGGCACCGCCCCGATCCTCTTTCGCGGCACCATCTCCGCGTCCTCGCCGACCCGGATGCCGATATAATAGTTTGAAGCCGCAAAATTGAAATTGGCGGGAATAGGATTTATCGCGCCGAGATAGGCTTTCAAAAGGCCGTTTTCGCAAGTCACCTTTTGCGTTTCTTCCCAAACGCGCGTTCCTTTGTCCGCGTCGGAGGGATACGGATCCGCCTCTGTCCGGTCGGTCGTATAAATTCCGAAACGGACATCGTATTCGCCGTTCGCGATCTCTTTGTCCGCGCTATCCATCAGATATGCCGCAACCTCGATGTCGCCGACGTTCATTTGCCGGACGCCGGTAGCGGTTGATGTCGCCGCAAGAACTTTCCCGCCTTCGCTCGCCGCAGCCTTGCCAAAAGCGGGCTGCGCGCCAAAACCTTCTACGCCCGCCACTTCTCCTTTCCCGCTTTCATCGCCCTTGAGACTCAAGCCTGAGCTATTTTCAAACTCTTTTATTTTTTCCCGCCGGAAAAAGTTTTGCGCAAATTTCGCAAATTTGTCCGTCCCGATTTTTATGTTCGCTATGTTTTTTTCCGCTCCTGTGTCAATACGGCCTGCGATCTTCGCAAGTGCGTCCACTCCCGCGTTGTAAACAAAATACATTTTTTTCTGTCCCTGATCTCCGAAATATCCCAAATCAGCTTTTGTGAAATTTCCAACTGCTATCAAAAAAACCAGCGCGATCATCACCGCCGCCGGTTTGGCAAGAGAAAGTTTCCAGAAAACCACCATCTTCGCGCCTCGCAATTTCATGCGTTCTTTGGCATCGCCCATTTCCCCCGCCCCGCCTCGGCTCGCCTCTGCGAGTCGAGGCGGACCAAGTTCCTGCATCCAAGTTCTTGCAACGTTCCAGTTCCGCGCTATATATTTTTTCGCAAAGTTTGATTTTTCTTTCGCAATCTGCCTTGGAGATTCGATCTCCTCCTTTGGAAAAACAAATTTTTTATTCCCGCCCAGATCATGCGAAAGTTTTTCCTTGAATTTGTTCTTATTGGCCCGGGATATTTCCGTGAACGATTTAAGCCATGCTTCCGTCGTATGCCATACGCCGCCGATTTTTTTGGCCTGCAGTTTTCCCTGGCGCGCCGAAAAGTTGATATAGTTTTTCGAGTAAGTTGAATTTTTCGCGATCTCCGAAAGTGGAACAAGAACCGATTCTTCCTTGCCCGCCATGGTTTTGGCGTATTCGTTTTTTTCGCTTTCAGCGGTCTCGTCTTGTTTTGGTGTCGCCAAATTTTGCAATCCTGCTTTTTGCCCCGGCTCTTTTCCAATTTTTCTGATCTTACCAGACGCTGGTTCATACAGTTCGGCCAGTCTCGCTCTCACATCCGCGATTTCCTTCTTCTCTGCTTCGGCGATTTTAGTAAAATTTTTATGCGACAAAAACGGCCGAATACTGTCCGAGACAGCTTCGTCTCTGCCAAAAAATTTATCGTCGATTTTATTTTCGTTTTTCTCCTCCCTCATAAATCTCGTTATATCCTTTTTGTATCAGTTTTAACCGGTTTTATTTTCTATTTTTTTCCTCATTAAAGCCTTTCGTTATTTCGTCGCTTTCTCGAGGTGAAATTTGCTTTGTCCATAAGATTAAACGCCCTATAAGATTAATTATATTTTTTTGAAAAACCCATGCAAGCCTTCTCTTGAAAGTGAGCCGTCTTTTTTGGAAAATTTGTTTTAGCTCTTATTTTCCATAATTTGCAAGATTTATTTCCTCAAGCGCCAGATCCGACAGCCTGATCCAATTTGAAAGATAAAAAAACCCATATTTCCATTTTTATCCTATTTAATGAGGAAATATCGGTTTCTTATTTTTCGCTATAAATCGGATTTATCCTATTTGTCCTTTTCTTTCCTTTTTATTGAAATTTGATCTGATCTAAATAAACTTATTATTTATCAGCAAAAGTCATTGTCAAGCCGAGAATTTTTTTTGAACCTACTTTTTTCCAGCCCATCCGAACATATCTTTGAACGCGCCGCCGAGAAGATCAAGGATAGAAATATTCGGTGCGCCGGTATAGAACGCGAGTTTGTCCGATTTCGTTTCATTTCCCCATTTGTCGCGCGCGGTCACGGCATATGAATATGAGGTTGAATAGCTGAGCGGAGCGATCTCAACGCTATGAACAAATCCGTAGCCATCCTCGGAAACTGTTTTTCCTTCCGCCTGCCCTTCTTTGGTGTATTCGATCGACGACTGGCAAAGCTTGTTCGTTTTCCACTTCAAAAGAAATCTTACCTGCTGGTCTGTTTTTGTCGTGAGGAGCTCTGAACGCATGTCGAGAATTTCCGGCGCGACGGCTTGTTCCCCTGACGGAACCATGATTCCGTCCCCTCCGAACGTGATCTGCGATGTTCGAAAATTTTCACTGGTAAACATTTCTGTCGGAATCCCGTTTCCCTCTTCCCCAAGAACTTTGCCAGGGACATTTTCGTTGGAGATCACAGCCGTCGCTGTTTCTTTTTTGGTTTGCCGCGAGAATATGACCGCGGATAAATATCCAAGAGCGATGAGAAGAACGGCGAGTAAAATTATTTTTATTATTTTCTTCATACTTGTTTATAATTTCAGATTTAGCGAGAGCGTAATGCTTCCAGCGGATCAAGCGCGCTCGCTCTTTTGGCGGGCCCAAGGCCCGTCGCAAATCCGATGATGATCGAAAACGCGAGAATAATACCCAGGAACCAAAACGGGTAGGCAAATAGATCAAGGCTTTTTCCGCCAAAATATTTCGCGGCGATATTCACGATTAGATTGACAGTTTGCCCCGAAGCGATGCCAAGGATGATGCCCGCGATCCCGCCAAAAAAACCCATCAGCGTCGATTCGATGATGAACATGGAAAGAATATCCAACTTCGACGCCCCGATCGAACGCATAATTCCGATCTCGCGCGTCCGCTCAAGAAGCGCGACCGTCATCGTATTGAACATTCCGATTGCGGATACCGCGAGAGTGACAATGCCGAAAAGACCCAGAACGATATTGACCACTCGGAACAATTTATTCACTTCGGCAACTGTTTCCGAAAGCGACGAAACGGAAAAACCTTTTTTCGTTATCGCGTCGCGCGTCGCGCTCATAACGTCGCTCGAATGGCATCTCACTTTCAGCTTCGTATACGGAATCTCAGATGGAATATTGAGACCGTCCGCCGCGGCATAGAAAACCGCATCCTCGCTTTGGGTGACACCGACAATCGTATAGTCGTTTTCGTCGATATTTGCTTGAGATCCGGAGCTTCCCGCATTGGACATCGGAAGCAGAGAAAAAGAAACTTTTTGTCCGAGCAGATTTTTTGGTTCTCTTCCGAATACCTTGCCGATGGCCGATGAAACAAGAATTTCTCTCGGATCGTTTCCCGCGCGCGGTTTTCCTGCTTCGCCGATCAGAGGCGAGCCGTCCGCGATCTTCAGGCCTTCGAGCTCAAAATATCCGGGACTCGCGACAACCGCGCGCGCGTCGGCTCCCGTATCCCCCGCTTTGAGCCTCGCGTTGAAATTCCAACTCGTCTCGATACTGTCGACACCGCTCATGGTTTTCATTTCCTGAACCGCCTCCGCCGTGAGAAATTTTCCATCCTGAACGTTCGGCGTAACATCAAGCGTTGTAAGCGCACCTGTTGAGGTGATGGTCTGGAGGAGCGCGCCCTGAAGTCCGTATCCCAAAGAAACCAAAAACAAAATTGCTCCAAAACCGATTCCCATGCCCAAAACCGTGAGGAATGTCCGTCCCCGCCGAGCCGTAAACATACGGGTGGAAAGTTTAAGAAGATCTTTGGTCGTCATATTACATAGAGTACCTAGCGAGCATTATGATCTCGATTTCCCGCGCTATTTTTTTTGCCGTCCTTCGGTCAAGTCCGACTCCCCCTTTTACTATCGGTCGGTCGGCCAGGTCCAGAAGCTCGTCCATCGTGATCTCATTTTCGAGACGCATTTTGATGTATTCGATAAATTTAATTCTCTCCATTTCGCCAAGCTTCAGCTGAAAATTTTCCTCGAGATACAGCATGGTGTCTTCCGATGATTTTTCAACATTCCCGAAATCGATCTTTTTCACCTGATCGAAAATTCGCTGAATTCCGCGAACCAGCCGCTTGGCGTGATACCGATCCCACCCGGCTCCTCCCTTTTTTTCTTCTTCCACAAGCCTTTTTTCAAGATCGGGAAGGGTGATCCCGCCCGCGATGAAGTCCTGAAATATTTTTTTGGCAAGATCCAGTTGCAGCTCGGGAATATGAAAAAAAATATGGGCAAAGATCTGCTGGGCTTTGAAGGGAACAAGAAGCGTCCCGACCTGGTCAGGAGAAAAATTTCGAAAAGACCGCGTCAAAGAAAGAAGCTCCGGAGAAATGTGTTCGAGCCTTCTCGCGGCAAGATCTTCTTTTTTCACCAGCTCGTATTCTTTGCCAAGCTCCCATTCCCCGCCCGCTTTTCCTTCTTTGAAAGCGCTCCAGGCCTTCCCAAGCTCTTCTTTCTTTATTAGTTCCCAGTCTTTGTCCAGTTGCCCTTTTTTTTGAAGTTCCCAGGCTTTGCCCAGTATGCCCTCTTTGAAAGATTCCCACTCTTTTCCGATTTTTTCCTGCTCTTCAAGATACTCCTGATCTCCCTTCGCGCTCGGGGATTTTTTTTCAAGGACCTCGACGATCTTCGTGATCTTTCCGTCCTGCATGTGGATTATCCGGTCGCCGTAAGCAAGATGGGCAGGATCATGCGTTACAAGAATGATAAGTTTCTTATCAACTTCGTTCAGCTCTTTAATGATCGTGAGAGCATTGTAGGTAGCTTTGGAATCAAGATTTCCCACCGGCTCATCCGCGACAATGATCGAAGGGCTGTTCATCAGCGATCGGGCGATTGCCACGCGCTGTCTTTGTCCGCCGGAGAGATCGCTGGGAAATTTTTCGGCTTGCGCCTCGATCCCGAAACGTTTGAGAAAATTCATTCCGTCTTCTTTTCTTTTTGATGGATCGCCTCCAGAAAAAGCCCGCGGGAGACAGACATTGTCGATCACGGAAAGAGTGGAGATGAGATAAAAAGACTGAAAAACCATCCCTATTTTGTGGCGATGGAATTCCAATTTTTCTTTTTCCGAAAAAGAAGCAAGATCGCGTCCGCCGATTTCTATTTTTCCGCCGGTCGGGCGAAGAAGTCCCGTGATCGCGTTGAGAAGCGTCGATTTTCCGCAACCGGAAGGGCCAAAAATAATAAGGTACTCATGAGGATATATCTCAAGGTCAATATTGTCCAGAATTCTGGCCTCGTTAGCTCTCCCTTCGTTGAAGACAATGCTCAATTTTTCTATTTTTATAAGCGGCTCGCTTCGACCGAGCGAAGGCGAGGCGAGCGCGGCTGTTGAATTCATATAAATAAGGGATTTTTTCTCATTATATTATAGCATATATCCACTTATCCGCCTCGCTTTTTGCGGAAAGAATATCGTTCGCAGGTCAATCCGTTTATTTGACCCTATAGGCAGAAATAAACTAGAATAGAGTCAGTAATTGTTTGATCTTTAAATGATAAAAATATGGATCAGCCGCAATCAAGCAGCCTGCCCGAAAAAATAACAGTCCTTATCGTCGAAGACGATTCTTTTATGGGCAGTCTTCTGAAGAGAAAATTCGAACAAGAATCATTTTCCATTTTTTTGGCTACAAACGCCGAAGAGGCTCGCGGAGTTCTCAAGTCCAATCGGATCGCGCTCATGCTTCTTGACATAGTGCTTCCGGGAATGGATGGTTTTAGTTTTCTGAAAGAGCTGAAAGCCACTCCGGAGTTCCAGAATATTCCGGTTATTATCACTTCCAATCTCGGAAAGCCGGAGGAAATTGAAAGGGGCCTGGCGGAAGGCGCCAGCGGCTATATTATCAAGGCGGAAGCTTCCACGGCCGAAATTGTCGAGAAAGTGAGGAAAGTTCTTGAAAAAAAGTAATCTATGGAGGAAACAAAAAATTACGGAAAAATGAGATCCTTTTGGTTTTTTCAGACAATGGCCATCATTGTCGCCGCGGGATTGGCTGTTTTTAACTTCCTATATCTGCGCGCGGAAAATATTTCCGTTTTTTTTATTTCTCTTGCGATAAATATTCTTCTTGTTCTTATTTTGGCCGCAAGGGCTTGGGGGTTATCCAAAATTTTTTCCGATCTGAGAAAAGACAGGGATTCATGCAACACGGAGACTGCGGTAAAATCCTCTGAGATCCAGGAACTCGAAAAGATTACCCGCCAGCTCGTACGGCGCGATCTGGAACTTGCCCGAGCCAATCAGCGCCTCGCCGAACTTGATGCCGCCAAGTCCGATTTTATCTCTATCGCCGCCCATCAACTGCGGACCCCTCTCACGGGAATAAAGTGGTCCTACACGGAACTTCTCGACCCCAAAACCGGTTCCTTGAACGATGAGCAAAAACAGCTTCTCAAAAACGGTTTCACGGGTATCACGAACATCATCGATCTGGTCAATGACTTGCTGAATGTTTCCCACCTTGAGGAAGGAAAATATGAATTTAACTTTAAAAAACAACCGCTTTTGCCGATCGTGAACAAAGCTATGGCCGGATTGAAACTGGTGGCGGATGAGAAAAAAATCACTCTATTTTCCAAAATACCCGCTTCCGGCCTGCCGGAGATCAATATGGACGGGGAAAAAATGGGTCTGGCTCTTGCCAATGTTCTCGACAACGCCATAAAATATACGCCCAAGGGAGGAAGGATCGATTTCTTGGTCAGTCAGGAGCAGGGACTTATAAAGATAGTCGTTCAGGACTCCGGGATCGGCATTCCTAAAGATCAAAAGGGCCGGCTCTTTACCAAGTTTTTCCGGGCCAATAACGCAGTGGGTGTTCAGACCTCCGGCACCGGCCTCGGCCTTTATATGGTGAAGAAGATCATTGACCGGCATAATGGAAAGATCACAGTCGACAGCGCCGAGGGAAAAGGCGCGACCTTTATCATCACTCTTCCGGAACAATCAGCGAAAAAAAAATGATTTCGCAAATTTTTTAGAAAAGAAAAAACCCTTCTTGATGAAGGATTTTTTTATTAGGAATATTTTTATTAGCTTCCTCGCATCGGGCATTAGGAACCAGCCGTAATTTTCAGCGAAAGGTCTTCGCCTGTTTTTTTCGTGTATCGCAATAAAAGTTCTTTCGCAAGATCAAGAGCTTCTTCTTTTCTTTTCCCGCGGATAAGCGCCGTTGGGCCAGGAACGTCTTTCGGCTCGGCAAGCAGGTCGCCCCTTTCGGCGATTTTTTTTAATTGTAAATTTTCCTCATGATTGCGGCCGAGAATAATTCTGGCCTTCTCAAGCCAAAAATGTCGGCCGATTCTTAAAAGCGCCAGATCGCTCGACTTTGGTTTTTCGATTTTCTGGAGAAGATCCCGCAACTTTTTTGAATATTCCTTGTCGGTCAAAATGCACCCGCCGGCGGGAGTCGGATAATCTTTGACTCCCAGCTCCGAAGCCAGCCTCATTTGCTCTTTTCTCGAACGGCCCGATATGCCAAGCAATTTTTCGTGGTCCACCAATCCCGATTTTTCCATTTCCGTCTCCGGCAGTACTCCCGCCGAAAGAGGGCGCAGAATTTTTCCGATGAGCCCCGCTTCCCTTTCGATCAGCTTCAGCGCTTCGGCATTCTGCGACATCGGCCTCTGTCCCAGCACTTCTCCGGTGGCAAGAAGATCATACTTTTCTTTTTGCATTATCATTTTGGCGGCTTTGAGCATCAGAAGATGGCAGTCAATGCACGGATTCATGCCGACGCCATAGCCAAATTTTGGCTTTCTTATGATTCCCAAGTGCTTCCGAGATATATCCTCAACGCGAAGCTTCAAACCGTTTTCCCGCGCTGATTTTTCCGCTTGACCAGAGTCGAAAAAAAAGCTTGTGAACGTAAGTGCGGTAACCTCGATCCCCTGTTTTTCAAGAATCTTCGCTGTGAGGATTGAATCCAGCCCTCCCGAAAACAAAACCAGAGCACGAACGGCTCTTTTTTTCGATTCCTTTTTTTTGCTGGATAATTTCATGCTAAAAAACTTTCAGGGATTGGTCTCGGGCGGGACAACCGGTACCGGCTGGCTGCCCGAGGTAAGATTGGTGACCTCGATGATCTTTCCGGTCGATGGCCGATAGAGAATGGCCTTTTTGGCTTTGGGATATATCAGTAATTTATCCCCGTTTTGGGCATGCGAAAAAAAATCCTGGCCTTTCAGCTTTTCCTGATCAGCCACCGTCGCAAGAGTCGGCTGCTCTCCCGCGGGGAGTTCCATAAATCCACCTATGTGGGAAATCAATTTCTTTATTTCTTTCTGGGCTGCCGCGCCGGGATCGGTATGGCTTGCCCGATATGCGATCACAGAAAAAACGATCACCGCCGAAAGAAAAACAACAATTAGAACGGCTACTAAAATAATTTTTCTGGAATATGAATACTTTCCGATCACCAGCCTTTTCTCCAGCCACTCGGCTATCTTGAGATTGGGGCTTCTGAGACGGCCGATTTTTTTCAGATTAAGGCTCTTAAGATCCATCTTGAAGTTCTAATTAATTGCTTGGCTGCTTGTGCCGGTGTTGTTCAGACTTTGATTTCGAGAAGAATCCAAGGAAGGGTTGCCGGAGGAAGATGTTTCTGATTGATTTACGGCCGCAGGACCCAAATCAGATTTGCCTCCGCTGTGAGACGGTGAAACTGTTGCGGAAGTGTTGCCAGGATCAGATGATCCAGAAGTAAAGGCGCTCTTCTGTCCGCCCGCCGCATCCTTGAATGTTTTGGGATCGTTCACCGCCAACGCGTGCCAGGAAAAAGGGATGTCGGAAAAAGCTTTACTGTCCATCATTATCTCGAATCCTTTTTTTGAAACATTGGTAATGATATATTTCACATCCGAGACTAGGAGCAGATCTTCCGCCGCGGCTCTCACTTCGGGATCTTTATACTGCTGAAGGGACAGTGTGGCTGTGATGACCGGCGGAGAATCATATTTCTGATCAAAATCAATGGCGACGCTTTGGTTCCCTTTTTTGATAATGGCAAAACCGGCCGTGTCTTCATTGAAGGTCGGCGTTCCGGAAATATCAAAACCCGCATCAAACTTGGGACGATTTGCGAACTCAACGTCTTTTTTAAAAACCACTTTCTCAAAAAATTTCACCGCGAGATTGAAAACGGTCGGGCTTTCCGATTTAGCCTGGGGAGCGGAGCTCAGACCTCCTTGGGACTCCAGAAGTTTCAACGAATCAGGATTGAATCCGGCTGGTTTCGAGTCCGGCGAACTTTCGCTCGGAGAAACAGAAATTTCAGGCCTGAGCTCCGCGATGTCGGGTTTCAGACCGGCCAGATCTTGATTCGCGGACAAACCGCCCGTGGCGGCGGCCGAAATTATTTCTTCGACCGGCGTGCCTAGGATCGTATCTTCGCTCACGCTTCCGGCATCCACGACTGGCAAGTCTTGGGCAAAAACCAGCGGCGCTCCCAAAATAAAAGAAAAGAGCATTCCCGCAAAAAGAAGTTTTTTTATGTTTTTTTCACGCAAATTTGTTTTTTGTGTCATATTTTATTGATGTATTTTTTCAATTTATTGGCCATTAAAAAAAGAAGGAAATAGAACATTATAATCCTTCATAATTTTTGTTTTGGTCGTTTTTTTGTTTTTCGCTCTCTTCATATATTATACTCTTTCTCGGAAAATCCGCCAAGAGCCGTCAATCAAATCGCTCGATTCTCCCAACAATTAGTCTCGGGAAGGGTCATTTATTGTCCACCACCCACCAGGCAAATTTGATATTTTCATCGGACGGATTTTTGATAGCGACCCTGAAACCTTCACCCGGTTTGACTTCGGTGACAACCAGCGGCTGGTCGAGCATTGTTTTCGAAGTGACAAAAACTTGCGATTTTTCCGAAACGGCTTTTGTCTTTACGAAAACGCTTTTCCCGTCGCTTCCCGTTCCGTCCGCAATAGCACTTCCGTTTTCATTCGAGCTGACCTTGGCAATCTCCGCTTCCCCAAGAGAGGAAGCTTCAATGTCCCCTGTCTTCACGGAATAAAGTCCGCTGACTGATTCATCCGAGTTGGACTGCTTGGCGTCAAGATTGGTGACCGTCGCGGTTTTTGTATCAACCGTCCCAGCTGACACTCCATCAGCTTGGACATTTTTCGCTTTGAATATTCCCGCCAACGTCACATTGCCTGAAATATCCTGCATCACGACGTTCGTTGGAATTTCACCACTTCCGGAAACAGTCATTGTTGCCAGTTTGTCTTCGAGAGCTTTGATGCGGTCTTCGTGGCTTAAAACTTTTTCGGTGAGCATATTTTCTGTCTCCAGCATGGCGGCAAGAGTGTCGTTGGTCCCTGTTTCAAAAGTGGCAAGATTGTTTTCAGCTTCGGTGAGCTTTGTTTCGGCATTGGCAAGGCTGATTTTCATGGTTTGGATGTCGGTTTCGTTTTGTGTCACGCGTGAATCAAGACTAGCAAATGAATTTGATATTATAATTAACTTATCATTTACCGCCGTTTGCAGTCCCTGAACCGTACTTATGTTTTCTTCAGTTTTGAGATTTAAACTATCGTTTTGAGTTTTGAGATTTAAACTTTGAGCTTGCAAATCTCCAATTTGCACCTGTTGTTCCTGAAGTCCCTTTAGGGCGAAGACACCCATTTTCTCATATTTGAGTCCGCGTGGCGTGCCGTCAGCGTTATAAGTGACAAGATCAGGAAGAACTTTATCGACTTCCTGGGCTATCATCCCAAAGTCGGCCATACCCGGTGTTGAGGTCAGATCGTTCCAATCAAACCGCACCGCGCGAAGCTCCATGATGCGCGAAAGGACGGGCTCCATATTTTCTACATTATTTTTATAGAGAATGCTCGAAGTCGCATCAGCGAGATCACCGTTAGTGTCGCGGTATACTGCTACGGCTCCGCCTCCGCCGGCGATGAGCGCACCCATGCGAATCGAACCGGTGACGTGAAGCGCTCGTAGCGGACTCGTCGTCCCGATGCCGACGTTGCCGCTGGTGAGAATTGTGAGGCCGGAACCTACGGTGCTGCTTGACTGGAAGCGAGCCAGGATTCCGCTCGTGGAAGCGCCAGTGTTGGCAATATTGATGAGGCCGCTGGTGCTGGCAAGCGTACCGCTTGAGGTAGTGACAATGAGGGCCGTTCCCGTAGTAAGGCCGTTGGCAGTGATGGCCTGGACCACGCCAGTGGCTGTTCCGGCATTGAGGTTCAAAAGGCCGGCGTTGTTGGTAGAGGTATAGAGACCGGCCGCGGTGAAGTTGACGACA
>Ga0182021_10007065_pt1 | contig 13298 bp, 12 predicted proteins | sample 612E3MmetaG_FD_120493 | JGI IMG/M metagenome (GOLD analysis project Ga0182021, IMG submission 120493) | Permafrost microbial communities from Stordalen Mire, Sweden - 612E3M metaG (Illumina Assembly) | ecosystem: Environmental > Terrestrial > Soil > Wetlands > Permafrost | place: Sweden...
CCGGCCACACCCAACCGAAACACATGATGTAACGCCAAGCAGGAGGATCCAGGCCGGATCCGACCCCCAGGGGTCATGATTCACACGACGAAAAGGGGTCAGTTTTGGCCCGGCGTTGACAGGGTCCAGGTGGGGATGTGCCACCAGGCCAGGTCGCGGGTGGGGCCGCCGGGTCGGGTGTTCATGTGGTGGGCGATCCAGGCCAGCCAGGAGGTGGCGTGGTCGCGTTCACGCTGGTCGGGGTAGGCGGTGACCAGGGCCTGGTCCCACAACTGGTCGCGTAGGGCCTGCCCGGTGGCTGGTTGCGGGGACAGTAGCCAGGACGGGTCCGGGCCGACCGCACGGGCCAGGGACAGGGCCAGCGGGGTGGTCAGTACCTGGGCGAGCACCCCGCCGGGATCGGCCTGAAGCCGGTCGGCGACCTGCTGCCACAACTGCCGGCTCGAACCCGTCCGGCCTTCCAACAGGTACTCCGCGGCAGCCGGGGGACCGACCGGCTGCAGGTCGACGACGGCCGGGTACGGCAGGCCCTCACCGTCCTGCAACGCGGCCCGGTACTCGCCGGGCCTACTGGTCAAGACCACGCGGAGACCGGCGGCCTCACCGGCCAGCCGCTGCAGGGCACGCGGGCGCAACCGGTCGGGCATCTCGTCCAGGCCGTCGAGGAACAACGCGACCCGCCCCCCGTCCAGCAACCCGGTGATGGCATCCGGGCCGAAGTCGACAGCACACAGATAGGAGCAGTTCTGGGCCAGAGTGGCGGCCACCCAGTCACGCAGGGTCTGCTCGTTCGGGTTCCAGGAGCCCAGGGTCAGCCACACCGGGACCGGCTCCCGTGCCCGCTGCCCGTCCAGGACCTGCCTGCGGTGGTGGTGGAGGGCTTCGAGCATCAACAGGATCATCGCGCCGGTCTTGCCGGCCCCGGGACCGCCGATCAAGACCAGCCGCCCGTGCCGCAGCCTCGCGTACACCTGGTCGTGCAGCCGGGTCACCAGCCCGGAGCTGAGCACCTCCCCCGGTGCCCCGCCCGGCAGCGGCAGCGGGTCCGTCCCCAGACTCGGAGACCGGTTGACCTCCTGCCGGTCCGGGGCGACATCGTCGCCGGCCCATTCCCAGCGCACCCGCACCGGCGCCGGGGTCTGGATCCCCCGCGCCGCCACCTGATCCGTCCAGAACACCGTCATCTCCTGCGCCAGCCGGTCAGCAGCTGCCCCGACCTGCTCCGGCGTAGACACCTGCCGCACACGCTGACGCCGCCACCACGCGAGCAGTCCCTGACCTGTCAAAGCCAGGGCGCCCACTAGCGCGAGGAGGAACTGCCCGTATCCGGCGGCGGTCGCCTGGGAGCCGTCCGACGGCGCGGAGTACACCTGCCACGCCCAGACCCCAGCGCTGGCCAGCAGACCCAACCCGATCACGATCGGCGCCGCTACCCGGACACACCGCCACGCCGTCCTCACGAACAGCGATCATCCCAGTCCCTGCCCCACGGACAGGCCCGTCCCGACACCGACACGGGACACACGAAAAGTCGGCCCACTTCCAAGGAACCGGACCAGACCCAGGCGCTGGCCGCAGCCCGAGGGGCCCCTGTCAGATCAGGCTCTGGACTACGCGGCGCCAGGAGGACGCCGTAGCGAGCCGCGCCGGCGGCGAGGCGTGTTATAGACGGGCTGGGGCATCTGGGTCCCGGCTTTGCGCGAGACCCAGTAGGCGCGCTCACGCAGCGGGCGCATCTCGTACTGGATCCACACCGGTTTGTCGTCCTTGCCGGTCAACTGCCACAGCGCGTCCCGGTCCGGGACCGGCTGCACGGGGCACCCGGTGAGGCTGACCCGCCACGTGTCCACCACTCCGCGGTCCTGGTCGCCGGCCACCGTCACGTACCCATCGGCATGAGTCGGCAACGGCTGGCCGGTCTGGTGAGCAGCCCAGTTAGCCGCCCACTCCCTGACCGTGAAGTCCGCCAGCAGCGTCAGCGGCAAGTTGCAGTGAGCGAGAAGCAGCATCGGCGTCTGGTCTCGGCCATCACGCACCTCGCCACCGAACTCAACGTAGACCTTCCGGTCGCTCAGGTTCTCGACGTACACATGGACGTACAGCTGGAGCCGCTGGTCCTCGTCCTTCGGGAAGTGCCACATCTTGCCCAGGACTTCCGGTTGCGGAGTCCCACCCACCGTGCTGGGCACCAGAGGAGGCCAGGGCAGGTTGCCGTCCAGGTACGCCTCGGTCTTCGGAGCTTGCTCGTCCATTCGGTCGCGGGCCTCGTCGGCCACCATCGCCCAGGCCGCCTGTAGGGAGTTACGGGATGTGTTGGTCGCGCGTCGGGTTTCCCAGGCCTGCCAGGCGACGAACGCTGCCGACAAGCCCGTGCCGATCGCGCTCAGTTGCACCCACCCATCCGCCACCAGAGGATCCTCTCGCACTCGACCGAGACACCAGACTGAGAACTTACGGCCCTCTCGGGCCCGAGCCGGTGAGGGGTGCAGGGGTACCGGTAGAGGCCGTTTCCGGCAAAGGCTCCCTTACCGGAAACGGTCGACTCGGGCCAGCCCTGCGGGATCTGTCGATGTCCGGGCTTGGCTACGTGTTCTTGGACTCGGTGCCTCAGTCGGTCATCTGCATCAGCTCGCCGACGTTGCGGTGCAGCGGGGCGTCCCCCGCGGCCTGCTCGAGGGCGTCCATCGCCCGGGACAAGGCCCGTCCGGCGTCCCGGGCGATACCGGCCTCACGCGCCGGGTTGACCGCCGCGTGCTTGGCGCTGGCCATCCCCGACAACGCGGCCGCCACCATCCGGATCGTCCTGACCAGGACGTCACCCGACCCGACCTGTCCCTCCCGCGCGAACGGGCCACTGAAGTCCAGACCGGACAAGACCATCGCCAGCCGGGTGGCCCGCCACTCGATCAACGCCCACTCGTCGGACTCGCATGAACAGTGCGCGCCCGCGAAGGCCATCAGAGCGACCTCGGCGATATCCGCGACCTCGGCGCCGGCCTGGCGGGCAGCCTCCTCCGCCCGGGTCGCGTGGGCCTCCACCGCACCGACCAGGGCGTGCGACAACCGGGCGGTGACCATCTCCGGACCATGCCCGTCCGCGGCCGCATCCTCCAGGTCCACCGCCACCTTCATCCCGAACCGCTCCAGCAGGGCCACCAACTCGTCCAACCCCAACACCGCCGCCATCGGCTCCTCCTCCGTCCAGACCCGGTCCGGATTCGTCCCGGATTCGTCCCGGAACGCTACCCACCACCCAGACCGCGCCAGCAGACACCGGGCGCGCGCACGGAGCGCTCCATCATCCAAACGCGACCGTACTTTCCGAAGAGCGGAACCGCTCGTCTTCATGTATCGTTCTCCTGCACGAGCGGAACCGCTCGTTGCCGAGAGGGGACTCGCATGGGACAGCCGTCTGATCGGTCGCCGCACACCCTGGCCCAGCTGGCTCGGCGTGCCGGGATCTCCGAGGGTCGCGCCCGGGCCTTGGCTACGGCGACGCCGTCGGGGTTGCCGCGACCGGACAGCGCCGACGCCGACGGCCGACCGCTGTGGTGGGCGGCCACTATCGATGCCTGGTGCGCCCGCACCGGCCGGAAGATCAGTCAGGATTCGCTGTGGCTGTTCCGGGCACCGGCGGCCGCTGGACCGGCACCAGAACTCCGGCGAGGGATCGTCACACTGGCCGGCCCCTATCGTCAGCGTGTCTTCTACGCGATCGTGTGGGACACCGAGCACGGACACGTCATCTACCTGCAGCCACTCGACGACACCGGCGGGGACCACAAGGACTGGCTCGCCAAGGTCGCGGCCGAACTCATCGAGCCCCGTTGGTGGGCCGATGCCGTGGTCGTCATGCCGGTCGAGGAGAGCCTCAGCTACTACAGCGACCATGCCCTACCCCCGACGGCCTACGTCTACCGGCTGACCGACCACTCCCGTGAGCCCGCCAGGGACACCGATGCGTCCGATGCCTTCGGCGGGTTGCGCCGCTGGATCTCCCGCACCAGCCCCGCCCCCGTCAGCCCCGCGGTAGCGGGCGCGGCCTGGGAAGGACAGATGGATCTGGCCGATCTCGCCGCAGTGGTAGGCCGACCGATCCCACTGTGGCTGGACGACACCACGACTTCGGCCAACGCCCAGCAGACCATGTCCTACAACCGCACCTTCACCACCGCGGACACCGTGACCGAATGGCCCGCCACCCAGGACCGGCTCACCCACGCGATCGAGGCGGGAATGTCCGGGGAATTCCCGGCCGCGTTCGCCGCGCTGGCCGCCGATGCCGCCGAGGGCCTGGCGCAGATCCAGGCGGCCCACGAACGTCTCAACGACACCGGAACCGGCTGGTACCTGGTGTGCCGCCCTGCCCGCCCTGCCCCGCCGTTCGAGCTGGAACAGCTCATCACCGGCGCCCAGATCGTGACCGACCCGGACCTAGTGGGCAAAGAACTGTCCGAGCTGCGCGCGACCGAAGGTGAACTGGACATCGACGATCCCCGCGGCGATGCCTACAGCAAGGCGATCACCTTGCTGGAGTGGCAGCTCCGCCAGGCCGCGAAGACGGCGGGCACGATCCGTGATCTGGGCCACGGCTACGTACCGGTCGCCGATGACGGGCTGCTGCGCTACTCCGGCCCGTGGGGCGGGCCCGTGGTCGATGTCTGGCGCAAGACCTTGACCCCGGTGACGGACCTGGCCGCAGCACTGCGGCTGCGGCGGGTCCGGCGCCTCGTCCACAACTACCCGATCGACGACGTCCGGGAGGCCTACCGCGACAGCCAAGGCCGCTACGTCCTGGTCATCCGCCTCAGCTCCGAGGACTGGAGCTCAGCCGAATGGCCGGCCGGCCTGCAGGTGACATCGCACTGGACCGACAAGACCGTGCTCGCCGGAGACGACGAACACGGCACGACCACAACCCTGCTCGCACTGACCCCCACCGACGACGGCCAGATGCGGGTCGACCCTGTGCCGCTGCTGCCACGCCACAACGGCGACTCCTTCGCCTACGGGTACAGCGGCGGCACCCCCAGCACCACCTACTGGGCGCTGCTGCGCTGCGCCCTAGGCGACGACCCCGGCATCTCATGGGCCGCCGTTCTCAATGATCGGCGTGGCTCGGACGGCAATCCCGTCAGCCGACTCTGGACCGCGATCTCCACAACCAGCGGCCCGCTGCGGCTGTCCTGGCCACAGCTGAAACTGTGGGCTCGAGCCGACAAGAACCACGCCCGAACCGATTCCGGAACCTCACGCTGATGCCGAGGGACATGGTCGATTCCGAAGTCGCGCGCACCGAGCATGCACGTTCCGACGCCGCCACCACGACCTGGTGTCGGCCGTCGTGACCCTCTGGGGCCGGACAGCAACACCCGAACACGCCCAACCCACGACGAGTTCTCCGCACTACGGATCTGCAGGAGGTAGGCGCTGATGGCGGACTGGCAGGAACGCAAACAGGTCGGCGACGCGCATGAGAGACGAGTCCACACGGAGTTACGGGCCCGCGGCTGGGACGTCACCGGCTGGGGACTGGGAGCACTACCCCCCGCGTTCAGCGCCGACATCAGCCACAGCGGGAACCGGTTACGGTACTTGCCGGACCTGATCGCCACCCGCCGCGGCGACCTCGTCGCCATCGACTGCAAAGACAGCATGCGGCGGATCCCCCGGTATTCGATCAAGAGAGAGTGCCTGGAATTCGGGATACAGTTCTGCGCCGTCTTCAAGACCCCCCTGCTCTACGTGTTCGGGAACCTCGGCGTCCTCACCCCGGCGGAACTCCAGGCCTACCCTGCCCTCGTCGGCCCGCCCGCTCCGACAGGCGCCTACGTCCTCGTCGACGGGAACCGCACCCGCCGCTTCGACGACGTCTTCGGAACCCGGACCTACGCAACGGCCAGCTGACAGACCCGGACCGTTCGAGACGAGCGGCGGGTCGGGCCTCCCCGGGGGGGACCCCGTCCCTTGACGGGCGCCCGGTGGCCGGTTGTCAGGCCGTCCCTGCAGGTCACGGGCCCCGCGGGGTGGCTGTGGTGTCCTCCACCGCGGGTCGGGCCCGCAGAGGATCCCGGCGAGGGTCCGGACGACACGGCCACCCCGTCTGACAGGGTCTGACAGCCTGGGCGGACGGCCTGCCTCAGCCCTCCGGGAGGTATTCCTCGGGGCCCGGGTCGGGCAGCAGGTCCAGCAGGTTCCGGCCGGGGCCGTGTCGGTCCGGGCCCCAGATGTCGCCCCAGTGCCACTGTGCCCCCGGCGCACCGACCTGGAGCCGCCATGCGGTGACGGCGGCGGCCTGGCGGCTGGTGTACCACCCGGCCGTCGTCCAACCGGTCGGCGGACTCCACACCCGCAGGTGCACGTCCGGGCCCTCCGCTGCGGCCGTGGGCGGGATCGCCGGCGGCGGACCGTCCGGGCGTTGGCCCGGCGGCCGCTGCCGGTAGGGCATCCCCTGCCCCGCCGCCCGGTCCTCCGGCGCGCTCCAGCTGGCCAGCCTCCGACGCCGATCGTCGGGTGTATCGCCGGGGCCCCACACCTGCGCCCGGTGGGCGGCGTGCCGCCACCGCACCTGCGCCGCGGCCACCAGGTCGGCCTCGGACCGGGTCGCGCACCAGGCCGTCGACCTCCAGACCGGGTGAGATCCGTTGTAGTCGCTCCCCCAGACCTCCCCGTCCCGGGAGCCGAGGGAGATGGTCCGCACCTGGTAGGGCAGACCGGGCGCGGGCGGCTGCTCGGGCGGGGCGTCGACGATGTCGCCAGGGTCGTCCATGGCCCACCCGCACGCCGCCCAGATCCACCGTCCGTCCGGACGCCGCCAGACCACCGGCAGCAACTCCGCCGAGGCAGGCTCCCAACTGCCCGGGGCGGTGTACTCCACCCGCACCCGGATTCCCCCGGCCGCCCTCAGGACCTCGGCCATCGACCGGTGCACGTGGATGCGCCACCCCTGCACGCCGGCAGGCTCAGCCGTCCCCCACACCACCCCGTCCGGCGCCGGGACCGGATCGCCGACCACCTCGATCCGCCGGTCCGACCGCACCCGGATACGACGCAGGGCGTCCGCGTACGCCAGGCCCTCGGCCTCGGCCAGCTCGCGGGCGGCCTTCTTCTGCTGCTTGTCCTGGGTCATCGCTGTCTCCTCGATGGCCGGCACCAGGCCCCACGCACCCGCCGGCCGTCGACGACGACAAGGCGGAAGAGGCATCACGCGAGTCGAAGACCCTTGGCCCCGGCGTCCCCGGGCGTGGGCCGGGAACTCGGCACGGGCCGGCGCTGCGGCCCACCACCACTATCCCACCCAGCCAGCCCGAAGATCCGATAACTCACGAACGGCGTCGCACCTGTCGCACCCGTGCGACAGGTGCGACGCCGTTCGGCTGTCGCTGGGGCTACACGTCGTCCGGCACCGGCTCGAACCGGTCGAACGGCAACAGATCGGGTGCCGGGTCGTCGGTGGTGTCGTCGCCTGCGGCGTCCTGGGCCTGTTCGGCCTGGGCGACCAGGGCGTGGGTCAGGTCCAGGAGGCCGGCGACGCAGGAGAACGCCGGATCGTTGGCCGGGTGCGCGTCGTCGGGGTCGTGGCCCTCCCGTACGGCGCGCTGCTTCGGCGCTTCCCACACCGCCGTCAGGTAGGCCTCCAGGACCTGCCGTGCCCGTAGCTGGTCGGCCCGCTCCTGCGCCGTCAGCTTCGCCAGGGCCGCACCGTCGTGCACCTCGAACGCGTCCAGGACGTCGATCACCGCGAACTGGTGATCTTCCGGGGAAAGCGTCGTGCGCTCCCCCGGCTCCTGCTGCCGGACGGTCGACGGTCGCGGCCTGCGGGTGCCGAACAGTCCCATCACAGGCCTCGCTTCCGCAGCGTCTGCTCGTATCCCTCGTTCCAGCCCTCCAGGCGGTCGCCGATGGTGCGTTGCGCCCAGTCGGCGAACCGGCGCGCGGCCGCCTCGATCCGCTCGATCCGCTGGGTCTCCCGCACACTCTTGGCGACCTTGAGGTAGAGCTTGTCGTAGGCGTCCGGACCGAACTCGGCGACCATCTCGGCCGCCTCCATCCGCTCGTACACCGCCAGGGCCGCGAACGCCGCGGCCCGGCTGGCGTGCGACCCGCCCGGCGCGCCCTGGTCCAGCTCGAGTTCCTCACGCGCCGACTCGGCCATCAACCGGGCCCGCTCCCGCGCGTCCAGGAACAACGGCAACCGCCCGGCCGCCACCGCGGCCGCGACGTCCTCGGGCACGGCGAAGTCCGACGCCCGCCCCACAGATAGATCACTCATGTCCCGCACTGTGCCACACGGCTACGACAATTCCGGGCATAGCGCCCCGCCGCAGGAGTGCGAGGGATGCGATAAGTGCGATGGGTGCGAGGGGTCGCACTCATCACAGGTCACAGGGTGGTTGCGTCGGGCACGGGGCACGTGTGCGAGGGGTCGCACTGGTGCGAGAGTGGCCGGTCATGACGACGAAACCGCAGATCACGACAGTGGTGAACCAGAAGGGGGGTGTGGGGAAGACCGCGACCGCGGTGAACGTGGCCGGCGCTCTGGCCGAGTCCGGGCGACGGGTGCTCGTGGTCGACCTGGACCCGCAGGGCCACCTGACGGACGCGCTGAGCCTGGAATCGGCGCAGGCGCCGGCCACGCTGGCCGCGGCGCTGACCGGGCAGTGGACGGGCCCTGTCGAGGAACTGATGAGCGTGCACTCGACCACCGACGCGGGTGGCGCGATCGTCGTGATCCCGAACGCGCTGGAGATGTTCACCGTCGCCCGGGACCTGGACCAGATGCGGGCACGGGAGCAACGGCTGGGGCGGGTGCTCGCCGGTCTGGACGACTCCTGGGACCACGTCCTGATCGACTGCCCGCCGTCCCTGGACATCCTCACCGACAACGCCCTGACCGTGGCCGACGGCGTGCTGGTCCCGGTGCAGGCGGAGGACTCCAGCCTGAAGGCGTTGCGGCTGCTGCTGTCCCAGATCGAGGCGGTCGACGCCGACCTGCGATCGGCACCGCTGCTCGTGCACGGTCTGGTGGTCTCGCTGCTGCGCCGGCCCCTGTCCACTTTGGCACGTACCGTCCTGGAGCAGTTCGCGACCCTGGAGGGACTGCCGGTGCTGGCGACCATCCCGTTGTCGGTGACCGTGACCGAGTCGTGGCGGGTCGGGCGCCCGGTGGTGGACTACGCCCCGGAGTCCGAGCACGCCGGCGCCTACCGGACCCTGGCCAAGGTGCTGGACACGGCACGGGGTGAGACCGAGTGAGCGCCGCACGTCGCCAGTTGCCGCCGCCGGCCGGCGCCGACCAGCTGACCGCGCTGCTCCGCCGGCGCCACACCCAGGAACCGACCGCCGAGCCGATCGATGACGTTCCTGCAGCGGCGCCGGCGTCCCCGGCCGCGACGGCCCCGCCTGCAGCCGCCCCGGTCCGGCCGTCGCCCGTGGCACCGGCGACGGACGGCGGCATGGTGCGCCGGTCCTGGTACGTCCCACGATCCGCGGCAGACGCGCTGGTGGCCGCCGTCGACGACCTCCATCACGAGACCCGTCGTCCCAAGCACGAGGTCCTGGCGGTACTGCTGGCCCTGGCCGTCGAGGACCTCGACCGCGCCCGCAATCGCCTCACGGAGCATTGACGCACGTCTCGCACTAGTGCGAGACGTGCGTCAAGTAGCACTGATGCGATGCATCGCACTCGTCTGACCTGCGCAGACTCCTTGAGTTCCGGGCCTGACAGAGTCTGTAGCACTCGTCGCACTACTCGCATGTATCGCACTCGTCTCACCGGTGCGATACATGCGAGTAGTGCTGATCCACGCCTTCAGCCACCGAACATGCAGGGCAAGACGTCGCACCCATCGCACAGGTGCGAGAGGTGCGAGAGGTGCGGGTCAGTCTTGGGTGGTCGGGGGTTTGCGGCGGCCGGTGGACCGAGGGGCGGCGGTCCGGGCGTCGCGGGTCTCGGTGCGGGCGTGGTCCAGGTCGGCGCGGACCGCGGTGACCTCCTCGCGTAGGGCGGTGACGTCGGCGCGGAGCTGGTCGCGGTCGCCGGTCAGCCTGGTGATCCGGTCGTGGGCGGCGGTGGCCTGTGCGGTGGCCACCGCGGCGTCCTGCCGGGCGGCGGCGAGGTCCTCGCGGGTCTGGGCGGTCTCGGTACGGGCGCGGTCCAGGTCGTCGGCCAGCCGGTCGGCGGCCGTGGCGGCGGCCTGCAGGTTGGCGGTGGCGGTGGCGGCGGCCGCCGCGGCGTCGGCACGCGTCCGGGCCAGCTCGGCCCGGGTGGTGTCCAGCTGCTCGCGGGTGGTGTCCAGCTGCTCGCGGGTGGTGGTGTGGGCGGCCCGGGTGTCGGTGAGGTCCTGGGCGGTGCGGGCGGCGTCGGCCTCGGCCCGTTCGGCGCGCGCCGTCGCGGTGGCGGTGGCGGCGTCGGCGGTGCGTAGGTCGGTGTGGAGCTGTTCGGCGCGGGCGTGGGCGGTGTCCAGGTCGTGGCGCAGTTGGGCGGCCTGGTCGCGGGCTGCGGTGAGTTCGGCGTCGGCGCGTGCTGCGGCCGCGGCGGCGTCGGCCTGCTGTTGGGTGAGGGCGGCGTCGAGGGCGTCCCGGTCGCGGGTCATGTCCTGCAGGGCGTCCTCGAGGCGGGCCCGGGCGGTCTCGGCGCGTTCGGCCCGGACGGTCTGGGTGCCGGTCTGTTCGACCTGGGTGTCCAGGTCGGCGCGGGTGCGGGCGTGGCCGGCCTGTTCGGTGGCCAGGGCCTGTTCGGCGGTCTCCGCCCGGGCGGTGGCCTGCTCGGCCTCGGCCAGGGCTGCGTCGCGGGCCTGCTCGGCGACTTCGGCGTCGGCGTCGGCCTGGTCGCGGGCGGCCTCGGCCGCGGCCCGGGCGGTCTGCGCCGCGACGGCGGCCGCGGAGGACGCCGCGGCGTCGGCCCGTGCGGTGGCGGCGTCGGCGCGGGCGGTCTCGGTCGCGGCGGAGGTCTGCGCCGCCGCGGCGGTCGGGTCGCCCATCGTGCGCAGCTCGTGGATCAGGGCCGCGCCGATCCGGGCCTGCTCGGCGATCGCCGCCTCCAGCCGGGCCTGCATCGACCCCGCGGCGGCCCGGGCCGCCGTGACCGGCTCGGTGACGGCCCGCAGGGTGCTCACCCCGGCCTCGCGCAGCTGGCGGCGCCGGGTGGCCGCGTTGGCCCGGTCGTGCCGGGTCCCGAGCACCTCCTGCCCGCAGTACGCCGCCGGACGGCCGCCGCCGGCCCGTACCGGCGCGTCGTGCACGCACCCGCCCGGCCATTGGCACGTCCCCGGCCCGCCGGTCGGCGGCGTCCCGGTCGTCGTCTCACCCATGGTTAACCCCTCTCGTTTCGTCAATCGTATCATGAAACGCAATCGTCGATTGCGTTTCCCTCAACAATTTACGGAACGGGGAGGGTGTCCGGTGGGTCAGCGGCGGCGGGCGGCGCGCGCCGCGGCGCGCAGGGCGGCGATGCGGGGGTCGGTGGTCTCGTCGACGGGGCGGACCGCGCCCGGCCGCGGCCGCGGGCGGCCCGCCGCCGGGCGACCGGCGGCGGGCGCCGGTGCCGGGACGGTCGCGGCGGTCTGCTGGGCCTGGTGGCGGCGGGCTGTGCGGGCGTCGGCGGTGCGGGCGGCGAGGTCGGCGCGGCCGGTGGTCCAGTCGTCGACGTCGGCCGCGGGCACCCTGGCGGCTTCGGCGGCCGCGGCGGCCGCGGCGAGCCGGGCGTGGGCGGCGAGCTGGGCGGCCAGTGCGGTCCCGGCGCGCCGGGACCGGGACAGGCGTGGGGGAGAGGCCGGGTCGGCGGGGTCGGTGCGCCAGGCCGCGAGGCGGTGGCGGACCCAGCCGGGTACGTGCCGGACGTCGGCGGCGACCAGGGAGTGGGGCCAGGGGGTGCCGTCGGGGCGGTGGTCGAGCGCCCACCGCAGGTCGGCGACGGTCCAGCCGGCCAGGTGCCATTCGCGGGCCAGGGCCGCGACGTGGGGGATCGAGACCCGGCGCAGGACCGGGTCGATCCGGTGGGCCTCGGCGGCCGCCAGGTGCCGCTCGTCGCGGGTGGTCGGCCGGACCGTGGTGGGCCAGCACGCGCCCGGACCAAGATCACAGCCTCCCCGGTCGGGGCGGTCCTGGCTCTGGTCCCCTCGCGCGGAGCGCGCCCACGCAGGCACCTCGCGCCCGCATGCCTGCGCCTCACGCGCGTGCGGGGGTTGATCTTTACCAAGTCCACCAAAGGTGGACTTGGAGGGGGTGACAGTTTCGTCCACAGGGGTAGCGGCGGGGGCGTCGTCCCTGGTCGAGGCGGGTTCGGGCTGCGGCCGGTCCGGTCCCGCGGGGGCCTGGCCCTCGTCCTCCTGGGCGTCACTGCCGCCGTCCTGGCGGCTACCGGCGGCCGGGACGTCGCCCAGGTCGGGGGCGGCCGCCTCGGGCTCCGGCTGCCCGTACAGGGCCCTAGGGATGGTCAGGACGTAGGCCTGGGCGAGCGGGCCGGCGTCGGGGTCCACCGGGTCGCTGGTCCGCCCCGGGGTGACGATCCCGACCAGACCCGCGGCCTCCAACCGGGCCCGGACCCGGGCCACCGTCCGCAGGGACAACGGCGTCCGCGTCCTGCGGAGCTGCCCGGCCCGCTCGGCGATCACCTCGTGGGTCGGGCGGGACAGCATCATCGACCAGTCCGAGCACAGGGCCAGCACCACCGCCACCGCCCACACCGACTCCCACGCATCGGCCCGCAGGTCGGCGAAGTCCGGGTGCTCCCACACGGCCGACAGCCACGCCCGCTGGTCCGGGGCCGTCACCGACTCCTCCGGCACCGCGGCCGCCCGGCACAGGGGGTGCAGCTCCCGCGACCGCAGGTCCGGCGGGACCGACCACAGCACCGGCACGCCACCCGGCCCGGTTCGACGCGCACGACGCCGACCCGGCCGGGACTCGCCCGAACGGGGGACACCGACCCTGCTGACATGCCCGGATACCCGGGCCTGCTGGTCGATGTCGGTAGCCGCGGCTACCGTGGTCACTGGACCTCCTGCACGCCTGACGGCGTGCTGGTCAGAGCCACCCGCGCGACCGGCCGCGAAACCAGATGCGCGCGAGAGGCTTACAGGGAGTCGAGAAGCCCGCCCCTGCAAGGGCGGGCCTCTCGCGTTTTGGGGTTAGGCGCTGGTCTTCAGCGGCAACTCCTCCTGATCGGTAGGAACGGGGCTGTCCCACCACAGCGGCCGACCGCGCTCGTCCAGCTGCTCGCGGTCGAGCAGGGCGTCGATGTAGGCGTTCACCGAGATGCCCAGTGCCTCAGCAGCCCGCAGGGCTTTCTCCCTGCG
>Ga0182021_10007066_pt1 | contig 13298 bp, 7 predicted proteins | sample 612E3MmetaG_FD_120493 | JGI IMG/M metagenome (GOLD analysis project Ga0182021, IMG submission 120493) | Permafrost microbial communities from Stordalen Mire, Sweden - 612E3M metaG (Illumina Assembly) | ecosystem: Environmental > Terrestrial > Soil > Wetlands > Permafrost | place: Sweden...
TCATCTATGTCTAGGGACCATCGTCTCTATCTCGATGACATCTTGAAAGCAATCGGTAATATCCAGAAATACAGGCCAAAACGAATCCCGGTGAAATTGACGAATCTAAATGATTCTCGTGTTTCCATCGTTTCAGCGATTTCTTACCGGTGTCCAGTTCCGAACTTCCATGGTATCGACTACAGCCTCCCCCTGTGTGCCACAAGGAGTAACCCGTATATATCAAGCCACTACGGCAGAAGCGGCGAGGGCAATGGCTTTCCGAACTCGTTGACCCATACGGGGTCGAGAGGTTTGCGTGTAACAAACCCCCTATCCAGCGAGTTGATCTCCACATTATCAAATGTCGCAAGCCAGAAGGGCATTCGAGAAACATGAGCAGGCTCGGCTCCCGAGTAATTCTCTTTGGCGGCAATCACTGCTGACCTGATGAGATCGAGCCTGGATGCCGAGGGAGCGGCTATGCAGATACGAGGAAATCGGGGGCTCGAGAGGTCGGTCTTGTATATGCGAGACACGCCGTACTGAAAAAAACGGAGCATCATTATTCTCAGTGACTTATTGTCCAGGGTATCCCTGTCAACCTGGAGGAAGAGCGTCGATCCATCGGGGGACCCGTTGATTACGCTCACGTAAAGGTCCGGATTTACGATCAGTTTCTTATTCCCTCTGGGAACATAGAACCTGCAGTCGCGATCGGGAATCCAGTCAAGGAGAGTGAAATCAGGAACGAGCTTCGAGAGCATCATAAGGTTAACAAGAAAGTTCGTTGCGATGATGTCATGACGGGAGCGTATTAGAAGATCGCCCGACCGCTTCGCAAGCCACCTCGGATCAGCGTGGCCTTCGACCCCGCGAGTATCCCTTATGGCTTCAGCCCCATTGGGCCCAAGAAGATAGGCGACGCGGTTAATTGTCCCTGATACGGGGATCGTTGATTTTGCAAGGTACCCGTTGTCGACGAGCTGCTTGATCCTTCTGGCAAGCGAACCTCTTGCATGATAAAGGTCCAGCTCAAAGCCATTGTGTTTCGAGTAGAAGAGGGCACAGATCTGTGTCTCTGTGAGAAAACCTATGCGGGAAGCCAGGCGGAGTATCTCGATATCGCGGGGCGTTAGAACAACGTTCGTCATTTCACTACCTCAAGAGTCTTGTCCTTGTTTTTCATGTGAAGGCAGTAATTGTCGAAATCCACGAATACCATGGCAAAACGTTCCCGTGCCCATCCTTCAGCTTCTCCGCCGGCGTCAATGAACGCCTCGTAAGCTTCTTTGCAGATCTGCGCCGAGAACGGATTCGTGGGGAGAGGGGTTACCTTCGTCTCGGGCTTCTGCTTCTTTCCGGGGATATCGAACGGCCTTGTTTCGTATCGCCATTTGCGAACCGCAAGCGGAGAGGCGTCTCGCGCTTCCTCGCGGATAGTCGCTATGACCCCTTTGATGCACTTCAGGGGAGTGCTCTTGATGCGGTCCCGGTTGGCATCCAGAACGAAAAGCGCCTGGTTGACTATCCAGCACTGACCAGCCTGCTGTAAGAGCTCCAACTTGCAATCGTCGTTGAGACTGATGACCTGACTGTCGCTGATAAGGCTCAAGACGCTATCGCGGATCCATGGATCATCCAGGCAGGCACGTTCTTCCCCTTCCCTTGAATTAGAATTTTCCCGACCACTACTACGTTCCTTTGATTCTAAAGTGGTGGTGGTTTTTTCTTCTAATTCTTCTTTCTCTATATAAGGGGTGGGGTAACCTTTACCTGGGGGTGGTGTAGATACTACCCCTCCTCTGGGGTAGCTCTGGGGTGGAGGAGTAGTTTCTACCCCACCTACAATATCCTGGGTTGAAGGCAGCGGATTTCTGGCCCCAATAGCCATGGAATCCGCGGAATCAGATGCGCGGGCCACTTCCTCCAGGAAGAGTTTTCGCACTTTCGCACTCTGGAATTTCTCCATTCCTCCGTTGGGAAAGATCAGATAGGTTGCATCATTGTTCTTCTCAACGTGCCGGTCGATGAAGCCGTGCGCTAACAGGCGGTTTAGTGAAAGTCCGATTGTCTTCTCGCTGATCTCGAGCTCCGATGCGATGGAGCGCCGGGAGGCCTTTGCGTAAAGGATTCCAAACGAAGAAACCTTGGCCTGCAGGCATAGCGTTAGAAGAACCAGGGTATCAAGCGGGTTTCCGGTATTCTTGTGGATGTTGACCATATCCGGAAAGACCTTTACGAAGATCTCCTTTGATTGCTCCCTGGTGATCTCTGAGCCTGGTACATCGCCGAGACGAAGCTTCTCGGCGATGACGATTTCGAGGTAGTCGTGAGAGCTAGCCACAAGCGGCCTCCTCTCTCGATAAGATACTGCGTGGTCGGAAATATGCGGCAAGGCCTAAGTGCTTGCTCATGTCCACGCATTGTCCACTGCGGGGGATTAATACAGTTTGAAACTGATCGACAAAAGAACGTCGGAAAATGCCTTCATAATGGGGAATATCAGAGGTCTGGAAAATGCGGCAATCGGGGCCAAATACGACTGAAAATCCTGGTGTCGGCGGTTCAAATCCGCCCCTCACCACCACCTCATATTGGCTATTTCAAGCGTATTATCGGCATTAGGCAATATTTGCTTGGTTAGCCTGATAGGATTGCTTCCTCTACAATATGTCTACAAAGAGTTCAGGAATTCCGCTTCTGCGTCGGGAAAGGAATCGCATTCTCTTCCTCGGCGTTGGTGCCAAAAACCGCGTCGTCGTACTCCTTGCCGGAGGTCGCATAGGCCCTGCGGAGAACGTGACCATACAAGTCAAGGGTTGCTGAGACTTTTGAATGGCCCATCTGTCGACTAACAAGCGTGGGGTCTTTCTTTAGGAACAGCGGCTAGCGTTTGTGGCACACCTAATCAGAGAAGCCGCCTATCGTGTCAGTACCGGCCCCACGGTTATTGAAGTACATGGAGCGCTCGACCATTATCTTTAGAGCCGGCTGAAGCGTCTTCACCACAGTTCCGGCCCTGCCGTTTGGAACTACGTCGGCCATGAAGAACGACTTTCGTGAATTAGCTTTGACCGTATCAAGATGCTTTTTAACTCCGCCTCCAGCCAGCAGGTAATCTATCTCGATTTGTACGTCGATACTGTTCGGATTTTGAACGAGTGTCCAAGTCTCCCATCCATTGGAACTCTGGCCGTCGGCGAAATAGAAAGTCTTATGTGGTGCTGCTAACCCTATCGAATCGTGGCAGGCTTCACCGAGTGGAGTGCCAGCCCCCCAGTACATCGACCTTTCCGCTACGATAGGCACGTCGGATTTGATGCTGGTGGAGAAGTCTTTTTTGACGAGGTCGTTATTAACACCTATGGTCTTTCGAGAATTGGGAGGCATGACAAACGGCGGCTTTGTGACCGGTCCTCCCGAAGTGTTGTAGGTAATATTTATCGTAGCGTTACTGTTGTTCGGATTCTGGACAAGGACATAGGTGGTGAAGCCCCAGTCCGTAGTGCCTTCGGCGAGATAGTATTGTTTCGAAGGAGACGGGGTGCCGATACTCTCGTGGCCTTCTCGCCTGTTATTGCGATACATAGACCTCTCGACGATTACGGGGGTCGTTTGAGACACAACCTTTATTGAAGCGTCCTTGGCACCTATGTCGTCCGCGATGTTGTACGTCTGTCTCGTGTTGGCTGGGATGACTTTTTGGAAAGTCTGTGGCGACTCTCCTTCTATCATATATGTAACCTGACAAACCGCTTTCTTGGCCGTTGGGTTCTGGATAAGAAGCCAAGTCTCAAATCCCCACTTAGACGAGCCTTCAGCCAAATACCATTTAGTATTGGGAGAGTTAACGCCGACAGAAGCGTGTGCTTCCGGGCTTTTGGCCCCCGGACCCGTCCAAATCATTGTACGGTCAACGGTTATTGTCTTCCCTTCGAGGCATTCTACCTTCGTGGAGAAATCCGCTTTTCCAATGTCATTGAACGGGTTGACGGTCGTCTGGCTGTTCGCGGGGAGGGAAACGTTGCTTCTCGTTATCGGGCCTTTGCTTGTCATATAGGTTATTTTCGCGGTCACGCTTTCGGGGTTGGGGTTGAGAATATTGACGTAAGAAGTAAAGCCCCAGTCTGACGAGCCCTCGGCGAGGTACCAGAGGGAGAGGGGGTTTACTGGTGTTGTCTTAACGGTGAAATTCACACCGTCACTTTCAGTGTGATAGGTACTTTCTGATACCATAACCGGTCCTGTGGTCGCGTCGGGAGGAACCGTACAGACAATCTTCGTGTCGGTCCACGAAGAATATTTGATAACCTGTTCTCCTCCGTCATCGAAGAAAACCAAGCCTTGTGTGTCTCCAAAATTACTACCTTCAATGGTAATCGTGTCTCCTATGAATCCTTCGGTTGGGGTTATCTTTGTTATGACCGGATGGACGTTCACAACTGTGAATCCGTCGGTGAGGGTGCCGCTTGCTCCATCTGAATCGGTCACCACAACGTCCCACGAGCCTCCCACTGCATTTGAAAGGTCGAAGGTACAGGTAGTACTCCAACTCCCACCGGATAGATTGGTCCAACTTGTTGTTTGGCCATCTATATCCGCCCGTCCTGATTTTTGAAGTTTTACAGAGCTGGGATAAACACCACTGGTTACATTTGAAACCGCAACAGACACACTTTCACTGCCGTTGTTTGGCATCGAGTTCGGCGTGACGGAACTAATAACAGGTGGAGGATTTGTGATTGTGAACCCGTTTGCCAGGGTGATGTTCTTGCCTCCACCGTTTTCCACAAACACGTTCCACCGGCCATTGACGGCACCAGTAAGGTCGAAGTCGCAGGTTATCTGTGTGTTTGAAACCCTTGCCACACTGGTCGCCGTTATAGGAGTCTGGCCTGATTTCTGGAGTTGAACCGTTGCAGAACTTCTGAAGTTCGTGCCTGCAAGGTTGGAAATATGGACAGTACCCGTATTCACACCCGTCGAAGGTGTTAGCCCCGTCACTGTGGGAACCGGGTTTGTGACTGCAAGACCGTTGGTGAGAGTGCCAGCGTTGCTGTCTGGATCAGTCACCACCACGTTCCAGTTGCCATAATTGATGTTGTCCACGTTCACGTCGCAGGTTATCTCTGCCGGTGAGTCAACGACCACGTTGGTTGCAGCAACGTCGGACTGTCCCGATTGGGTTATCTTTACCGAGGCACCGGTCACATAGTTGGTTCCTTGTACCGTCAGACTTGCCGTGCCGGTATTTTCCATGCTGTCAGGGCTGACGTTACTTACCGTAGGAGCCCCTTCATCGTCCAGCTTGACGGCGGGGTCGCCGTAGAGGTTGAAACCATACCAGTTGCAGAGTCCGTATGGTCCCCATCCCGAACTGTAGTTGTCGTGGTCGTCCACGTCAGCTAGTCGCAAAGCCTTTCCTACCCTCTGTCCGCCGTCCATAAGCAGATACCTGGTGAAAAGGTAATCCATCGTAGAGTTCCCGCCGTCGCTTGGACTTTCCCACCCACCAGAGAAATAGGTATCGCGGGTGCCACACACTATGTCGATTCCACCGTTCTTGAGTATGGTGGCCCCGAGGTTGTTTGTTTCTTCTGGGTACCCGTTTTCGCAGGAGCAAGCAAAGACTATGGCAGGGTAAGTATTGGAAAGCGTGTCGCTGTAGGAGAGGAATCCAGTCATCGTGTAAGAGCTACTTCCGCTTTGATAGTACCTGTAGGCACCCGTGTAGTTTCCGTGGCCCCACCAAGGCACCACTCCGTACCCCGTGTTATTCCACTGGTTTACCACGTTCGCTTCTTCCAGAGATTCGTCGGGAGTAACGGGGTCGGGCGTCAGCCCGGCTGTCTCATACATTGTGTGGCTGGAATAACCGGAGAGGTTGGCTATTATATCGGTCTTTATAACTTCACCCAAAGCCGACCCGTTGGTGGCAAAACCTTCTTTGCCAACAAACGAGGAGATGGCTTCAGGGAGAAGCACCCTGTGTTTCCAAGCCCCGGTGTTCGAGGAATAACTAACTACCTTGTTGCAGTACGCGGTCACGTCCGACGCGGTATCGAGAGGGATGCGTCCGACCATTACCTCGGGGTAGAAGTCCACCCCTCCTGTTTGGTCGTCAACGTTGTACTGACCGTATAGCCCGTCCCCGTTCAGGTCCCAGTTTCCAGTAAGGTCGGAATAGTAATAGTCGGTCGGGATGTAGTTCTCTCCGCTGGTAGAACCGTCGACAGAACAGTACCTCATCGGCACAGAGTTGTTGGAGCCTACTATCAGGACATAACTGATTCCCCACGAGAGGTATTTCGTCTGTAAAAAGTTCCTGATTTGTGCGGCGTTATCCGTACCGGAATAGTTCGCGTATATCCATTCTGTTGTGGTCACGTTGACCGAGAGACCCTGTGACTGACGGTAGGTTACGAGTGGTGCTATAGAGGAACTCAAGGCACTGGGAGTTATTACCACGTAGTCCGCTATGTTACCGGTTGACCCTGTGCTGTACCATTGATTTGCCTGCTGGGGGTTATCGACACCGGAACTGGAAATGTTCACTGGAGCCCTGTCGGTCTTCTTCAACGAAGGGGGTAGAGAAACGGTGGAGTAGTTTACCTTCACCGTCATCTTCGAACAGACCTCGATTACCCCGGACTTCGGGTAGTAAATGACGGGATTTACTGTTACGGCACCGAGAGATGCTTTTCTCATGTATCCCGTCGATTTCAGTTCGGCGGTCTTGTTCGGATACGGGTTGTTGGAATTGTAAGTCTTCGTATCCCTTGAAACCCGCTTGGGGGGTTCACCAGAAGAAGGCGCGGGGGGCTGTCCCCACTTCACCCTGTAAGTACCCTTGAGCCTAGACCACTTACTTGAAACTATCGAGACACCTGTTGCCTGTGTGTTGGGCGGGACGGCAACCGTGAGGCCCTTGACCGGCACGACCGGTTTCCCAACGTCCATCGAATTAGAACAGCCTTCCATCTTGAGTATCGTGATGCCGTTCTGGGTGGTGGTTTGAAGTTGGGGGAACGTTACGGGTATCAGGGTCGAGTCGGAGGCATTACTCTGTGCCTGAACGGGATAACTGAACAGGAAGAATATAACTATGAATGTGAAGGCCAGTACGACGGCCTTTAAGTACCATTTCTTCTGTGTGGAGAACATTCGTTTGTCCCCAATAGGCCCAAAATTCCTTCCTCTAGTTACTATCGAAATCATCCCAGTATAACTGAACCCACCAGGGGAGTGATTTCCTTGTATTCCCGACAGGCACCTACGGCTGCGAGCAGTCTGGTTTCGAAAGCTCGGACCGTCCAAATATCCCCAAGAGTTGCCGCATAGGTTCGGAGGTAGTTGGGCCGCCTCTCCCCTCATTTGGCTCCACCACCAGTCCGGTGTAGAATTCATCTGCGGCAAGGCAACCCAATGTCCGAGTAAGGCATTAATGAGAAAAGACCCATACGAAAGGTCCTTCGACGTTAACCCTGCCGACGAACTCACGTTCTGGTGCGGTATAGCAGACAAAAGGAAGCAGCTGGGGTCAAGCCAGCCAAGTTGAAGGTGTGGTTGCAGAAGGCCCCCGGGGACTTGCCGCGAACGAAAAAGAGTGGTACTCGAAGAAAGGGCAAACAGATGAAGAAAGCAATAATCCTCGGGTGCTTGGTATTGGCGGTCTTGTGCATTGCTGGGTGTGGAAACACGGTTGCCGGTACCTACAAGGGAAATAACGGCACAATACTGGTTATAGGTAATAATGGGTTCGCTCAATGGACGTTCCCTCCAAAAGTTACAGGTAATAAAGTACCGATAATATCCAGTTATATACACTACAGGGTTAAAGGTGATGTATTGAGCATCGTTCCCAACGGAACCGATAGTCGCGGGAAGACCGTTAAGCTCTCTTTCAACTTCAAGATACAGGGTAACAAGTTGATATCGTTGGATGACAACGGACGGGCTACAAAGGATGTCTACACGAAACAGTAGGAACCAAGGAGAACAGCCCTGAAACACAACCGAAAGGCCATCCTTATTGCTACGCTGATTATATAAGGAGAGCCTCGAGACGAGGGAGATGACGAAGCAGTAGGAACCCGACTCGGGTAGAATGCGAAACAGGCTGGATTCTGGATGAATCGACAGAGCGGCGAACAGACATTGGGGGTTGCATGCAGCGGATGAGTCCGGGCAACTGTCGCAGCTCGCGTTTTTCCTTGAAAGCCATCATGCTCTTATCGATCGCGGCGCTCGTGCTCGCAGGGTGCGGCACTTCCTACTGGACCAACATCACCGAGAAGGGTCTTGCTCCATCGGTTGTCTCCAGCATCAGTTCCGTTGTAACCGACCCGGCGCACGACATCATTTATACCACCACCAGCGGTCAGGGAGTCTGGCGTTGCACCAACCCGGGCACGAACCCCAACTGGACTCACATGTTGGGAGGAGCAAAACTAGACTTCGTAAGCTGCGTTCTCTACGAGCCTACCCACAACGTCCTATACGCGGCGGCCAACTCCGGTGTATACAGGTGGGCCAACCCCGCGAGTTCGGCGTCGTGGAACTCCGCTAACGGTGTGGGTGGCAATTCCTCTCTTGCCTACGACCCAGCGCGCGACATGCTCTACGCGGGGACCATGGCCGGCGTCTATGGCTGCACAAACCCCGCAAGCTCGCCTGTCTGGGCAGACACCGGGGGAGGAGTGGAGGGAAGCAGCATATACTCCCTCGTCTGCGACCCGGCCCACAATGTCCTCTATGCGGGGACCGACACCCAGGGGCTCGGGATATGGAAGTATCAGGGAGGCGTGTGGACCAACCTGGACAAGAACTTCAGCGCGTCCAAGTCTATTGGCAGCACCTGGTCGCTCGCTTACGACTCGGCGCGCGACGTGCTCTATGCGGTAACTGACAAAGGGATCCTGCGCTGCGCGAAGCCTGGAACCACTCCTTCCTGGGCGAGTATAAGTGAAGGGATGAGCTCATATACTTTCGGATCCCTGGCCTACGACCCAGGCCACAACATGCTCTATGCGGGCGCCGTTGTCCCCGGGCCGCCGCCCACCCCGATAGGCACAAAAGTTCCGACGCCAAAGGTCAACACGAAAAGCCACGGCGTCTGGGCCTGCGCCAACCCGAACACAAACTCCTCCTGGACAGACACGGGTGGAGCGTTGATCTCGCAAGACATCGAGGACGTGTGCTTCGACGCTACACAGCGCGTCCTCTACGCCGTGGCCGTACAGAAGGCCGTCTGGCGCTACAAGCCCCCGGCGAACCACTGAGCTGAGCCTTTCGGCTTTCGCCTTCTTTGCCATGCCCGGCGGACCTCCCCCGGGCATGAGCACGCGTCCTTGCTCATCAGTCCGGACGGAATAATGATAGGATTTCGGTGTTGGAAGAGGCATCTGGGGAATTCCAGCTAGAGGCAGAGAACTATAATATACCCCTGTCCGAATTGCTGCGTAGAATCTTGGACGAACACATAGACGGAAAAAGGAGTAAGATGGCTGGGTTTTACGATAAAAACTTCAGCGACATCGCGCTGGATTCCCTTGAGGACGCCTTTTACGTCCTTTCCGTAGCGGAGAACGGCAGGTTGGTGCGCTGGAACGACGCCTTTGCCGAGGTTACCGGCTATTCCGACGAAGAACTCTCCAAGATGACCTTTTTCGACTTCTTTGACGAAGAAGGCAAGGAACAACAGGGGGATTTCCTACTCCGACTCCTGAAAGACGGTCACGGGACGTTGGAGATAGACATCGCGGACAAGAACAGCAACAAGATTCCCTACGAGTTCCACTCCACCCTCGTCAAAGACCCTGTAAGTGACGAACCTGTGGCTGTAGTCGGAACAGGCAGGAACATATCGAAGCATAAAGAGTGGGAAGCAAGGCTGAAAGAAAGCGAGGATAAGTATCGCCAGATATTCGAGCATGCCCTAGAAGGCATTTTCCAAACCTCTCTCGACGGTAAGATAATAAGTGCCAACCCTTCGCTTGCTAGAATGTACGGTTATGACAGTCCTGAACAAATGAAAGAAGAAATATCGGATGTCGCCACTCAACTTTATGCAGACCCCGAAGATAGAGAAGATTTCAAGAAGTTAATTCTTGATGCAAACAAGGTCGAAGCATTTGAAACGCTTTTCAAACGTAGGGACGGAGAAACGGTTTGGGTATCAATTGATGCACACACAGTTAAAGGCGAAAGCAACAACATTCTCTACCTGGAAGGCACTACCGAAAACATAACGGCAAAAAAAGAATACGAAGATAAACTCAAAAAAGCCAACAAGGAACTTGAAGGGTACTCACACACGGTATCTCACGACCTTAAAGGACCTCTCACGGCTATTTTTTTGGCACACGAAGTGGTGGCTAGGTTAATCGAAAGCAAGGCACCCGAACTACTGGACGAAACCTCCGAAGTAATGCAGATTTCTTCCAGGAGCCTTGAACGTGCCACAGGACTTATAGACAGCCTCCTTTCAATGGCTGAAACGGGGAAACCGGAAGACACCTGCCCTGTTGACTTGAACGAGAAGATAAAGAATATCCTGTTCGAGAAAAAGACCGAACTGGACGCAAAAGGAATAGAAGTAAAAACTGACGACTTGGGTAAGTTGGTGGCAAATCCCACCCACGTATATCAGATTTTCAGCAACCTCCTACGAAACGCCATGAGTTATGTAGATTCTGATAACGGGCTAATCGAGGTAAAGAAACTCGACGAGAACAGGTACCTGGTCAGAGACAACGGACCCGGAATATCTGAAAAGGTTATTGACGACATCTTTGATCCTTTCGTGAAAGGCGTGGGCGGGGATACGGGTCTAGGGCTTTCGATAGTGAAGAAAATCGTGGAGACGTATGGTGGAGAGATAAAAGCGTATAACGATAATGGTGCCTGTTTCGAGTTTACCCTAAAGGATTACAGTGAAGAACAATAAGCAACCCATGCTTCAACTGAAATACTCAAACTAATCGAGCCCGTCAACTGAAAAACACAAAGCAGAAAGCTGAGAAGCGAAAGGGTGGAGCCCTGTCGCCCCTTGCCGCTGAGAACACAGTGATGATTATCGCACTCATGGCCAGCGCCGTCCTGATATGGCTATTCTGCGCCTTCTCAGCCACGGCCGTCGCCCGGGCCAACGGGTAGAGTCATGCGCCGCCTGTCATGAAACCTTCTCAACTCCCTTTCTCCCCAAGGTGTTTTCTAATCAGGAAAGCATGTGCGACTGGGGTCGCAAAAGACAACCAGACAAAGAACGCCAACGCGAAAGGCACGGACACCAGAAGCACCGCGGGGCTCTGATTGAAAGCTGTAAGCGTCCGCGGGTGGTACCTCGCGGTATCGGGTAACCAATACGCGGTAAACAACGTGGACGCCATCAGGGTACCAAGAGTGTTCGCGTTCCAGCCACAGATCACGCAGGTCGTGATTGCCAAGCTGAGATACCATGGCAGTATGTAAGGCGCAGTAAAGAACCATACCAGAACTATTGCGGCAGTCGAGGATGTCATAGAGCGGAAGTCACGCACTCTATGCAGGAAATACAAGCTCAGGGTCAAGAAGACAAGCATGCACGTTAGACTCGCAACACTCGTTGCCAGAGTGCCTGCCGTGTGCTTACTTACGCCTGTCGCAAGGAGCATTTGCGCGATAATGCCGCGGACGAATGTTGGCAGGGACCCTGCCGAGAAATGCTTGGCTATATCGATCATCGCTTTGAACATCCTCGGGCCTGCCCAAAAGGGGATGTAAAGCGCGGCAGTGACGGACACGACGACTGCCATGGCCGCGCACATCTTTCTGAGGACGTTACCCCTCAAGGACCGGAACATGTAAACCAGGTAAGGAAGCAACACGAGCGCCGCTGTTGCCTTGGTCAATGCAGCGAGAGTGATCGAGACAAGCCCCCAGAAGGCATGGTCATGCCTGCATAAGTAGAATCCGACCAGCACGAAGAAGATCATGATGGAGTCGTTGTGACCCCCTCCGCAGATATGGGGGATAAGGATAGGGCTCCACGCGGTGAATAGAACAGCGAAGTTCTCGCGGCCAGGGGATATGCGCTTTGTCAGCCAGTAGACCAACGGAAGTGAGCCCGCAAAGAATACTGTTGCGAGAATCTTGAAGCCAAGCACATTGGACGCAATACTGTTCCTCCCTGCAAAGCAAACAATCGCTGAAAGGGAGTTGAAGACGGGCCCATAGACGCTGGCACTGTTCTGCCAGTCAATCAGAGGGCGGAATACATCTGCTTTTTGCATGGCTGGCGTCAAGAGAAAGGGGTTCGATTTGTAGACAGTCATCGCACGCCCCTGGAATGCATATGAAAACAGATCTCTAGTGCAGAATGACGGGATAAATAGAAACATCAATGCGAACAGAAGGAACCCGCCAACTATCAGGACGGTAGTGATCCTGCGATTATCTTTGCGAACTATATATGCTGCCACGAGATATGCCGCAATCAGCAGAACTAGAACGCTGTAATAGAAGACTGACTGGCCGGCCCGTGGAAGAGACCCCAACCGCAGCCAGCGACCTGGCCACGTCAGAGGACCTGCGTAAGTCGTATGACTCGCGTCGTAAATGAGCCCATTGCTTCTAAGACTGCTACCTGCCTGTAATGCTTTCAAATGCACATTTAAGGCGAAAGAGATTAAAAGTGTGTAGCACAAGAGTGATGCAAGACCGCAGACTGTGAGGATCCGGATGCGTGCTCTCGCGCTCAACTTGTTTGGGCTACAAGTTGTGTCGGCACCCGTGTAGCTTCTGCCAGAGAATTCTTGGAGTCGCTTTAATGTGCCCTCGAAGAAATCTACAGACATGAAAGTTCGATTGATCCGACATTTCCCTCCATCCACTTCTCAACGTCGTAATATTACCATGTTCAGGGCCGATTTCACTCCCTGAAATCCGACTACAGCGTGCAAAAGCCCTCCCACTATCACCACGCCAGTAAAAGCGGATTTGTCGCCCGGGGCGTGCGGGCCGGCCTCGTGCGCCTGTGCCCGGTTGAGGTGCGGGACGTCTCTGCCGTGAACCCCCCTACCGTCCACGGTTGCGCATCGGAAATCGGCCTCGGATGGGTATTATGATGGCGCCGGCGGTTGCAAATGAGAAATGATATACGGCGCGCATTGATCCAGTAGATTCCCTTCCTCCACATGAAAGCGCCCGCCTTGATGACGGGCGCTTCATCACGCTTTCTGGAATATGCCGTGCACCGACCGCCTACGGTGTAAATCCCATCACGTCGCTTCCACCTGTCCAGACCCCCTGATAGTTGAAGTACATGGGGCGCTCGA
>Ga0182021_10007068_pt1 | contig 13296 bp, 12 predicted proteins | sample 612E3MmetaG_FD_120493 | JGI IMG/M metagenome (GOLD analysis project Ga0182021, IMG submission 120493) | Permafrost microbial communities from Stordalen Mire, Sweden - 612E3M metaG (Illumina Assembly) | ecosystem: Environmental > Terrestrial > Soil > Wetlands > Permafrost | place: Sweden...
ATTCCTCATGCAAGGGAATTATTGACGGAGGATACAGGAATTATTTTTGATTTTCGCAACTCACAACAATTGGCCGATGGCGTTCTCCGGTTACTCAACGATGACCCATTACGAAGGAATATCAGTTCAAATACTTTGGAGAAAATAGTTTCCACAGCCTGGGAAAATTCTGCCGTTGCGCATGCCATGCTGTTGGAAAAAATTACCGGTGCTGAAATTACATTACAATATAACCTTCCGGCCATCAACCTGGACCACATGAAAAAAATGACGACCAATACCGGGATCATCCAGTTTTCCAAAATCAATCAACCCGATATCTGTTCCGGTTATACCCTGGATGATAATGCCAGGGCCTTGGTAGCCATGTGTATGTATTTTAAATTGACCGGCGATCAAGAAAGAATGGCTGACATACATAAATACTTCAGTTTTATAAAAAATTGTCAGCAACCTGCAGGCGACTTTTTAAATTATATAGATAAGGATAACAGATTTACCGGTCAAAACAAAACAGCTAATTTAGATGATGCCAATGGAAGGGCTGTTTGGGCTTTAGGATATTTAATATCGTTAACAAACTTGTTACCCCGGGAAATCATTTCGGACGCCGGAACAATCATTGATAAATCTCTTCTTCGTACTGGCACAATGCATTCTACACGGGCTATGGCTTTTGCTATAAAAGGGTTATATTATTATAACAGCACATTAAAGTCTCCTGAAAATGCTGTCCTTTTAAAAACATTAGCCAATCGTTTGGTTCAGATGTATAAACATGAATCGAATGAAAAATGGGCATGGTTTGAGGGTTATCTTACCTATGCCAACAGCATATTGCCAGAGGCCATGTTATATGCCTGGTTGTTAACCGGAGAAACAATTTATAAAGACATCGCCATATCATCGTTAAATTTTCTGTTGTCGCAAACGTTTAATGAAAACGGGATAGAAGTAATTTCCAATAAAAACTGGCTTCAAAAGGGACAGGTAGCAGGACATTTCGGCGAACAACCCATTGATGTTGCTTATACCATCATGACATTAAGTAAATTTTACGATGTATTTATAGACGAAGATTACCGCCTGAAAATGGAAACGGCATTCAATTGGTTTTTAGGGAACAACCGGTTACATCAGATTATTTATAATCCATGTACTGGCGGTTGTTACGACGGGCTGGAGGAAACACATGTGAACCTCAACCAGGGAGCAGAGTCAACGGTAAGCTACCTGATGGCAAGATTAACGATGGAAAAGTATGATTCCAGTTAAGTAAATGAATTATGAAAGCAAACTCAAACTCAGCATCAATTAAAGTTTCAAAAGGATCAGGAATAAAAAGGAAGATAAAAACAACATTTTTTTTATTTATTGCTCTGATCTTAATTGTAACAGGTATTTTCATTTACTGGAAATATTTCTATACATACAGTGATGGTTATCGTGCAGGATTATTGCAGAAATTCTCTCACAAAGGCAATATTATCAAAACATATGAAGGCGAAATGATATTAAGCAGTGTGACGAGTAATGCGAATGTTGCCCTTGCATCCGAAAAATTTTATTTTTCGGTTATCAGCAAAAACCTGGCACAACAGTTTGATACTATACAGGGGCAAATGGTGATCGTTCATTATAATCAAAAGAATGGCGTATTATTCTGGCGCGGAGACTCGCAATATCTGGTTGACAGCGTAAAACGTAAAAAATAGTTTTCTTTAATAACAGAGACCTTATTCTCAAATAAAATATTCAATAACATGAAAACAAATAATATGAAAAAAGTACTGATTGCGCTGGATTATGATCCAACGGCACAAAAAGTGGCAGAAACAGGTTATTCATTGGCTAAATCTATGGGGGCTGAAGTTATATTGCTGCATATAGTATCAGATCCGGTGTATTATTCTTCAACGGGATATTCTCCGATCATGGGGTTTACCGGTTTGGATATGGAGCCATTGCAATTAGACAGTGTTGATGGATTGAAAAAAGCATCTCAACATTTTCTTAATAAATCAAAACACCACCTTGGTGATAATACTATTCAAACCCTTGTAAAAGAAGGTGATTTTGCTGAATCTATATTAAGGTCGGCGAAAGACGTGCATGCTGATATTATTGTTATGGGTTCTCATAGCCGGAGATGGCTGGATGAAATACTGATGGGAAGTGTTACGGAAAAAGTTTTACATCATACATCAATACCACTTTTCATCGTCCCAACTAAAAAACGTAATTAACTTCAACTTAAACATTACTTCCAATTCTCCCTTTTTCCTGATCGTACCTTTCAGGCCATTATTACTGTGTAATGATTTGGAACGGTTTTTTATCCTAAAAAGAACATGTGGAAAAGATGTAACTTTTTTCTAAAATTATGTAACACATATTTTAGTTAAGGTTTCGATATTTATCACGTTTTGAAAATTCATTTACAAATTAAAAATTTTAGTTATGAAAAAGCTTATTAGAATTGTCCTTGCAGTTGCAAGTATTCTTTTCATTACCGCACTGATCATTAACCCGGTATCTGCCCAATCAGCTCAAAAAGGAGGGCAGAAGGAGAAATCGATCCCTGACGGTGTAATGAAAATTGCTGAAAAATCATGTGTGAATTGTCATACCGAACCCGGTAATTTCATGGCCCTTTCACATGTTAATTTAACAATTTGGGATAAATATTCGCCGGAGAAACAGGCTGACAAAGCAAAAGCAATGTGCAACATGGTATCGAAAGAGAAGATGCCTCCTAAAAAATTCAGGGAAAATCATCCTGATGGTGTTCCGACCAGGGAAGAAATTAAAACGATCTGTGCCTGGGCAGAATCGATCCAGGTCGCAAAAAAGTAAAAAATGATTTCCGCTTATTAATAGCGGAAACATTGATTAAGGCAGGTGCTTAATTTGGTTTAAGTATAATTCATCAATACAAATGAAAGCAAAAGAAGACAATAGGAACATGCCTGTGGATCAGGCAGGCAACCAGGAGAAAATGGATCTCCTGGGATACATGATATATCATGCCAGCGAAAACCCTTACAGTAACTACCAAAATGGGAAGACTTTAAATACTAAAGATATCCCCTGGTCAGAATCCGATGAAATCCAGGAAAATTTTGGAAGTGAAGATGAAGAGAATGACTTTTACAATTGGGCTCCGGGGAAATGATGATAATGAATAACGCAGCAAAAGGGAAATCAATCAAAATTAATTTTACACGGAAAAAGAACACCTATGAAAGGCAATAAAAAAGTAATTACAGTCCTGAATTCGCTTCTGGCAGATGAACTCACTGCCATAAACCAGTACATGGTGCATTCTGAAATGTGTGCTAACTGGGGTTACCTTAAACTTCACTCGGCGATCAGAAAACAGGCAATGGATGAAATGCATCATGCTGAGTGGCTTATCGAGCGAATCATTTTTTTTGATGGTTCGCCAACGGTAACCAAACTTAATTCGATCAAGATTGGGAAAACTGTTACAGAAATGATCGGTAACGACAATGACGATGAACTTGATGCTGTGCGCGCTTATAATGACGCAATCAAACTCGCCCGTGAAGTTGATGATCAAGGCACGGTTGACCTGCTGACGAGGATACTTAAAATGGAAGAAGGTCACGTAGATTGGGCAGAAATACAACGTTCACAGATTGACCAAATGGACCTGGAGAATTATCTGAGCAATCAGACTGAACTCCCGGTAAGCTGATTCATCATCTTTTAATCTTTCCTGACATCACTCCAATCACACCCATTCCGAAAAGGAAGTGGGTGTGATTGATATTGAAAATAGAAGAAGAGCTGCCTTATTTGTTGATGGGGGAATGACCTTATATCCTGGCTTTTCAACCAATGGTTAAACGGGAACTGCATATAAATCCATAAAATGCGTCATTCGATGAAAAAGTATAATACGAATGAAGAACAACGCCTGGCAAAGCAGCAGGAAAATAAGCTTCCTACGGCAAGCTGGGGCCCTTATCTGAGTGAACGTCAATGGGGCACAGTACGTGAAGACTATAGCAAGGATGGAAATGCCTGGGAATATTTTCCACACGAACATGCACGCTCAAGAGCTTATCGTTGGGGAGAAGACGGACTGGCAGGCATTTCTGATGCTCAATGTCAGCTTTGCTTTGCCCCTGCTTTTTGGAATGGAAAGGACGCGATCCTGAAAGAAAGATTATTTGGGCTTACTAACCTGGAAGGAAATCATGGTGAAGATGTAAAAGAACTGTATTATTATCTGGATAATACCCCCACTCATTCCTATATGCAGTATTTGTATAAATATCCCCATGCGGCATTTCCATACGAGCAGTTATTGAAGGAAAACAAGAAACGATCCTGTATGGAAGAAGAATTTGAGCTGTTGGATACAGGAATATTTGAGGGAGGGAACTATTTTGACATTACGATTACGTATACTAAAATTGATCCGGAGGACATTTGCATTCTCATAGAAGCGAAAAACCGGAGTAATAAAACAGCCCCACTCACTGTTTTGCCGACTCTCTGGTATCGTAAACAATGGTCACCCGATCTGATCGAGGGCAAGCCGGAAATCCACATGCAAAAAAAATCCGGAAAAGTATCCTGTGTTAGCGCCACCCATCCGTTTATTGGCCTATATTACCTGTATTTCGATCCCCCGGATCAGGTATTATTTACGGAAAACGAGACCAATAAGGAAAAGATTTTCAAGAGTGCCAATGAATCATCTTTTGTAAAAGATGCCTTTCATACGGCAGTAATCAATAATGACTTTGCTCTTTTTAAGAAGAAGAATACAGGCACAAAATTCTCCCCGCTTTACAAAGTGAATGTTGAACCCGATGGTACAGCCAGGTTCCGGCTACGAATATCCAGGAAGAAAGACTTGCCAAATCCTTTGGGTCAGGAGTATGATATTGCTTTCAAAAATTCAAAAAAGGAAGCGGATGATTTTTACAAAAACATTCTTCCGGCTAACCTGTCTCCTCAAGAAGCCCTGATAGCGAGGCATGCTTATGCAGGCATGCTTTGGAATAAGCAGTTCTATTACTATGATGTCAGGCAATGGTTGCAGGGAGATAAAGGGCAACCCGCTCCGCCTGTAGAGCGATTAACCGGAAGGAACAGCAATTGGAAACACCTGAATAACCGCGACATTATTTCGGTGCCTGACAAATGGGAATTCCCTTGGTATGCCTCATGGGACCTGGCCTTCCATATGATTGTTTTTGCTTATATTGATCCACAATTCGCCAAACGACAACAAATCCTTATTAACAGGGAATGGTATACACGACCCAATGGCCAGATACCTGCTTATGAATGGAATTTTAGTGACGTTAACCCTCCTGTGCAAGCATGGGCTGCTATGCGGGTGTATGAAATTGATAAGAAAAAGACAGGCATTGGTGATATTGATTTTCTCAAGCGCATCTTTCAGAAATTAACCATCAACTTTACCTGGTGGGCAAATCAGAAAGATGCTAAAAATAGCTATGTTTTTGAAGGTGGATTCCTGGGCCTTGATAATATTGGGGTTCTTGACCGCAATACCATAATTAAAAAAGGCTATATCCTGCAGCAGGCCGATGGTACCGCCTGGATGGGAATGTTTGCGACATACATGTTAGAAATGGCCCTTGAAATCGCACAATACGATGATACATTTCAGGATGTCGCCCTGAAGTATTTCGAACAATATACCTTAATTGCTGAATCATTAAATACAGATGGACTCTGGGATGAGGAACAAAACTTTTTCTATGATGTACTTAAATATCCTGATGGTAAACAAGTACCCGTAAAAGTACGTTCCATTATTGGCCTCACTTCAATTTTTTCAGCTCTCTATCTTCCTGAAAATGTATTGAATAAGCTTGAACAATTTAAACATGGAATTGATTGGTTCAGGAAGTTTTGCGAAGAACGAGGCCTGTATATTGCAGTTATTCAGAAAGAAGGAAAAGAACAGAGTGATATGCTCATTTCCCTTATTTACCTGGAAAAACTGCAAAAACTCATGAAGGTCCTACTCGATGAGGAAGAATTCCTCTCACCTTATGGTATCCGGTCTGTTTCAAAAAAACATACCACTGGTTACGAGATTGAGATCGATAAACAATTATTTTCTCTCCAATACGATCCGGGAGAATCAACGACTAAAATATTTGGCAGTAATTCCAATTGGCGGGGTCCCATCTGGTTCCAAATGAACTATCTTATCATACGATCGTTAAAAGCATACTACCAGTATTTTGGTAATGAATTTAAAGTGGAATTTCCCACCCGGTCAGGGATTTACGTGAACCTGAAAGAAGTGGCCATCCAACTTAACATGCGATTACAAAAGATATTTACTGCAGACCAAAATGGTAACCGGCCTGTACATGGACGGTTTCAGGATTTTTACCGGCATGACGAAAATAAAGACCTCATTCTCTTTCATGAATATTTTCATGGAGAAACAGGCATAGGGCTCGGGGCATCTCACCAGACCGGTTGGACGGGACTTATTGCTGCATTAATCCAGGAAGTGAACGAAGTGGTTAAGGGAAACGTGTGAATCATGTAACTCTTTTCTATTATAGTGTAACACTTTGCAGATTAAAAATACCAACCTTTGTTCTTTTAAAAATCATACAGAATTTAAATTAGGACACCATGAAATAAATAACAATTATGTTCTCTGCAAGGCAAATCCCCATTGGGTATTAGCCGAGATGATAATGAATGAACACCTCAAATTGACAACCGATGAAGCAGTGCAACGAATCAAAAAGGATTATCATGCTGATGTCCTGGCATAGGATAAAGTACACGATGAAATTCTAAAAATGTCAGATATGCTTGCTGATGGTATTGTCAAACAATTTCAGGAAAAATTTAAAATAGTTCCTGCGAAGAAAGTAACAAAATAGATTAAGAAAGTCACGGTTGATAAATCTTTCAGTAAAATGCAAAAAGAAAAAAACGGCAAAACAAAAATTCCTGGTCAGAAAACTCATACCGAAGAGAAAAAAAATCTCGAGGGATATCCATTATATCCTGCCAGCGAAGATATCTACAGTAAATTAAAAGAAGAGAAGAACATTAATCCTGAGGAGATTTCCAAAATCAAAGAATCCAATGAAGATGATGGGGCAGGAACAAGGAAAGGGCTGGATTTTAATGACAATAAATCCGGCAGTTACTTAGATGTTCCGGGTTCAGAATTGGATGATGCACAGGAAAATATCGGAAGTGAAGATGAAGAGAATAACTATTACAGTTTAGGAGGTGATGATCATAACAATTTAGATGAGGATAAAGAAGAATGAAAAAGAAAAAGCTGACTACTGCAGGCGGCAGACCTTATTATGAGTTTGAAAACTCTATGACTGCTGGCAACCGGGGCCCCATCCTTTTACAGGATTATTTTCTCCATGAGGACATGGCCCACTTTAACCGTGAACGTATTCCTGAACGGGTCGTTCATGCAAAAGGAGCGGGCGCTTTCGGCACTTTCACTGTAACAAATGACATCACACAATTTACAAAAGCGAAAATATTTTCTGCAATTGGCAAGCAAACAAAAATGTTTGCAAGGTTCTCACAGGTTGGAGGAGAAAAAGGAAGTGCCGATACAGAAAGAGATCCTCGTGGTTTTGCCCTCAAGTTTTACACCGAAGACGGTAACTGGGATTTGGTAGGCAACAACACCCCTGTATTCTTTATTAAGGACCCGAAAAAGTTTTCACATTTCATTCACACACAAAAGCGCGATCCCAGAACAAATTGTAAAAGCCCTACAATGATGTGGGATTTTTGGAGTCTGAATCCGGAAAGTATGCATCAGGTAATAATACTGATGAGTGATCGTGGAACTCCATATTCCTATCGAACCATGAATGGTTTTGGCAGCCACACTTTTTCGCTTTACAATAAAAATAATGAACGGATCTGGACAAAATTTCATTTCAAAACATTACAGGGAATAAAAAATTTCAACGGAAAAGAAGCTAATGAAATGCGTGGTATTGACCCTGACCATGCACAACGGGACTTAGTGGAAGCCATTGAAAAAAAAGATTTCCCGAAATGGGCATTGGCCATTCAGGTGATGACCGATAACCAGGCAAAACTATTTAAATGGAATCCGTTTGACCTCACGAAAGTATGGAGTCACAAAGATTTTCCATTGATTGATGTGGGAATCATGGAACTGAATGTAATTCCGGAAAACTATTTCCGCGATGTAGAGCAATCTGCATTTGCTCCGGCTAATGTTGTCGATGGAATTGGGTATTCGCCTGATAAAATGCTGCAAGGTCGTTTACTTTCCTATCCTGATGCACACCGTTACCGGTTAGGTGTCAACTATGAACAAATACCGGTAAATAAATGTCCTTATGTGGTTTCAAATTATCAGCGTGACGGGTTTATGCAGTCAGGAGATAATGGGGGAGCAAATCCGAATTACCGCCCAAATAGTTTTGATGATATTGTTGCAGACAAACGTTATAAAGAACCAGCGATGCATCTTGAATCAGACATTGCTGATTGGTTTGATCGCAATGAAAATGATGATGACCACTATACGCAACCAGGCATTTTGTATCGTGAGGCAATGAGCGGGCAGGACAGAATAAATTTAGTAAACAACATTGTAGGATCTATGAGTGGTATTACCGGAGAAAAGAAAAATGAAATTATTAACCGTCAATTGTTTCATTTCTTCCATACCGATCGTAACTTAGGAATGGCGGTAGCCAAGGGTTTGGGTGTTTCCCTTGATGAAACCGAAATGAATAAGATTTCATCCCATGACCTGTAGAGTTAACTTAAAATATTAATTTAATATTCAGAATGATGGAAAACTCCATGGTAAAAAAATTTCCGGGTAATTGGTGTTACGTTAAGAGGATTTGGTAAATCGGATAAACCTTACGGGACATATAATTACGATATACATACATCGGATTTAAAAATGGTTTTAAGTAAACTGGATATACAAAATGCTGTTTTAGGTGGATTTTCCATAGGAGCGGCCATAGTTTATTCCTTGAGGAAACCTCCAAATTTAATGCAGAACTGATCAAATTTGCGGAAACTTGAAACGGATGGAATAAATGCAAAGGAAAACTATATTCATTTTATCATGGTTTGATAAAAACACGGTGAAGCATCTGCGGTTGCCGTTTTCGTTTTTTTTAATGCCCGTCTTTTTATTTGCTTTAAGTCAGTCAGGAACCATTAACTGGCAAACAACGATCCTTGCATTTGTGATTTTGCACCTGTTCATTTTTCCTTCCAGTAATGGATATAACAGTTACCAGGATCGGGACGAAACCAGCATTGGTGGCTTAAAACATCCTCCGAAAGTGACCCGGAATTTGTTTTATGCCACACTGTTTCTGGATAGTATTGGCGTGTTGTGCGCTCTGTTCGTTTCAGCCTACTTTTCACTATTTGTTTTGATTTTTGTACTCATGTCACGGGCTTATAGTTACAGAAATGTGCGGTTAAAAAAATATGCTGTGATCGGATTTCTCACCGTATTCATTTTTCAGGGAGCATTTGTTTATTTGATGGCATCTTCAGCCATTACTGATTTTTCTGTTGAAAATTTTTTTACCCGGAATAACATCCTCTGCATGAGCGTGGCCAGCTTTTTCATTGGCAGCATTTATCCCCTCACTCAGATTTATCAGCACGAAGCCGATAAAAAAGATGGAGTGAACAGCATTAGCTATAAACTTGGATATACAGGTACCTTTGTATTTTCCGCCATATTATTTTCATTAGCGACCATTTTCCTGTATTATTATTTCAATTTTAAACATCAGCAAATCGCTTTGATATTGTTTTTGTTAATCATGTTGCCCGTGGTTACAAAATTGATCCTTTGGTTTAACAAAGTTCGTAAGGATACGATGAATGCAAATTTTGAAAACACAATGACAATGAACCTTCTGGCATCAACCTGTATGAATTTGTATTTTCTGTTACTGATTTTTAACAATCATTATACCTGGTTTTAATCATGAGTAAAATTATTTCAATAGGCACAGCCGTACCAAAATACAGTGCAAGACAAAGCACCATATTGGAATTCATGGACGCAGCCTATAACGACGTTACAACTTCGCGTAAGCTAAAATTATTATTCAACTACAGCGGGATAAATACCCGTTATTCCATTATTCCGGATTTTATTACAGACACTACTGAACACTATCTTTTTAATGGAAATCAAATTATCCCCACGGTTGAAAAAAGACTGAATATATTTAAGGAGAATGCTGTTTCTCTTGCTGCTGAAGCTGTTCAGAATTCGTTAATAAAATTGAATACAACTCTGGATGAGGTTGAAATCACCCATTTAATTACAGTGACCTGTACCGGATTATATGCTCCCGGCCTCGATGCTGCCTTAATTGAAAAATTGAATTTACCCAATGATATCTTTCATACCTCCATGAATTTTCTGGGATGCAATGCGGCATTTCCCGCTTTAAAACTTGGCGATATGATTGTCAAAACCGATGAAAATGCAAAAGTGCTGATAGTCTGCGTGGAATTATGCTCCATTCATTTTCAACCCAAAAATAATCACGATAATCTGTTATCGAATACCATTTTCGGAGATGGAGCTGCTGCCGTCATTGTTACATCCGGTAGTGAAACAAAACAAAATCATAAGAGCGGAATGACAATCAATGGATTTTATTCACTGCTTCTTAACAAAGGGAAAGATTTAATGGGGTGGAATATTACCCCCGTTAATTTTGAAATGGTTTTGGACGCTAAAGTTCCGGAATTTATTGGGGATGAGGTTGCTGAGCTTGTTTTAAAAGCAGAAAAAAAATTAAATATCGAACCTGGAAAAATTGATAAATGGGCTATCCATCCGGGAGGTAAGAAAATACTGGACACGATAAAAAAGAATTTAAACCTGAATGACAATGATTTACAGTATTCTTATAAAGTACTGGATGGATATGGGAATATGTCGTCACCAACTATTTTGTTCGTATTGAATGAATTAATGGAAGCGGATCATCATCCGGATGAAACCATTTTCTCAATTGGTTTTGGACCCGGATTAAGTATAGAAACCGCCATATTCACAAATGTCTGATAAATTCAAACATCGGTCTCAAAAGTCCGAATTAATGGATGCCCCCTGTATTCCAAAAGAATCATTGTTTCAAAATCTGTATGAACTCGATTTTATCAATGGAATTTCGGGCGGATATCCCATCACAATGACTGGAATTAAAAAATTAGTCACTGATAAAAATAAACGGTATCACATTGTTGATCTTGGCTGCGGAGGTGGCGGTACAATGAAACAAATTGCCCGCTGGGCAAGGGCGAAAGGGTATCAGGTGAAGTTAACCGGTGTGGACAAGAATGCCGATGCGATTAATTATATGATTAACGGTTGTAAAGATTATCCTGAAATAAGTGGAGTGGCGAGTGATTACCGTGATTATTTGAAAACAGCTGGAACAATTGACATTATTCATTGTTCTTTGTTTTGCCATCATCTGAACAATGATGAACTGACAGAATTATTCAGCGATTTAAAACGTTGCACTAAAACTGGTTTTGTTATCAATGATCTGCAACGTAACTGGCTTGCATATTATAGTGTTCAGATAATAACCCGTTTGCTGAATGGGTCTGACCTATCAAAAAATGATGGACCCATCTCCGTTTTGCGTGCATTTAAGCAGAAGGAATTGAATACGCTGCTTAAAAAAGTGCAAATAAATAATTATTCCATAGATCGGAAATGGGCATTCCGTTATTTAATTGTCGGTTATAATTTCGATTGATATACCTGGGGGATTTCTTAAACCTGTCAGGGCCAAATTTTTCACATTCAACAATGTCTTCTCAAACTCAAACAAAAAATACTGATGTTCTTATCATTGGTGCAGGACCATCCGGACTCATGATGGCTTGTCAACTGGCGCTTCATCATGTTCCTTTTCGTATTATAGATAAAAATGATCATCCTGCAAATTATTCCGGGGCATTAATCATTCAGGCCAGAAGCCTCGAGATATTTCACCGGATGGGCATTGCGCAAACAGCAATACAAAAGGGAATAATAGCCAATGAAATAAACATCATTTTCAATGGGGGAAAATCATTCCGGATTCATGTAAAGAATCTCGGGCGTGGATTATCACAATTTCCTTATATGCTTATGCTTGAACAATCAAATACAGAGCAGCTTTTCATTGATTTTATCAAAACATATGGATATTTGGTCGAAAGGAAAACTGAATTGCAGAGTTTTACCCAGGATGCAGAGGGTGTCACTTCCATTTTAAAACTTCCGATGGGCGAAGAAGAAACAATAAAAACAAAATTCATAATTGCATCGGACGGTGGTCATAGCACTGTTCAGAAACAGTTACAAATTCCTTATATCGGTAAAACCTCGCTTGTATCTTTATTTGTCACCGATTGCAAAGCCGCATTAAGTTACCCATCGGAGGCAATTTGTTTTTTATTTTCAAGTGAAACTTCAGCAGGTTTTTTTCCTTTGACCGGTGGAAGATGGCGGATCGACGGTTCAATTCCCAGGGAACTGGAAGCAAAAGAAATACTTACATTCGATGACATAGAAAAAAAATTTTCAGAAAGAATCCGGATGAAAGTTAAATTATACCAACCTCAATGGTTTTCTGTATTTCACTCGCATCAGGGTTATGCTTCATCATTTTGGCAAAATCGTTGTTTTCTTGTGGGCGATGCTGCGCATATTCATAGCCCTGTTGGTGCACAAGGTATGAATACCGGATTACAGGATGCTTATAATCTGGCATGGAAAGTCGCATTGGTAATTCAGGACAAGGCTAAGACATCACTTCTTGATACCTATAATTCCGAAAGGGCAGCTGTTGCAAAAAACACAATACGCTCTACCGATTGGGTATTTAATTTAGTGACAAGCCAGAACTTCCTGACAAAGATATTTCGGGTATATGCAGTTCCACTTATTATGCAATTGATCATGCCTCTCGTAGAAAACCAAAACGGTATTCGCCATTTTTTATTCAGAAAAATATCGGAAATTGGAATTCAATACCGGGAAAGTTCCTTATCACATCATTCATCTTTAGGAAATTTCCCCTCTCATGCTCCCAAACCCGGAGACCGGTTACCCTATTTACTATATAATGAGGATGGTAAAGAGGTAACTATTCAGGATAAAGTAAAAGGCACAGACTTTTACCTTTTCATTTTTTCAAAGCATTCTTTGCCCGATGAAATAATAATGGTTGCTGAAAA
>Ga0182021_10007071_pt1 | contig 13292 bp, 11 predicted proteins | sample 612E3MmetaG_FD_120493 | JGI IMG/M metagenome (GOLD analysis project Ga0182021, IMG submission 120493) | Permafrost microbial communities from Stordalen Mire, Sweden - 612E3M metaG (Illumina Assembly) | ecosystem: Environmental > Terrestrial > Soil > Wetlands > Permafrost | place: Sweden...
GACGCACTCCCGGGCGGCGTCACGCTGAGGTCCGTCACGGCCGAGCCCTCCGACGTCGCGGGCCGGCCGGCGCTCCGCGTCTCGCTGACTGAGACCGTCCGTCGCGAGGGGAAGCCGGGCGTCGACTTCGTCGACCAGCCGACCTTCGTGATCATGCCCCTCGACCTAGCGGCGGCACGCCTCGAGGTCGACATCAACGCGGACCTGCTGCCGGACGCGCCCGACTACGCACGCGGTTTCGCCGGTCTCGCGTTCGCGGTCGACGCCGACTGCACGGCGTTCGAAGCGGTGTACGTGCGTCCGTACAACGGGCTGACGGTCGCGCCGGACGACGTGAGGCGCCACTGGGCGGTGCAGTACTTCGCCTACCCCGACTGGCCCTTCGACCGCCTCCGGCAGGAACGTTCCGACGAGGGCTTCGAGGCGGCCGCCGACATCCGGCCGGGCGCGTGGCTGCACCTCGTCGTGGAGTTCGACGCCGTGCACGTACGAGCCGAGGTCGACGGCGTCGAGCTGGTGAGTCGTGACCGCGTCGCCGCAGGCGGTGGGGCGATCGGCCTGTTCGTGGACATCGGTACGGACGCCCTTTTCGCCGACCTCGTGGTGGAGCGGATCTAGCGAGCGAGCCTCAGCTGCCCGGCGCCGGCAGCAGCATGAGGAGGGTGCCGGCGAGGATCAGGACGAGGCCGACAACGGCTCGGCGCCTGAGCTTCTCGTGGAGTACGAAGGTGGCGAAGGCGATCGTGACGAGGATGCTCAGCTTGTCGATGGGCACGACCAGGCTGGCTGGGCCGAGCTGCAGGGCCCGGTAGTAGCAGAGCCACGAGGCTCCGGTCGCGACGCCGGACAGGACGATGAAGGTCAGGTCGCGCCGCGCCACCTTCCGCAGCTGCGGCACCTCGCCGGCCACGCCGACCACGATCCAGGCCATGACCAGGACGACCACCGTGCGCAGAGCCGTGCCGAGGTTCGACTCGACGCCCGTGATGCCGATCTTGCCGAGGATGGAGGTGAGCGCCGCGAAGACGGCCGACCCGATCGCGTACACCAGCCAGCCCTTCCCCCGTACAGCCCCGGGCGTCGTGGCGCGGCTGCGGTCGATCATCAGGTACGTACCGACGCCGATGACCGTGATGCCGACCAGCCGCATGAACAGGTTGGTCGTCTCGCCGAGCAGCACGATCGCGAACAGGACCGTGAGGATGATGCTCGACTTGTCGACGGGCGCGACCTGGTTGACGTCGGCGAGATGGAGGGCCCGGAAGTAGCAGAGCCAGGAGGCGCCGGTCGCCAGCCCCGAGAGGAACAGGAACAGCAGCGTCTTGGCCGAGAGCTGGCCGATCGTCGTCTGCGACCCGACAAGGAACACGACCAGCCAGGCGAACACGAGGACCACGGCCGTACGGATCGCGGTCGTCAGGTTCGACGGGGTGTTGCGGACGCCGATCTTGGCGAGGATCGCGGTCAGGCCCGCGAACACCGCCGACCCGATTGCGTACGGTAACCAGATCACGTCAGCAGCTCATCCATGTCGCTCGGACGTTATCGCGCATTCCCTGATGCGACGCGGGCGACCCACTCCGGACGGACAACCCACCGGACAGGCAATCGGTACGGGTGAGGCGTCTGCACCGGCGCGTCGCGTCGCGGGGCGTCCCCTTTGCCTGTCCGACGGGATGGACCGGGCGGCAGCGGCCCGAACCTGCAGGCTGGTGGATGACATGTCAGGATCTCCTCATGTCGGCGGCGATGGTGGGCTTCCTGGGCCTGTGCCTGGTGATGACGCTGACCCCTGGCCTCGACACCGCGATGGTGATGCGCAACGCGTTGCGGCGAGGTCCGGGAGCGGGTGTGCTCACGGCCGTCGGCTGCGCACTCGGCCTGTTCGTACATGCCGCTGCCGTCGCCCTCGGCCTGGCCGCGATCCTGCTGCGCTCGGCGATGATCTTCGAGGTCGTCCGCTGGATCGGAGCGGGCGTCCTCGTGGTGATCGGCGCGCTGTCCCTGCGCGCCGCGATCACAGGACGAGGGATCGAGACGCCTGACCTGGATGCCGAGGTCGTACGTACGTCGCGCCGCTCGTCCTTCGCGCAGGGGCTGCTCACGAACCTCACCAATCCGAAGGCGACGCTGTTCTTCCTGTCGGCGCTGCCGCAGTTCGTCAATCCCGGCTCGTCGGGACAGGCGCTCCCGCAGGCGATGTCGCTGGCCGTCATCGCGGCGACCTTCAGCGCGGTCGGGCTCAGCCTGGTGGGACTGTTGGCGGGCAAGGCCCGACGCTGGTTGTCGAGCGTACGAACGCACCGCATCCAGGAGGGCGTCATGGGCACGGTCCTCGTCGGCCTCGGCATCAAGGTCGCGCTCGACCGTCCCTGATCCTGTCCGCACAACCTTTCGAGTACCCGCACAACCTTTCGAGTGCCCGCACAACCTTTCGAGTGCCCGCACAACCTTTCGAGTGCCCGCACAACCCCTGTGACCACGTTTTCGCACCCCAAGGTTGTGCGCGTCGCATGCTGAGGGGTGGAATGGCCGCCACAGGGGGTAAGGTTGAGCCTAGTACGCTCAACTTTCGAGGAGATGACTGAGTGGACACTTCCAAGCTCACGGCCATGAGTCGTGACGCGGTCTCGATCGCGTTGCGTTCCGCCCTCACCCATGGCAACCCCAACGCCGAACCCGTACACCTGCTCGAGGCTCTGCTGACGATCCCGGACAACACGGTCGGGCCGTTGCTGGACGGGCTCGGGGCCGACCCGCGCATCGTCGACGCCGCCGCCAAGGGTGCGATCACGAAGCTGCCGTCGGCGCAGGGTTCGTCGGTCGCGCAGCCGAACCTCTCCGGCGCCTTCGCACGTGTCGTCGCCGACGCGGAGACCCGGGCGACGCAGCTGGGCGACCAGTTCGTCGCGACCGAGCACCTCCTCATCGGGCTCGCGTCCGTGAACTCCGATGCACGCAAGATCCTCAACGACCTGGGCGTGACCAGCGACGCGATCGTCAAGGAGTTCAACGAGCGCCGCGGCTCCAAGCGCGTCACGTCGGCGGAGGCCGAGGGCGGCGAGTCCGCGCTCGACAAGTACAGCGTCGACCTCACGAAGAAGGCACGCGAGGGTCGCCTCGACCCGGTGATCGGCCGCGACCAGGAGATCCGTCGCGTCGTACAGGTGCTTGCGCGCCGTACGAAGAACAACCCTGTCCTCATCGGCGAACCGGGCGTCGGCAAGACCGCCGTGGTCGACGGCCTCGCTCAGAGGATCGTCGCCGGGGACGTACCAGACTCCCTCAAGGGACGGCGCCTCGTCTCGCTCGACCTCGCGAGCATGGTGGCGGGCGCCAAGTACCGCGGCGAGTTCGAGGAGCGACTCAAGGCCGTCCTCAACGAGATCCGCGACGCCGAGGGCCAGATCATCACGTTCATCGACGAGCTTCACCAAATGGTCGGCGCGGGGGCGTCAGGCGACTCGACCATGGACGCCGGCAACATGCTCAAGCCGATGCTGTCCCGCGGCGAGCTCCGGATGATCGGCGCGACGACGCTCGACGAGTACCGCGAGCGCATCGAGAAGGACCCCGCGCTCGAGCGCCGGTTCCAGCAGGTCTACGTCGGCGAGCCGAGTGTCGAGGACACGATCGCCATCCTGCGTGGGCTGAGGGAGCGGTACGAGGCGCACCACAAGGTACGCATCACGGACGGCGCACTCGTCGCCGCGGCACAGCTGTCCAACCGGTACATCACCAGCCGGCAGCTGCCTGACAAGGCCATCGACCTCGTCGACGAGTCGGCGTCGCGGCTCCGGATGGAGATCGACTCGTCGCCCGAGGAGATCGACCAGCTCCGTCGCCAGGTCGACCGGATGACGATGCAGCAGTTCGCCCTGCAAAAGGAGAACGACCCCGCATCGGTCGAGCGGCTGTCTCGTCTCGGAGCTGACCTCGCCGACGCGCAGGAGGAGCTGCGGTCCCTCGAGGCGCGCTGGGAGGCCGAGAAGGCCGGCCTCAACCGGGTCGGCGACCTCAAGGAGCAGCTCGACAAGCTCCGCGTCGAGGCTGACAAGGCCCAGCGTGAGGGCGACCTGACGCGCGCAGCCGAGATCCTGTACGGCCAGATCCCCACGATCGAGGCGCAGGTCGCGAACGCCGAGGGCATCGACCGTCAGAAGTCGATGGTCTCCGAGGAGGTCGGCGCCGTCGACATCGCCGAGGTCGTCTCGGCCTGGACCGGTATCCCCGTCGGCAAGATGCTCCAGGGCGAGAGCGAGAAGCTGCTGGCCATGGAGGAGCGGATCGGCTCCCGGCTCATCGGGCAGAAGGACGCTGTACGGTCCGTGGCCGACGCCGTACGTCGCGCACGCGCCGGCATCTCCGACCCGAACCGTCCGACCGGCTCGTTCCTGTTCCTCGGCCCGACCGGCGTCGGCAAGACCGAGCTGGCGAAGTCGCTCGCGGAGTTCCTCTTCGACGACGAGCAGGCGATGGTACGGATCGACATGAGCGAGTACTCGGAGAAGCACACCGTGTCCCGCCTCGTCGGCGCCCCTCCCGGCTACGTCGGCTACGAGGAGGGCGGACAGCTCACCGAGGCCGTCCGTCGCCGCCCGTACTCCGTCGTCCTGCTCGACGAGGTCGAGAAGGCCCATCCTGAGATCTTCAACATCCTGCTGCAGGTGCTCGACGACGGCCGCCTCACCGACGGCCAGGGTCGTACGGTCGACTTCCGCAACGTCATCCTCATCCTCACGAGCAACCTCGGGTCGCAGTTCCTCGCCGACCAGACGATGACCCGCGAGCTGAAGGAGGAGACGGTGATGAGCGTCGTACGCAAGGCGTTCAAGCCCGAGTTCCTCAACCGGCTCGACAACATCGTGATGTTCGACCCGCTGACCGCCGACGACCTCGCGCACATCGTGACGATCAACCTCGACCGGCTGAACAAGAGGCTCGCCGACCGGCGGATCCACATCGACGTCACCGACGGTGCGCGCGCCTGGCTGGCGGCGAAGGGCTTCGACCCCGTGTACGGGGCGCGGCCCCTGCGACGCCTCGTCCAGACGACGATCGAGGACCAGCTCGCCAGGCTCGTGCTCAACGGCACGATCGGCGACGGCTCCGAGGTGACGTTCGACGTCACCGAGGACCACGAGGGCCTTCACGTCGTCTGAGCGGATCGGATCTGGCCGCGGGTCTCACGACTGAGCACCACCAACGTGACTGAGCACCCCACACGCGGGATGCTCAGTGACAGTGGGGGTGCTCAGTCGGGGTTGGAGGCCGGACCGTGCGGGCCAACACCCACGCGGCCGCTCGTACAGGCCGGCACGTACAGAGGGGTCAGATGAGCGGCGAGTTCGACGAGGACGTGGCACCGCCGACCCTGGTCGGCGTGCTGCGCGACGGCGGCTGGACGTTCGTCGTCCTGGGCTTCTTCGCCCGCCTGCCCCCGGCCATGCTCACGCTCGGCGTCACCCTGTACGCAGCGGAGCGGCTCGGCGGCTTCGCCCCCGCCGGCGTCGTCGTCGCGGCCATGGCGGTGGGGCTCGGCGTGGGAGGCCCGATGGTCGGCGGACTCGCCGACCGGCTCGGGCAGCGTCCTGTCGGGATCGCCTCGGCGGTCCTCGTCACGGTCGCGCTGACGCTCACAGCGCTCACCACGTCACCCGACGTGCCGTTGGTGCTCCCGGCCGTGTGCGCATTCCTGCTGGGCGCGACCAACCCCCAGGTGACCGCGATGTCGCGCGGCCGCTGGTCGGCGATGGCGAGGCTCCGCGCCGAGCGCGGCCGGTTCACCAGCCTCGCGATGTCGTACGAGGGCGCGGCCGAGGAAGCCACGTTCGTGCTCGGCCCGGTCACCGTCGGGCTGCTCCAGCTCGTACACCCCCTTGCCGGCCTCGTGCTGGCGGGCGTGCTCGGACTCGTCCTGCCCATCGCCTTCGCCCTGCTGCCCAACGCGCTCGGGCCGGCGATCAAGGTGCCGCTGCACGAGCGCGTACGGGTGCCGTGGCTGCGGCTCGTACCGCTCGGCGTCGTCGGACTCGCGATCGGCCTCGTGTTCGGCGCCTCGTCCACCGGCGTCACGGCGTCGCTCACCAACCTCGGCCGTCCCGAGCTGGCGGGCGTCGTCTACGGCGGCATGGGTGTGGGCAGCGCGATCAGCGGGCTCCTGGCCACCCGCCTGCCGCACTCCCTGAGCCAGCGGCGCCGCATCGTCGGGTTCGCGGTCGTGCTGGCCGTCGCTGCGCCACTCCTGGCCTTCGCGCCGGCGCCGTGGTTCCTCATGGGCGCCTGCTTCCTCTGCGGGTGCGGTCTGGCCCCGGTGCTCATCGGGTCGTACGCGATCGCCGAGAGCGAGTCGCCGCTCGCCCGGATCGCCACCGTCATGACCGCGATCGGCACGTGCCTGGTCGCCGGCGTCGCCGTGGGCTCCTCGGTCGCGGGACGCCTCATCGACGCGTACCAACCGTCCGTCGCCCTGCTCATCCCCGCAGGTGCCGGTCTCCTCGCTCTCGTCGCTGCCGTCGCCAATCTCGGCGTGACAAGGCCGGAGACTCGGGCCGCCTGAGACGGCTCGTCCCCCGCGAGCTCGCGCCTGGACAGGTATACGTTCGGTTCCGACTCGCTGAGGATCGCCTCAGGAGCCTCGACCGAACTCGAACTGCATGGGAGAGTGGCCGGCATGTTGGTGCCCGACCGGTCCGTTCCCGGGGCGTACTTCGTACGTGTTGACGGCACCGACCAGTCGTTCGTCGACCCCACCGATCCGCTGCGCCTCGAGTTCGACTACGTGCAGCGCATCGCGGAGGTCATCGACACCATGGCGCCGAAGGGCGAGCGCCTGCGCGTCATCCACGTCGGGGGGGCAGGCATGACCTTGCCCCGGTACGTGGCGGCGACCCGTCCCACATCGGCGCAGATCGTCTTCGAGCCGGACGTCGCGCTCACCGACCAGATCCGGGCGATCATCCCGCTGCCGAAACGGTCCGGCATCAAGGTGCGTGCCGTCGACGGTCGCACGGGCCTTGCCGAGATCCTCGACGACTACGCCGACCTCATCATCGTCGACGCGTTCGCCGGTGCGCGCGTACCGGCGGAGCTGACGACGGCGCAGTGGTACGAGGATGTGGCGAGGGCGCTCGCGCCCGGCGGCGTGGTCGTCGTCAACATCACCGACCGCGTGCCGTTCCTCTACGCGAAGCGGGTCGTAGCGGGGGTCGCCGACCGCTTCCAGCCCGTCGTGTGCGCCCTCGAGCCGGCCACGCTGAAGGGCCACCGGTTCGGCAACATCGTCATCGCCGCCGGACGGCCCATCGAACACTCGAGGCTCGAGCGCCTGGCCAACCGCGCCCCGTTCCCGTACCGGGTCCTGGGCGGACTCCACCTCGCTCGCTGGGTGGGCAAGTTCGCGGCGTTCACCGACGAGGACTCCCAGCAGTCCCCGGCGCCGCTGGGCGGCCCCATGACGTTCCGCTGAGGGGCTGTCGGAGGTGGGGGCCACGATGAACGGCATGACCAGGTGAGGTCGCGTACACCACGGGGTCCTGCCGTCGAGTACGTGCTCTCGTACGCGCCGCGCGGCTGTGGGCCTTCCCATGAATGGGTGACGTGACCGACTCATCGGTCACAATGGTCCGGTGACTTCCGAGGATCCAGCGCCTGTGGGCGACGACCAGGTGGTCGGCGCGACGGAGGAGACCCCCGCGCAGCCACCCCGCACGCGACGTCGGCGACCCTCCATCCTCACGATCACCGGCCTGCTCCTCATCGCCATCGGGCTGGGCTCGCTCGGCTGGATGGGCTACCAGTACTTCGGCACCAACGCCCCCGCCCAGCAGGCGGCCAAGAGCGAGATCTCCGGGCTTCAGGACCAGTGGAACAACGGCGGCGGCATCGACGTGCCCGACCCCTCGGCCTCCGCGTCCAGCACCCCGGGCGCCACCAGCACTGCGAGCAAGGGCCCCAAGTACACACAGGCACAGCTCGACCAGGCCATGGCGATCCTCACGATCCCGAGGTTCGGCGCCGACTACAAGGTGCCGATCCTCGTCGGCACGAGCGACTATGCGCTCGGCCGCGGTGTCGGCTGGTACGAGACCACCCAGCTACCCGGCCAGATCGGCAACTTCGCGATCGCCGGTCACCGCATCACGCACGGCGAGCCGTTCGCACGCCTGCTCGAGCTGCAGCCCGGCGACAAGGTCATCGTCGAGACCAAGACCTACATCTTCACGTACCAGATCGACCAGTCGCCCTCGAAGCTCACCGTCAAGGACGTCGACACCTGGGTGCTCGACCCGGTGCCCGGCAAGACGAACGTCAAGCCGACCCAGGCGCTCATCACGCTCACCACGTGCCAGGACCTGTTCCACTCGCCCGACCGCTCCGTCGGCTTCGGCCACCTCGTCGACACCAAGAAGAAGTAGTACGTCCGGGCGGCGCCGCCCGTACGTACCTTCGCTAGCCCTCGTGAGGGATCACCCACTCGGCTAGGCTGGCGGGGTCCTCGGGCACCGGGTCCGAAGAATCGTGGAGGTTCGCATGACCGGCTTCTGGGTGGTCCTCGTCCTACTGATCCTGTTGGTCGTCGGCGCTGTCCTCTATGGGATCGGCGGCTACAACAGCCTCGTACGCATGCGGAACCTCGTCGAAGAGTCATGGCGCCAGGTCGACGTCGAGCTCAACCGGCGCTACGACCTCATCCCGAACCTCGTCGAGACGGTCAAGGGATACGCCACGCACGAGAGCGGCACCCTGGAAGAGGTCGTGCGGCTGCGCAACCAGGCGGCCGGGATGGCCACCGGCGCTCCGTCGGAGCAGCGGGCCGGTGTCGAAGAGCAGCTGACCGGTGCGATCCGGCAGCTGCTGGTGACCGTCGAGGCATACCCGGATCTCAAGGCGAACACGAACTTCCTCGAGCTGCAGCGTCAGCTGGCCGACACCGAGGACCGCATCGCCAACGGCCGTCGCTACTACAACGCGAACGTGCGCAACTACAACACGCGGATCGAGTCGTTCCCCACGAACATCATCGCCGGCTTCGGCAAGTTCGAGAGGGCCACGTACTTCGAGGTCAACGACGCGGCAGTCCGGCAGGCGCCCAAGGTGAGCTTCGACAACGCACCCTCCGCCCCGGCGGTCGGCGCCGCCTTCGAGACGCCCAACTTCTCCGCCCGTGCTGGGACGCAGGATGCGCTCCCGCCCGTCGCGGAACCGACGCAGAACGGCCAGGCGTTCGGGTACGAGGCCCCGCAGGCCCAGCCCGTACCAGCCACCCCGCCGACGGCGCCCCAGCAGGCACCCGGGTACGGTACGGCAGTCCCGCCGTACCCGCCGCAGAACACGCCTGGGTACACGCCGCCGCAGTCCTGAGGTCGCTCCGGACCGCCGAGAAGGAGCATTCACCACGGATACGTTCTCCCTTGCCGAGCCTGTACGGGTCGGCACCCGGGCGTCTGCCCTTGCCCTGTCACAGGCCACAGAGGTTGCCGAGTACCTCGTAGCCGCCGGCATCCACGAGGGGTACGAGCTCGTCGAGATCGGCCACGACGGCGGCGACCCGTCGGTCTTCGCCGGCGGCCAGGTCATGACCAACGTGCTGCGTCAGGCCCTGCTCGACGGCCGCTGCGACGTGGCGGTCCACATGCTCAAGGACCTTCCCACCGAGCCCGTGCCTGGTCTCACGTTCGGTGCCTACGTCAAGCGCCTCGACCCGCGCGAGGCCTTGTGCGCGCGCAACGGCTGGACGCTGGCCACGCTCCCGGAGGGAGCGAAGGTCGCCATCAGCTCGCCGCTGCGGCGCGCACAGCTGCTCGAGGTTCGTCCGGATCTCACGATCGTCGGGATCCGCGGACCCATCGAGACACGGCTCCAGCGGGTGGAGGACGGCGAGATCGACGCGACGGTGCTCGCGTGGGCGGTGCTCAAGCGCGAGGATCGGCTCGGTTCCGTGACCCAGGTGCTGGATCCGTCCGTGATGCTGCCGACGCCGTGCCAGGGCGTGCTCGTCGTCGAGGTCCGCGAGGACGCGCCGAAGGCGATCCACAAGGCGCTGCGCCGGATCGACCATGCCTGTACGAGGCTGGTGTCGACCGCCGAGCGTGCCCTCCAGTCCGATGTCGCCGCGGCCACGAAGGCTCCGCTGGGAGCGGTGGCACGACTGATCGAAGGTGCGGACGTACGGACGAAGCTGGAGCTCAGCGCGGTCGTAGCCGGCCCGGACCAGTCAGGGGACCTGCGCCGCACCCGTACCGTCACCATCGACGACGTCGACAACGACGACGACGTGGAGGCGAACCTCGCGGCCGCGAGCCGCCTGGGCGCCAAGGTGGCGAAGGAGCTGCTGGACGCGGGCGCCGGCACGCTGCCGCAGCACCTGCTGGCAAAGCCGCCGCGCAACCCCCGGCCACGCGTGCTCGTGCAGCGCATCAGCGCGGAGTTCGACCCCGTGCTCGAGGCGGCTATCCTCCGCGCGGGCGGCGAGCCCGTCATGGTGACCCTGACACGTACGATCCCGGCCGCGGACGCGGTCCTGGACGCCGTGCTGGACCGCCTGGCGACGGCTGACCGGGTCGGCATGACGAGCGCCGAAGCCGTGACCCTGCTGGAGGATCGCGCGCACCAGCGCAAGACGAGCCTCGCGCAGATCCTCGAGGGCACTCCGGTGGCAGCGTTCGGAGCCACGACGAGCGCCGCGTTGGTGGGAGCCTCGGTGACCGTCGACATGCTCCCGTCGCTCGACGCCTCGGTGGGCAACCTGCTGAGCGTCTGGCCGGCTGCACCCGACACGGACCATGTACCGGTAGCGCTCCTACCGGGCTCTGCCAACGCATCACCGCTTCTCGCCGCGGGACTGCGCGACCTCGGCTGGCGCGCGGAGGACCTCCCCGTGTACGAGCGGGTGACCGCGGAGCCGACCGCCGAGCACGAGAAGGCGATCGAGCAGGGCTGGCCCGACGCCGTCATCATCACGTCGCGCAGCGCGGCTCGGGCCATCGAGGAGCTCTTCGGCTGGCCGCCCAAGGAGGTACGGGTCGTGGCCGTCGGCCGCATCCCGGCCCGTGACGCCCAGTCCCTCGGGCTCCACGTCGACGCCATCTCCCCGTCCCCGAAGCCGTCGGCCATCGCCGCCGCCGCCCTCGAGGGACTCGTCCCGGCAGCTCCGGAGCCCAGGCCCGTCTCCTGACGAAGCCCTCCCGATCCAGGTAGTCCTGTTCGACGTCCGTGGGCCGTTGGACCTACAACGGCCCACGAGCGGAACGAATCTGCGTTTTGATACCCGGTCCGTGCGCAGCGCGCAGATTCCGCCGCCCGATCAGCGGGGATCCGGTATCGAAACGAGGATTTCTCGGCACGGAGGCCAGGAGAGCGATCCGTGTCTGAGGACCCGGGCGGTCAGGCCGGGTCGACCTCTTCGGCTACCGCGCGTGCCGGGGCTGCCGCTTTGGCCTGGCGGCGGTGGTTGAGGTACTCGAGGCCCATGGGGATCACCGACACCAGGACGATGAGTACGAGCACCAGGTCGATGTTCTTGCGGATGAAGCTGATGTTGCCGAGGAAGAAGCCCAGCAGCGTGACGAAGGCGACCCAGAGGACGCCGCCGACCGCCGTGTAGGAGATGAAGCGCCTGAAGCTCATCTTGCCGACGCCGGCGATGAGCGTGACGAACGTCCGTACCAGCGGCACGAACCTCGCGAGGATGAGCGCACGCGACCCGTACCGTTCGAAGAACTCGTGGGTCTTCGTCACGTACACGGGGTTGAACAGCTTGCGGCCGACCCAGCTCGTGCGGGGCTTGAAGATCGGCGGCCCGACGAGGTAGCCGATCCAGTAGCCCACGACGTTGCCCAGGACCGCGGCGATCGTCAGCACCACGAAGACGATGCCGAGCGTCGCGGGCTGGCTGCCGTACGCGATGGTGCCGGTCGCCGTGAACATTCCCACCGTGAAAAGCAAGGAGTCGCCGGGGAGGATCGAGAAGAGCCCGCACTCGGCGAAGATGATGAACGCGACACCCCACAGCCACCCGTTGCCGAGGAGGCCGATGAGAACGGCCGGGTCGAACCATGAGGGCAGCAGCAGCGGCGTCATGGCGAGCGTCATGAGAGGGGGCACGACTCTCAGAGTACCGTTTCGGCACATGAGCTCCCCTCACGGCGACGGTGCGGTCCCGCCCGGCGACGCCCCGTACGAGGAGTACGTCCTGTCTGTCGGCGTCGGTCCGCACCCGCTGCCATGGCCCGAGGACGCGCGGTACGACCTCGAGCTGCTGGCCTCCGGTGACCGCCGCAACGTGCTCGACGAGTACCGCTACTGGACCGTCGAGGCGATCGTCGCCGACCTCGACACGAAGCGCCGGCCCCTGCACGTGGCCATTCAGAACTGGGAGCACGACTTCAACATCGGGTCGATCGTCCGTACAGCCAACGCGTTCAACGTGGCCGGCGTCCACATCCTCGGTCGCCGCAGGTGGAACAAACGCGGCGCGCTGGTGACCGATCGCTACCTCGACGTCTACCACCACGCATCCGTGGCGGACATGGCCGCCTGGTTCGCCGAACGCGACATCCCGATCGTCGGTGTCGACAACCTTCCTGGCTCGCGCCCGCTGGAGACGACAGCCCTTCCGGAGCGCGTCTGCCTCCTGTTCGGCTCCGAGGGACCGGGCCTGACGGACGAGGCTGTGGCCGCCTGTACCTACCTGGTGGCCATCGGCCAGAGCGGCTCGACGCGCTCGATCAATGCGGGCGCGGCGGCCGCAATTGCTATGTACGCATGGGGATTGCGGTGGATCAGTACGGATCTCTCATCCGGATAGTCGCCCTCACAGGTTGCCGATAGTCTTGCCGAGCACGCACGTCCGGGCCGGGGGTACCGGGGGAGCAGCGTGCAGGAGGACCGAGATGACACAGCCGACAGGCGCTGGGCTGAACCTGCTCACCGTGGCCGAAGTGGCCACGCTGCTGCGGGTCTCCAAGATGAGCGTGTACCGGCTGATCCACAACGGCGAGCTCGAGGCCGTGCGCTTCGGGCGCAGTTTCCGGGTCCCCAACTCCGCTGTCGACGCCTACCTGCGACAGTCCTTCTTCCAGGCCGGTTGAGCGGATTTTCTCACCCACCCGCGTTACAGGTAGTCTTGCCCGGCTGGCTGACCCTGACTGTTCAGACGGGTGTCGCCATCACATACGCAGCACTGTGCACTCCTGGTGCACGACGAAAGGTCACCCGTGGGTTCGGTCATCAAGAAGCGTCGTAAGCGCATGGCGAAGAAGAAGCATCGCAAGCTGCTGAAGAAGACGCGC
>Ga0182021_10007072_pt1 | contig 13292 bp, 10 predicted proteins | sample 612E3MmetaG_FD_120493 | JGI IMG/M metagenome (GOLD analysis project Ga0182021, IMG submission 120493) | Permafrost microbial communities from Stordalen Mire, Sweden - 612E3M metaG (Illumina Assembly) | ecosystem: Environmental > Terrestrial > Soil > Wetlands > Permafrost | place: Sweden...
AATCACTGTCAAAACCTATCAACGCAGATTTGCTAAACAAGCTCTTAGAGTTTTGCTAAGACTGAGTAGTAACGAAAATGGTTCATTGAGAATTGCCGTGGTAGAACCATATCTAGGGATACCGTGAACGCGGTAAAATGTTGTGACATTCTTCGATCCGTTGCGAGGTGAAGCCCATGTCTACCGCCCAGATTACGATCCCGCTTGACATTCCCGATGTCCGAGTCTTGCAGACCCCACTCACCGCCCAAGGCGAGTTCATCATCACGGTGGAAAGCACCTTGCCGAGTGCCGTTTGTCATCGCTGTGGTCAAATGATTCGCAAGTCGTATGGGTCTGATGACTGGGTGACCGTACCACATCTGCCGATCTTGGGCCGGCCGGTGTACCGGCGGTATCGCCCGAAGCGGTATCGCTGCGACAGCTGTGATGGCCATCCCACGACGACCCAACCGCTGATGTGGCACACGCCGAACAGCCCACAGACGAACGCCTATGACACGCATTTGCTGTTGCAGTTGGTCAACGCCACGATTGAGGAGGTGAGCCTCAAGGAGCGCTTGCCCTACGATATCGTTCTGGGCGTCATCGAGCGCCGCATTGCCCAGCAGGTCGACTGGACGCGCTACACCGCATTGGGCCGGCTGGGCTTGGACGAGATTGCCTTGAAAAAGGGGCATCGGGATTTCGTCGTGATCGTGACGGCCCGATTGCAAGACGGCCAGGTGGTGCTTTTGGGGGTGCTGCCGGACCGCGAAAAAGTCACGGTCAAGCGGTTCTTGCTGAGCATTCCAACGCCCTTGCGCGAGACGATTGAGACCCTGTGCACGGATATGTACGCTGGCTACATCCAGGTGGCGCGCGAAGCCTTGCCCCACGTGCGCATTGTGGTTGATCGGTTTCATGTGGCCGAACAGTACCGCGCCGCGGCTGACACGGTGCGCAAACAAGAACTGAAACGACTGAAACAGGAATTGCCCCAAGCCGACTATCAACAATTAAAAGGCAGTCTGTGGGCCTTTCGCAAAAATCAGGCCGACTTGTCGCCGGAGGAGCAAACCGTCTTGGCCCGCCTGTTCGAGTATTCGGTGGAACTCGCGGCGGCCTACCTCCTGCGGGAAGAACTCACGGCTATCTTTGAGCAGGCGCCGTCACAGGCGCAAGCGCAAACGGAACTACGGGCCTGGCAAGAGCGGGTCCGCCATAGCGGCCTGACGTGCTTTGATGCCTTTCTCAACACGCTGGACCACTGGTGGACCGAGATCACCAATTACTTGGTGCACCGCGACTCCAGCGGTTTTGTGGAAGGCTTGAACAACAAGATCAAGGTGCTCAAGCGGCGGTGCTATGGCCTGTTCAATCTGGGGCATCTGTTCCAACGCATTTTTCTTGACCTGGAAGGTTATCGACTGTTGGCTTGAAGCGACCGCCAGATGTGCTGGTCACCACGGCAATTCCCAATGATCCATAAATGGCGCTTAAATCTCGAACGGTTACACTTTCGCCTTCGATGTTATGGGTAGCTTGATACTGCTCCAGCGCCAGCCGGTGGAGTTGTTCCGCTTCATCGTAATCGCCGCGTTCTCGCCATATCCAGGCGATAAGATTAGCGAATCTCGCAATCATGATCTGGTTTTGTACCGACTCAGCCAAATTCAGCGCGCGCTGACATACATCAAGCATCTTATCCCAGTGGCCCGCTAGTTCCAGATAATCATACGCTGTCGCAGCTAACGCAAATACATCTTCTGCACTGCCATGCGTAAAGCACCAATTGGCTGCATCAAGAATGCTTTCACCCTCATCGAAGAACGTATCACTGGGATAACGCCGATAATACTCGCTGTTCACACCTCGCGTGATACCTTTCAAATGGTCTATCCAGCGACGGCGCAACTGAGCCTCCACCGCCTGATCGCGCGTCAATTCGCTCAAGGCAAACGTGCGCGTCAGCGGCAAGAACGAAAACCGATCGGCGTGTTTGTTGACCAGTGACAACCGCTCCAACTGTCCCAACCCTTCATCGCGGTCGGCGTTGGACAGGTCGGCGATGCGGCCCAGCATGACGCGGCTGGCATCGCGCGTAAAGATGGCGAGCGCCATCAACAGCAGGTGGGCGGGTTTCCCGCGAATGAGTTCCAGCGCATTCTGAAAACAATAGCGCGCGATGTCACCCTCGGCGTCGCCGATGCGGTGGAGGACGGTCTCGATGCCGGTGCCGAAGCCCATCTGCGCGATGCTCCACACCAGCGCCAGCGGTACGCCGCCGGTGTGGCGATACAACCGATCGGCTTCGTCGGCCCTAAAGGCCACGCCTTTCTTCTCGCACTCCTGCGCGATCAGATTCAGCGCGTCTTTGCGCGGCAGTGCCTGCAAGCGCACCGGATAGGCCACGTCGATGCGATGCCGCGTCGTGACGATGCATTTAGTCGGCGTCGGTAGTTCGCGCAGAAAGGCATTCACTTGTTCGTCGTCGATCGTCTCCATGTTGTCGATGATCAACAGCGTGCGTTGTCGGGTCAACGCCTGGCGTACCAAAACATCTTGCTCTTCCGGGCGGGCGCGGGTGATGTCTTCACGTTCCAGTGTCACGGCGATGGCCGTATAGATGTCGCTCAACGTGCGGGTGATCTGCTGACGCGGGGCCGGCCCATCGGCGGTGAGGGTCAGCGCTTTGGCCGAGGTCCAGATGATGGCCTTGAAGCGCTGCCGCTCGGGCAACTCGTCGAAGCGATTGAGATAATCGTGCGCCACTTCCAGCGACATGGACGATTTGCCGATGCCGCCGATCCCGTCGATGACGATGACCCACGTCCGATTGTCCGGTGATAACAAGTCGTGCAGCTGCGCCAACTCGGTCTCGCGTCCCACAAAGCGTACATAGTCTGGCTGAGGCAGGTTGTGCATCACCTGCGGTGGCGCAGGCAGGGCGACTAGCGATCCGCCCGCCAACTGACGTTGCTCGTCAAGGCCGCGCGCGAGGGCTAACATCGTCTGCTGCAAATCGGCGCGCATGCCCTGCACTTCGCGCAGCATGCCTCGGCCTTGTCGATCGAAATGCGCTGCAGTTACAGTTCATAGATCGGCTTCAGCGGCGGCAGATGCCACACCTCTTCGACCACGCAGCGCAGATAGAACTGCACCGCCCGATCGACCCGCTCGCGATTACGGCGGCCCGGCAGCACGTCGTCGAACTTCTGGGCCACCACGTCCCACGCTTCGTCCTCGTAATGGCCGGGATGTTGAAGCAGCGTCAACACCGCCTGGCGGACACTCTTCGCCTGCCAGAAATCCGTATCTGCCGCAATCGCCGCCGCTAAATCCTCATCTTGCTCGGCGTACTCCGTGGCAAAGCGCGCCGTGGCACGCGCCAGACCCTGGTCGAGGGCCTGTTGAAAGTCGCCGTCGGATTTCAGCCGCGCGATTTTGGCGCCGGCCTCGTCGTTGATCACTTTGTCTGCCAGCTTCCGCAGAAACTCAAAGACGCCATCGGTGATCTGGCGTTTGATGGAGTCGGGAATCCATCCGCCGGGATTGATGGGGGGCAGAGTCATAGGGAATCTCCAACACTGGATTATTCGCTGCTCATTGCCAGCATGGCGCGCACAGCCATGAGCGTGCCCGCTTCTTCCGGTGACAGCGACTCACCCTGCACCATGCGCAACGCCAGAGTAGCAAAGCGGCGCAGCTGGCGTTCTTCTTCACTTTCACCACTAACTGGCGGCGCTAGACGCAACGCACGCTGCAGCACACCGGTAATGTACGCGGCAAATTTGTCGTCCACTACATCGTGGTGACGCAGCTCCGGGCGACGGTCACCCAGTTCACCCAGCGCGTACACCGCATATTTCCGCACCGACGCGTGCAGCTCGTGACTGGCGTCAGTCTTGGTGCCCAGCACCGTAATTAATTCAAGCAATTCCGCAATGGGAATAACCGGTTCTTTCTCGCGACCACCCAACCGCCCGATTGCCCAGGCGGCCGACAGGCGGTCGCCCACTTTCTCGGCGTCGAGGTATTTCTCCACGTGCTTCAGTGCATTCTTCGAGCGACCGCATTTGCCCAGCGCCATTAGAATATCCGAACGGATCGGGGCAATATCCGCCCGCGCCAGCAGATTGATCAGGTTCGTTTCCACCGTCGCTGAACCGACCTTGCCCAATGCGACGATTGCATTGCGGCTCACGCTGGTCATAAAGCTCTTATTCACCATCCGCTTAGCCGACAGTTGGCGCAGACAGGCCTGGATAACCTGGGGCAGCTGGGGATCGGCGGGATGCAGTAAGGCCAGTTCACCAAACAAGAACATGACGCGTTCTTTACCCACCCGGGGCAGCGTTTCCACCTCGTCCAGCAGCAAAGTGATAATCGGCGAGAAATTGCTGGCGTTCAGGATGCCAGGTTCCAGCTGTTTGAAAGCCGTCACATTCCACGACGCGGCGGCAGTTCGAATCTGTTGGCGCAGCACATGCAAATTCAGCTCCGCGCCGGTCGGCTTCCGGGGTGGCGGTGGTGTGGCAACCGATATAGGCGGCTGCGTCTCATGGCCGTCGGCCCCGATCAGCACTTCCACCTTCTCGTCCGGCGCATTTTCCAGGCTCGCCACAAATCGAATCAGTTTATTTTCATCAATACTGACCTCCACGGTCAGTGGTGCGCCGGCCGGCTGGGCGGACTTCAACACAAAGCGGCGTTCAGTAATCTTCTTATTGGGTGGCTCCGGCTTCTTGCTCTCACCGCGATAGAGCGGCAGCCGAATCACCGTAGCGTTCTCATACGGCACTTCAAACAGGTCCTTAAAGACCTGTCTGGTCGGCAGCACTGTGCCGGCCGGAATCAAATGATGCACGCGCGAACCGTGCACCTCCAACCCGATCGATTCAGCCAGAATTTGACGTGGTCGCAACCCGCGATGCAGCTGGTAGTGATAGATCACGGCGCCGCGCGACACCGACAATTCGGGGTCCAGCACCGTGAGCGGTCGAAAGCCAAAGAAAGTCTGCAGCCGATCGCGGACGGACTGCACGCGCGTCATCCCGCCGTTCAGCACCACCGCGTCCACCACCGGCAGCTGGCCTTCGCGCTTCTGCGCTTTGTGCAGCACGTCCAGAATCGGGTAAATGATGTTGTCGGCTTTGGAATAATCGATCGTATCGAAGCGGCCCACATCCTCGATCGTAAAGGCCGGCCCCAGCAGCGGGCCGATCACGCGTTCAAAATCCTTCTTCGTCAACTGGGTAAACAACCCTTTATTATCAAAAATAAAGGGCGACTGAATGTCGATGGCAAATGTATCGGGGACCTGCTCCAGACCCTGACTAATTTTGAGTTGGATATCGGTGGTCAGGCGCATCTTGGCGTGTTCGGCCTGCGTTTCCAATTTGAATCGCACCAGGCGTTGATCGACTGGCGACAGTTCGTCCAACTTCAACTTGTGCCGCTCCTCAAAGCGGCGTTGCAGTTCATCGGCTAACAGTCGATCGAACACATCGCCGCCCAGCTGGGTGTAACGGCTGATGGCTAGATCGTCGACGCTGATGTCGGCGCTATCGGACGGCTGCGCCACGCGATGCAGCGAGACGTCCAGCGTGCCGCCGCCCAGATCAAAGACCAGCACGGTCTTCGGCGACGAGAAATCAATGACGGCTGACGGGATGCGTCCGGCCAACTGCTGATTCAGCAGATCGTACAAGGCCGCGCGCGGCTCATCGAGCAGCAAGTTGCGGCCCTGCCCGTCCTTCTCGGCCACTTTGAACCCGGCTAACCGGGCTGCTTCCAGCGTGTCCTCGCGCATATCGCTATCGAACGAAGCGGGGACTGTAATCACCACGTCAGTCGAGGGCCTGCCCCAGGTCGCCTGAATACCGGCATACAGTGCTTTGAGAATGTAGCCCGATAGCTGGGCGGCTGTATAGGAACGGCCATCCACCGTAAAGCGCCAGTCGGCCTGGCCCATGTGATTCTTGACCGAGCGCGCCACACGCGAGGGCTGCGCTTGCAGCCCCAGGGTGCGCGCATACTCGCCCACCGCCGGCAATTCCTCGCCCTGCTTGAAATACAGGTATGATGGCAACAGGATGCGGCGTTGAATCGAACCGTCACCCACCATCTGATCGAAGGCCAGTTCCTTCGGCTCAATCAACTTATTGGCAGGATTAAGCGCGCCCCAGTGTATCGATGAATTGGTCGTGCCTAAATCAATACCGAGGTAAAAATGCTCTTCGGCCATCAGGACAACCTCCTAATAGTGTGTCAGCAGCGGGCCACGGTAGGCCCACTTACGTCAGATAAAGCGCTCACTTCGTTGGTTGCTCAGCCGCCACTTCGACTGCTTGCGGGCGAGCGATAATCCGGTCTCGATATTTCCAACCCGACGTACGAAACTCCACCCACTTCATATCGTCGGGTGAAGCAAACTCGCTGCCCACGTAACTGAGGTAAGCGAGATCGTCCATAGCAATCTTTTCACGATTGCCCACCGTGCGCATCTGATTCAAGCCGATGCGCTCCAAGTAATCCACCAGCATCTTAAGCGAATAGACCACTCCTTCCATTTCGACCGGTTCTGGTTGCCAGCCTTGACGCAACAGTTGATTAACGGCACGGCTGCTATGCACCAAGTTATCCAGCAAGTGGTTGTTGGCGGCCGAATTCATTTCGACCAGCAATGTCACGACTGCGTCGGTCTTGGCAAGTTCTTGGTTTTCTTTGATATGGTGTTGAAGATCAGTTAACTCTCGCTTTAGCCCGAACAACGCCGCTTTCAAATCTGCATTTTCAGCCTCCAGTGATTCAGTATCGACTCGCTCAGTCGGTGTTTCCCCGCTAGCCACATCTTCCACTGTCGTAATCATTTCTTCAAGTTGATCGGCCAGTGAGGCGCGTTCGCGGAAACCGCGCGCCTCGGCAGCCCGGTACACGATCCGCCGCAGCAATTTCAACGATGGCACCAACAAAATCAACCGCATGACTGCCCCGATTTGCTTGCCCAATTTCTGCAATTGAGCATCCTGGCTTGAGCCCCAATCGTTGGCGAGCGAGTTCACCATGAGACGACCCACGACTGGCCCGTTCATCCGGCGATGATCGCTTAACCAAGGTTGCAGTGTCCGGTAAGCTGTGTCTGCCTCGGCTTGATTAGGTGACTCAAGTAACACTTGTAAGGCTGGATAATACAGTTCGACTTCTCGCAGACACTCTTCACGCCCGTCAGCACGCCCCAGGCGATGCTTGTATAAAATGGGCTGCACGCGCAGTTTCAGCGGCCTGCCGCGCTTGCGCTCATAGTGCTCAATGATCTGAGTGCCGCTCCAAGTTGGGTTACTAAGTGTAATTAACAGAACTTCGTCGATCTGACGTGGATCATCGGGATAACGTAACGGATTAGATTTAGCAAATTCGTCCATGGCTTGGACTTCAGCTGCAATGAGTTGAAGCAAATTGGGCTGCATCAAGGTTCTCCTCAGCACAGGTTCACAAATAGATGGGTACGCCATTAGCCGACTGATGGAAATGCACCCCAGCCCGCTCTTGCTCCAGGCGAAAGCGCATAAACTCCGCATTGCCAGAATAGGAGTAGTCTCCATGTATCAGGATGACGTTCTTGGGGTGCAAAGTTCGAATCAGTTGCTGGAGATGTATGGCGGGAGCGTGCGCGGACAAATGATACCGCCGTACTTGCGCTCGAACATCAACCATGCGGCCGTTGAGTTGAAATTCACCGCGCGGTTTCGCCAGCGCAGTCAGCCGATACCCCGGGCTTTCATCGTCCAGATAGCCTGAAAAGATAATCGTGTCTTCAGGGTTGGGCAGCAGCCCTTCGGCGTATACCGCCGAACGCGTCTGATCCATCAACATGCCGGAACTGGAAATGATACACATCGGCTCCAAATACGGCACCGTCCTAGCCGACGGGTAAAAGTCATCCGGCATAGGCTGAATCCAGCGGTTGTAGATCGCGTGACCGGGGCGAGCGCGAATGCGGCCCTGCAAGTCCGCGCGATGCAGATCATAATCATCGCACACGACTTTCACTAGGCCATCGAGCCGCACGGGAAATGGCTTGATCAGGCCCTGCTCAAACCAATCGCCGATGAGACAAGCGATCTCCTGCGCACGGCCCAAAGCAAATGCCGGAATTAACACGCGACCGCCACGGGCTAAGGACCCTTCCAGTGTTTCAAGCAGCTCAAACTGCTGCTCTTCAACCGTTTCGGCATGATACTCCGGCTGATAAGCATAAGTTGATTCGGTAATCAACGTGTCAATCTCGTCGACCTGGTCAAGAAACTCGGCGCCGACAATCGTATGTTGATGATGCAGGCTGAAATCACCCGTGTGTAAGATACGCCGTCCGCCCACCTCAATCAAGTAGCCGGCGGCGCCCAGGATGTGTCCAGCGCGTAGCGGCGTGACAAACGCTCCAGCGCCGCCTAAAGGGACGCGTTCACCGAACTTGAGCACGCCAAACGAATCCAGTACCTCGTCCAGTAGCATTTTCGTCTCGTCGACAATTTGCCAGTCTTCACCGCGGTGCTGTTGAGCAACCCGCAGGGCATCGTTCAGCATTGTACGCGCCAGATCCAGGGTAGGCGCGGTCGCAAACTTGGGCAGGTGGCGGGCTTCATAATGCACACGCGTCAACGCGCCGCAGTGATCGAGATGGGCGTGGGTCAACAGTAGTGCGGTCAGTTCATTGAGGCCCCCTGCCAGTTGATATAGTGGCGCAAAATCGGGAAACGTCCTATCGGAATGGAACCGCATACCGGCGTCGATCAAGACCCGCGTCGGTCCAATCGATAACGCATAACAGCTAGCGCCTATCTCGTCGCCACCACCCAAAGGAAGAAAGAAGTCATTTGACATGAAGTTTGGCTGGAATGAGCCGTTCTATTCGTCTGCCAGCAACACTCGCAGCGCCTTCTGCGCCCGATCGGCTGTCGGCCCCGTGGTGCATTTGCTGTACCAGTAGTACGCCTCTTCGCTGGTCATAGCGCGCAGGCCGTGCGAAATCGCCTCGACGCGCGTCATCTTCGTAATCGGCTTGATCGCCAAGAACAACAAGCCCAGCCGTACGCCCGCCTCTTCCGACAAGGCAAACGGCTCACGGCGATTGGCGCTGAGATCGGTCGCCCGGTAGCCCGATCGCTTCAAGGCATCCAGGACTTGATCGGACACGGCGCGCAAGACACTGCCGCCCACCTCGACGACACGCGGCATATCGGGTGGTGTCTCGCGATACAGCGTTTGCTGTGCGGACGGCGGCTCGACCAGGCGTTGATGCAGCGCCAGGTTATACGCCGTGTGATTCGATTGCCAGCGCATAACCGGCTCGCCCGCCCAACTGATAGGCCAACTCACCCCACAACGTGTAAGTCGTCAGCTTATCGGCGGGATGATCCAATCCCAACGACGGATCGAGATCAGATCCGACCACACCTGCGATCGTGATCTCGCCCGATTTCGGTAGTGCGACTTTCTCGCCCAACAGATTGTTCACGACCTTCGCAGATGCGTGTCCGCTCACGGCGTGATACAGCGCGATCAAGTTGTGCGTTTTGCCGCCGCCGAAAGCCGTCTCCAGCCGGATGATGGCATTCTTCCCGGCGGCCTTGCCTGTCAGGCGACCCAACGCATCGCCGAGCAGCGTGCGCAGGCCAGTGGTGGGATAGGTGTTGTCGAAGAAGACAGTGGGATCGCCGTAGATGGGATCGGCATGGTCGTCGATCACATCCTTGAGGCGGGCCGCGAAGATATCTTCGCGCAGCTCGCCGTGCAGCACTTCGTCGCGGGGAGTACACAGATCAAAGATGGAACGCATAAGGGCAGCCAATCTCCGGCAAAGATGACAGACTTGAGTTTAGCACAAATCACCTCAACCGCGCCAATGGAAACATTGCGCGGCGGTGAACAAACAAAGACCATGAATTGATTCAGAACAAGGGAATCTTGAAGTTTCTCGCGTGCGAGTATAATTGAGCAGGGATCGGCACGACTATGCCACTCATCTATTGGGGCACTGGCTGCTTCATCGGGATCGCGCTCGCCTCGGCGCTTCACCTGCCGCTTGAACTTCTGCTCCCGGCGATGCTTGTTCCCATCGTTGGTCTCTTCCTCTGGCGGCATGATCGTCGCGCACGATTGATCTGGATCAGTATCTTCGCCGCGATCTTGGGTGGCATTCGCTTCACGCTCTCCGTTCCACACTTCGATCAGAACTCGCTTTCCACTTACAACGGGATCGGCGTCGTCACGATCGAAGGTGTGATCGATGGTGATCCCGATGTGCGCGACACCTACATCAATCTGCGCGTCAACGCCGATCGGCTCACGACGCCCGATCGATCTTCGCGCCCGATCGAAGGCGTCGTCCTCGTTCGTCCGTCGCGTCCCGCCGCATTTCGTTACGGCGATCGCATCCGCGTGACCGGCCAACTCACCACGCCGCCGGAATTCGCTACGTTCAACTACGCCGATTTCTTGGCGCGGCAAGGTGTGTATTCGATGATCGATCGCCCGCAAGTGAAAGTGTTGGCCCACGATCAAAACAGTTCCATCCTCGCCGCCATCTTCACGTTCCGCGAGCGGGCTTACGTCGTCATTCAACAAATCTTACCGGAACCGGATGCCTCACTATTGAGCGGCATTCTGTTGGGCATCGATGCGGGTTTGCCGGCAGACGTGCAAGAAAATTTCCGCGTCACGGGCACTTCTCACATTATCGCCATCAGCGGTTACAATATCGTGATCATCATCGGAATGGTCTCCACCATCACGGTGGGGTTGGTCGGGCGACGCCGCGCTTTTTACATCATCGTGATTGGCCTCATCGTCTATGCCGTGATGGTCGGCGGATCGGCTTCGGTGGTGCGTGCGACGATCATGGGCATTCTGCTGCTGTGGGCTGATCATCTTGGCCGGCCTTATGCGGCACCCAATGCGCTGTTCGCGTCGGGACTGTTCATGACGTTCCTCGATCCCAACACGTTGTTTGACGTAGGCTTCCAGTTGAGCTTCATGGCAACGCTGGGCCTGATGGTTTTCGCGCGGCCCTTTGCCAACTCGACACACGCTTTTCTAGCGCGTTTATTCAACCGCGATTGGGCGCGGCGGTTCGTGGACATTCTCAACGATGCGCTGTTGGTGACGCTGGCGGCGCAAGTGGCGACCCTCCCATTGTTGATCTACTACTTCCGGCAGTTCTCCACCGTCGCGCTGATCGTCAATCCGTTGGTGCTGCCCGCACAGACGGGCGTGATGGCGTTCGGCTTGCTGGCGTTGAGTGTCGGATTGCTATCCATCCCGCTGGGGCAGATCGCGGCGTGGACGGTGTGGCCGTGGCTGGCGTGGACACTGGGCGTCATCGCCCTGTTTGCGCGCGTGCCCTACGCCTCCATTCCGTTGGACTACGTGTCGCCGTGGTGGGTGGCGGTGTATTACGCGGTGTTGATCGGCTTGACTTTGTACCTTCGGCAGCCCAAGGAGCAGCGCCCGGCCATGATTAAAAAACTTCTCACCCCGCAACGCGCAATTTTCGTGGGCGGTTTGCTCGCCTTGCTGTTGGCCGTCGCCCTATCGTGGCGCACGGATGAGCGCTTGCACGTTTACGTGTTGAATGTCGATGGACATCCGGTGTTTGTGCAGACGCCGAGCGGTAAACAAATCCTCATCGGCGGATCGAATAGTCCGTCGAGTTTGTTGAGCGCGTTGGGCAAGTTCCTGCCCTTTTGGGATCGTGACATCGATCTGATGATCGTGCCGCAAGCCAGCGGCGATCAACTCAACGGGCTGTCGGCGGTGCTCGATCGCTACGACGTGAAACAGATCATGTCTGTCAAAGCGTCAAACGACAACCGCGCCGGACGCGACTGGCAAGCCTTGCTGACGCAGAAGGGCAAAGAACCGATCGAGTTGCAGAGCGCCGCCCTGGAGCCGAACGTGAACCTGGCGTTTGACGGCGCCAGCGCGCTGATCGAATCGGGCGGAAACATCATCGCGGTCGGGCCGAGCGAGCGAGCGCAGATCAACGTGATCGGGCAGAAGATCGATCGGCTGCCGGCACAGCCGCAGATGATCTTTGCCTGGACGCCGATTGTATCGGATACTCGTGTGATCGATCTGACGGATCGCGGCGCGCTCGATCTGAGCGTCAGCGCCGCGGGGGTATCGATCGGGCTGGAACGTTAAGGCCAATGCTGAACGGAATCCCGCGCCTACGATCTTCAGGTGTGAACAAAAAGCCGATGGGGGGCGTCGTATTTGATCTGCTCAAACGAAATGAGTCAAAGCGCCCGTTTTGCAGTAGAATGATAATAGAATATAATACTTGTGCGGCTTGCCCTCTTGATGCAGTAAGATGGGAGATGGTGTCATGTCGTATCAAAAACCCTTCATCAGCCAAACCCCGCTAGGGGTCCCCTTGAGCAACTGGTGTATGGGCAGTTCCACCGTTAGGTGTATGTTCCCCCTTGTGTTGTTCGATTGTTTCGTGCTCAAGCATCAACGCCCCACCCAACAACACAACGACAGAGAGACAGAATCAGATCCCTTCCAGGCTGAGAAGGGAATCCAGGACGTAACGCGAGGTGAGCGGATCGTCCTTCAATCGTGCGCCATAGCGTCGCAGACAGCCCGGCCTGCGCTTCCCATCTGTATGGCGAGACACGCCTAATTGGGGTGTGCGCATTCGTAGATGAAAAGCAGGGGCGGGTTGACCTTGGCAAAGGGTAAGTTGTTTCTTCGTTAAGGAGGAAGGATCATGTTACAAAAATGGTTATCCCGAATCAGACTCTTACCTAAAATTCTTCTAGCAGGCGCGGTAGGGATCATATGTTTTATGTTCATTTTGGGCTGGCTTTATACTCAGTTCAGAAATTACGGATATGAAGCCAAGCGGATTCAAACCAAAAGTGTGGTCGAAGCCGCTAACGGGATTCTAGAATACTATTACGGGGAGACCCAGAGCGGACGGATGTCCGAAGCAGATGCGAAACGCGCGGCGATGGAGACGATCCGGGCCATGCGGTATGGCGACCAGGACTATGTGTGGATCAATGATACACAGCCGCGGATGATCATGCATCCTGCCCAGCCCCAGCTAGAGGGCCAGGATATGTCGGACTATAAAGACCCGGATGGGAAGTTAATATTTGTCGATTTTGTCAATGCCACCAAGAATGTCAACACCGGGTACGCCGGCTATGTGAACTATCAATGGCCCAAGCCGGGGAGCACCACGGCAAGCCCCAAAGTCTCTTACGTGAAACAGCTGCCCGGCTGGGGATGGATCGTTG
>Ga0182021_10007073_pt1 | contig 13291 bp, 12 predicted proteins | sample 612E3MmetaG_FD_120493 | JGI IMG/M metagenome (GOLD analysis project Ga0182021, IMG submission 120493) | Permafrost microbial communities from Stordalen Mire, Sweden - 612E3M metaG (Illumina Assembly) | ecosystem: Environmental > Terrestrial > Soil > Wetlands > Permafrost | place: Sweden...
AAGTAGCTGCCATCCTTTAAAACCCTTTTTTAAATCCTCTTCCGTGCCTCTAAAAGCTTCATAAATAGCGCGGTTAGCAGAAGTAATGTTCGCTTCCAAATCCATTTCATAGACTGGGATTGGCAAAAAATCATACAGTTCACGATATTTCTTCTCGCTTTTACTCAGTTCTTCCTCCGTCCGCTTGCACTCAAATTCCGACTTCTCCAATTCTGCAGTTCTCTGCCTCAAAGAAACCAGCTCCTGGATTAACACCTGTTTTGTCTTGGATTGATCTTTCATAGGATTGTCCCCTAGAGTGTTGAAATGATCTGTGGGGTTGGAAAGTTAACCGGTGACTGCTATGGCCGCTTAATGGTTCTTAATCATGGGCATATGAATTTATCTTTTTAATAATATGCACTTATTTTTTTATCATGTCAAATGGAATAGCCGCTCCGAATTGCCTCAAATAAAATGTTACCGAGTTTTGTAGTCAGTCGTGAATAGTGTTTATTACGGATTGAAATGTTGTATGAATTGAGAAAATAAGAAAAACAACATTACAGTTATCAATAAAAAATCGATGATCGATTTTGAAAAATCAAATCATCATCACAAATATTGACTATATCTACGAGTCTTCAAAGTGACAATAGTATTGAGTATTAAGGATTGCCCTAAGCCAGTTTTAAGAACAAACAAATGTCGCCATAGAGCGCGCAGGAGAAATTTTTTAAAACTCAAATGGCGGCTACACATGTAAAGAGAAGGTGCTATTTGGATAATTAATATTCAGGAGAAAAAGCATGTGAAAAAGAAAGTTGTATAACTCGGGTATTAGAATAAATATTTTTTAACAGAAAACTGCCAAATCTTTATTCAAATAACTTTTAATTTCAATCACCCATGTAATACAGAGTTCTATCAAATAATATATTACAACAAATAACTAATACTTATTTGACAAAACCATTAATATTTAATAAGAAATAGCGTTATTTTTTATTCAAACAGATTTAAGTTTTATTTGCCTTTATGTAAGTTAGAGGGCGGAGCTTTATCAATCGCCTGCAATTTCGATAATCGGAATATATAAAAAGCAGGGTTCTCAAATTTGATTTTGTAGAAAAATCTTGATATGCCGTTAACCACAATTTTAATCGGAGGGTTATGAAACATAAAATAATACAGTTAAAATCCAAATTCTGCAGCTATTTGATTGTTCTGCTGCTGTTCATAACCGCTTTCCTGCTGGTTGGCTGTGGAAGCCATTATGTGAAATGGAATCAAGAAACAAACAGATTCGAGTCGTTTGATTCCGCCCAGGATAGTAGCACGGTTACCGGCACCGTAAAAGAAATCCGTGGCAACGGAACAATTTCTCCTTTGCAGAAACCCGACAAAGCGCAAACCTCTGTATCGCAGTCGGGAAGCCCCATTATTAAAATGGAGACAGTGACAATCCCCGCGCTGAAAGAGATTCCTCCGCCTGCAAATTATATAGTCGGACCTAACGACACCATCATGGTCACCGTCAGCGACGCCCCCGAATATTCTTCTGGTGGTAGCGGCAGCAGCAGTAATAATACACAGCGTGGCAGTCGCGTGGACGGCAATGGTAACATCCAGATGCCAACGCTGGGACTGGTGAAAGTGGGCGGTATGACATTGCCCCAGATACGCAGACACATACAGAATCTCCTGATGAAATATATTAAAGAGCCATCCGTGATAGTGGAAATTGTGGAATACAAAAGTTACCCTCTATATATTTTAGGACAATTTAAAAACACCGGCGTTTTCTATATGGATCGCCCTTTTAATGTTCTTCAGGGTCTTGCCCTGGGCGGCGGATACGATCCATCCGCCAACCCTAAATCTGCGAGGATTATCCGGGACAAAAGAGTATTACCTGTGGACGTTTATCAATTACTAATGAACGCCGACCAGACACAGAACATCTGGCTGAAACCCGGCGATACAATCTTCATGCCGGACAATAAAAATCAAACAGTTTTTGTTTTCGGAGTGGGAAAACCCGGCCTGTCCATTCCGCTGCCGCCCTCCGGTCTTAACCTTCTGCAGGCTATAGCCACAGCCGGTTTGGAAAAAGTCGCCTATCATGCAAGGCGCGTGCACCTTATCCGTTCCCTTTCCCCCACTCGCGGGCAAATAATGGTTATTGATGTTGAAGCCATCATCCAGGGCGACGTCCTTCCACTGGAGCTTTGCGAAGGCGACGTCATTTACATCCCCAAGAACGGATTGACGACCTGGAACGAAGCTGTTAACGAAATGCTGCCTTCACTTCAGGCTTTCGGCGCGATTCTTACGCCTTTTGTTCAGCTTAAATACCTTTTCCCAAATAATTAATACAAGACTATTAACAAACAGCAAAAAGAGGAAATTATGAGCCCCGCATCTGCCATGCCACCGCCCAGATCACTGCGTCCCTGGGAGAAAGAAATCAATCTCTTAGACGATGTCGCAGTTTTAATACAGCACTGGAAAATAATTGCCTTTGTTCTTTGCACCGTCTTCATAATAGTCGTCTTTAATACTTATACTATGAAGCCTATTTACGAAGCCTCTTCCACCATCCATATGAAGGATAAGAATAACAACATAATGCAAATGAGCCAGTCTTGGGAAGACCCAATCGTCTCCATGAACACGGAAATAGCTATATTAAAATCGCGTACCATCGCGGAGAAGGTTGTCCAATGGCTGCATCTCAACTGGCAGGTCGATAAAAAGTCCAATGGACTTTCGTTTAAAATTCTCGAATTTGCATCAACCGCAAAAAACCCGCTTTACCTGATCAAAATGACTGCCGCCGATAAATTCGAGGTGAAAGATGAAAACGGAGAATTAGTGGGCCAGGGCCAGTCCGGAATCCTAATGAAGAAAAATGGCTTCAGCCTCCTCATAAACGATATCAACGGCAAAATCGGCGACAGTTTTCAACTGAATCTTGTGCCCTTGGTCGATGCAGCTTTAGAATTGCAGGGTGGATTCAACGCGAAGGAATACGGAAAACAGACTAAAATCATCAGGGCTTCTTACCTATCCACAGATCCCATACTCGCGCGTGACATGGTAAATGCCTTTGTTCAGGCATACATAGAGCATTCCGTGGATTTAAAGACAGAAGATACGAAACGAACCGTTTCTTTTATAGATGAACAGCTAAAAACGTTGCGGGAAGAGTTGGATAGTTCAGAGAAAAATCTTCAAGTCTACAAGAGCAATACCGGAGTGGTCAAACTGGACGACGAGGCCACGTCACTGATTAGCAAGATATCGGAAATGCAAAAAAACCTTACCGATGTCATTCTTCAGATGCATGAGCTGGAATTTTCCCGCGACGCCCTGAAAAACGCAATGAAAAAAGGAACCACATACTCACCGGTAACCATGAAAAGCGATTCGCTAATAGCTAATCTCGCGACAAAACTTTCCGAACTTCAAGTGCAGAAGAAGGCGCTCCTGACCCAATATACCGAAGCACATAATGCTGTAAAAACCGTCCAGAACCAGATTGAAGAATTGCAAAACAAGATGCTCGCAGTCTATGAAACGAGCATGACTAATCTTGCCAGACAGAAGCAGGATATTTCCCAGCAGTTATCCATTTACGATGGGCAATTCCGGAAGCTCCCCGATGTAGAGCGCGATCTGGCGCGACTCACCCGGGTATCCAAAGTCGACGCCGATACCTACACATTCCTCCTTCAGAAACACGAGGACGCTCGTATTACCAAGGCCTCAACAATCAGCAACATGGAAATCGTTGATCCGGCCATTACTCCCCTGAAACCGATCAAGCCGAACAAGCAAAAGAACCTTCTCCTTGGCCTGATTTTTGGACTGGCGCTGGGAATCGGTCTCGCCTTTTTACTGGAATACATTGATGACACCATAAAGAATGCCGATGCGGCAAAGCGAATCATTGGCATTCCCCTGCTGGCAATAATTCCCCAAATTCCCAAACGTCAACCAAGGCAAAACGGAAGTGCACCGGATGATAAAGAGACACTAATCACGCATGTGGAACCGAAATCAGTGGTTTCCGAAGCGTTCCGTTCCCTGCGCACAAGTCTGCATTTTTCCGCCATCACCAAAGAGAAGAAAATCATGATCTTAACCAGCACCTTTCCACAAGAAGGAAAGAGTGTGATCTCCGCCAACCTGGCGGTTGTTATTTCCCAGACCGGAGCGAGGGTGCTTATTGTTGACTGCGATTTACGCCGCTCATCCCTGCATAAAAAATTTGGTTACAGCAAAACTCCGGGATTAAGCGAACTTTTGACAAAAGACGTCACCTTCGCGGAAGCCAAACATAACACGGGTATTCCCGGCCTTGACTTTATCAGCGCCGGAACAACCCCGCCCAACCCTTCGGAGCTTCTTGGCTCGGAGGCAATGCTCCAGTTCCTGCTGACCCAACGGGAGAACTACGACTTCATAATAATTGACGCACCGCCGGTTCTAGCCGTCACCGATGCTCCTGTTCTGACCACGATTTCGGACGTCGTCATTCTGGTTATGGAGGTGGGTCGCGTCCCCATCAAAGCTGCAAGGCTTGTGCGCGATACCCTTGCCACACTAAAGGCTCCGATTGCCGGTCTGGTGATGAACGACAAGACCGGCAAGGGCGAAAGTTATGGTTATGGATATGGATACGGCTATGGCTATGGATACGGTTATCATTCGTATGACGACTCAAAACCGGAAAGACGGGGAAAATTATCAAAATTCATTCCTGAAAAATGGCGGAACAAATTAGAAAAACACATTCCACGGCGATGGTAAAGCAGATCGAAAGAAAAAAATGTGCACATTGATATGATAGATTTTCACTGCCACCTTCTTCCCGGTCTCGATGACGGTCCGGAGAACATTGACGAGTCAGTCGAAATGGCGATAGCTTTGCAAAAAGCAGGGTTCACAACCGTTTACTGCACGCCGCACCTGATAAGAGGTATGTACGAGGCGAATAACGAAGAAGTCCTTGCATCACTCGATGCTTTACAGGCAAGGTTGAATAAAAAAAATATCGGTCTGCAACTCTTTCCCGGCCGGGAGCATTATCTCGACGAATTTCTTTTTGATTACTTAAAAAACCCGATGCCGCTGGGCAACACAAACTTGATCATGTTGGAGATTCCCAGAAACATGCAGCCGGAAGTCATAAAAGAAACCTGCTTTCGGATTAAGCTCGGTGGTTTTATCCCCATGATCGCCCATCCCGAACGTGGCGATTTTTTCACTATGCTTCAAAAACAGGCGAAGACCAGGTTTCATTTTTTTAAAGCGGATCAGAAAACTGAAAAATCAGAATTATCAATTTACCTGACCGATCTCGGTTGCGCTTTTCAGGGAAACTTTGGCAGTTTCATCGGACTATATGGTTCTGAGGCGCAAAAGAGGGCCAATTGCCTGAAAAAAATGGAAGTCTATACGCATTTCGGCACCGACGCCCATTCCCTTCAGACCATGACCCTTTTGAACCTGTCCTCCGTTGGCGCGAAGTAGGGAGAATTTTCGAGGGGTGTAGGCGTGAATCCGATTGTCATATCGAAACGAATAGCAGACGCGGCCTTGTTGAAATTAAAAATGAGAATTTTTTAAATCATCTAATTATGCTAAACCGTCTAAACTTCTAAACTGCCAATCATCTAATGATGCAATCCTCTATTCTTTCCCTTAACCCTTAAATTTTTATGATTTATAACAAACCTCTTGCAAAACGCTAAACTACAACATTCACATTATTCCATAAATGTTTAAAAAACTATTTTCTTCACAACTTCGGATTAACATGCTTTCCGGTTCTGCTACGACAATTATCAATATTGTTGTGATGGCTGTAGGTTATCCGATTTATCTTCACTTTCTTGGGTATGAGAAATATGGCGTTTGGCTTGTTTTAACTACCGTACTAACATTTGCTTCATTGGGAAATCTCGGTATTGGCACGGCGGTTATGAAACTCGTAGCCGAAGAGTATGGCCGCGGGGATATTTTGGGCGTGCAGCGTTATATAACAACGTCTATAGTGGTGCTTTTTATCAGTGGTACGATAGTCCTAGCAATTCTGTTGATTTTTAGAAATCCAATTGTTTCCGCTTTCAAACTAGATGAAGGAAATAGACAGATGGTTTTGTGGTTACTGCCATATATCGGGATATTGTGTATTTATTCCTTTATAGTCCAGGTTTTTGAAGCAGCACTTTCTGGTTTGGGACGGATGGATATGGCAAATTATATCCGCACATTCAGTAATGCCATACAGGTGATCATATCGGGAATATTGCTTACTTTAGGATTAGGCGTGAAGTGCATGCTTATTGGAAGTTTTGTTTCATGCGCCATTATTCATGCACTCACAATTATCTGCATAGGTAGAATTGTACATCTGCAAATTTGGGATATAGGCAACATTAATCGCGTCTACATTAAAAATCTCTTTAACTTCGGCGGTACTGTTTTTTCTGGTTCGCTGATCAGCATGCTTTTCAATCCGTTCAATAAGTTGATGCTTTCGCGTTACGCAGGCGTTGCCACATTGCCCATATATGAGATTGCATTCACGGGCAGTATGTATGTAAGATCCTTAGTAGAAGCTGGGCTTCGTGCTTTGGTACCAAAGATAAGTCATCTCAGTGCAAATCTTAATGACCAAGCAGCCAATAAAATATTAGAAATCTATCGCCGTTCAATGAAATTGATTTTTGTTTTTGGTGCACCCTTTTATGGCGTGCTCTTGGTATGCTCACCTTTTATATTGAAAATCTGGCTTGGTGAAAGATTCGTTGAAACACTACCCGGTGCCGTTCAACTAATGCTTGGTGGTACATTCCTAAACCTTCTTTGCGTTCCCGCATATTACACCCTCATGGGTATTAATAAGGTCGGTTATTGTCTTATTTCACATATAATTCAATCTGTTGCTAATTTTATCCTTGTTATCGCTATCGTAATATTTATCCATACACTTAATATTCAACAAGTTGTCCTTTCGGTTGCATTGGGGATGAGTCTTGCTTCTTTTTATCTTATAAGAAAACTACGAACAATTTTGGTGGAAAAGTAATGAAATATATAAACATTAAAAAATTATTAAATAGAGCATTTCGATCAATCGGTTATGATATTACAAGCTTTAACCCGACCACCCACCCGTTGGCACGCAGAAGACAATTGATGAAAACATATGATATTAACCTTGTTTTTGATGTTGGAGCAAATATGGGGCAATTTGCAGAATACTTAAGGAGAGATATTCAATATCAGAAAAGAATCGTATCATTCGAACCATTAAGTAGTGCCTTCAGCGCGTTACAGGCGCATGCGAAAGGGGACGACTTGTGGGAAGTAAACAACTACGCACTAGGGGATAAGAATGAGAAAAAAAATTTTAACATCTCTAAAAACTTAGCGAGCAGTTCTTTATTGAATATATTGCCACTATGTATAGCGGCAGCTCCGGAGGCGCAGTATATTGGTAAAGAACTTGTTGAAATTAAAACCATGGATTCCATATTTAATAACATTTCTTTAGGTGAGAAAAATATCTACTTAAAGATTGATGTTCAAGGATTTGAGAGCAAAGTCATAAAAGGTGCGGAAAACATTCTTTCATACATCAATACAATTCAATTGGAGATGTCACTAGTTCCATTGTATCAAAATGAATTTTTATTTCCAGAAATGTATGCACTTATGAAAGACAAGGGGTATAGCCTAATGTATTTTGAGCCGGTTTTTCATGACAAGAAAACCGGACAATTATTACAGGTGGATGGCATTTTTCATCGCATATGATGCATACGCATGACGTTGTTAATAAAGTAGAAAAATATGTAAATTGTCCAAAGGTAACCGCATGGGAAGATATGCAACAGGTGGGTTTGATTTTATAGTATATTACTGTTATAAAAGTTTGTATCTCTTATTGTTTTCGGAGTAATAAATTGTCCGATTTAAAAGAATTAATCAAAAGAAATCAAATTTTAAGATGGGCTCTTTATCCCATCATCGTAACAAGGGGAATATTTATTCGAAAAAAGTTGCAATTTCAATATGAAATCATTGATAATTTAAAGGATCTTCTAGTAGAACAACCAGTGATAAGAGTAGATGAATTTCAAGGCAATTTTTTACTCGATTGCCGGTCTGATTTATTCAAGCGGCTCGTTGTCAATAAATGTTATGAACCGAAGTTGGCTCAATGTTGTATAGATTTGATAGATAAAAATCGTGATGCAATTGATGTCGGTGCTAACGTTGGTTTTTTTACCGTACTATTTGCAAAAACATTGAATAATCGCAAAGTACTGTCAATTGAACCGACTAATCTGGCGCTTTCTAGACTCTATAAAAACATTCTATTAAATCAGGTGCAAGATAAAGTTATTGTATTTGAGGGTGTAGTAGCAAATAGTATTGGTGAGGTTGAGATTAAGACAATAGCGGGCAGAGAAGAATATTCCAGTATAGGAGTAATGAAACATCCGGCTATCGCGATTGAAAATAACTTTTTACTGGAAAAAGTCGTATCCACAACAATTGATGACTTGACCAATCAATATTCGATTGACCCAGGTTTTATTAAGGTTGATGTGGAAGGTGTAGAACACTTAGTTTTTGATGGAGCTAGAAAAACTTTATTGAACAACAGGCCTATTATTCTCTCAGAATTGTCGGACTATTTGTTGCGGCAAAACGGCTCTTCGGCTAAGGCTGTTGTAAATCTTATTAAAGAATACAATTATGATGTAATTAATCCTCTTGCACCGAATATGCCGCTAGTTTTTGAAGAAATTAACGATATCTTGTGTTTACCCAAATAGAAGAATGTATTTTTTAGATGATATTTCCACAAGTATCAATATGTTTGAATAATTACAACATGCTGATGAACGAGATTTAAAATGGATTTCTGATAAAGCAAGAAATATTGTTGAGGCCGATTATACTTGGGATAAATTCACCTCAACTATAATTAATAATCTTGGCCTTTCACAAAGATGAACACATGATAATGGAACCGGGCAGCAAAAATAACAGCACGATCAAGGATTTCATTCTCTTTCTTGTTCTTGTAGGTTTGCCCTCAAATGTCTTCGGGATGGTGGACCCTGAATGGTTCTATATGCCAGGATTTTTTGACTTCCGAATGATCTTCATACTGTTTTGCGCCCTGCTTTCGATATTTATGATTTTTCGATGGCGAATGATATTACAACTGCCTGCCGGGGCTTTGTTGTTCGTGATAGCATTTTATGTCATTGTACAGTTTATCTTTTCCTCTTTTCAATTAGGTTTTACTGATGCATTCACGGTCTTTCGTTATTATTGTTTGCCGATAGTTGCCATAGGCCCTTTGCTTTATGTACTATCTCTTTCACGGGAAAGACAGGTTCGTCTTATACAGTGGGTATTTATTGCAACCGTTGTACAAGGCACATTTTTTATTCTGCATCATCTTGGATTCTCGATCTTTTATTCGCCGGTCTATGAGGTGATCTCTTTCGGTGAAGGAGAAGTGCAGCGTTATAGTCACGCCTTCCCTCCATATACTTTGCTGGTGATGAATGCGGCGCTTTTATTTTTTCTTTTTCAAAGGCAGTGGCATCATGCCTTGTATATAATTGTTTTAGCCGCAGTTATCATTCTTTACGCGACTCGAAGTGTCATAATTACTGCCGTCTTTTCTATGCTGCTCATTCTGGTACTAACCATGTTCAAACAAGGTGGTAAATCCTTAGCACGCATAGGAATCATTATCCTTTTTATCCTTATGGGTTGTGTCTTGTTTATTATGGTCTTTCCCCAGTATCCCGAATACGTTGCGGAACGCTTTCTAGAATTGACGGGCACTGAAGGGCTACAAGGTTCTTCAAATTATAATATACGCACGCTGACAGTGGGCATTGCTGTGAATGACATGGCCACTGTGAAGGATATGCTATTCGGCCACGGCTATGAATTCCGCCTTTTGAATGACTATATGCCAGGAAATTTTTCAAGAGAGCTCTCTATGCAGGGTGATGCGCCGATTGCCGGTTTGCTCTTTACGGAGGGTATTTTAGGTGTGTTTCTCCGTGCCTTACCGTTTTTAATCCTTCTCTTTATACACTTGCGCTTATTTCTGAAGTCTCAAAATGTAGAAGACATCATCATATCCATTTTGGTGATTGTCTCGATAGCCGGAATAGGCTTGGGCTGGCTTCAAACGACAGCGTTGCGCGATTTGCCGTTTTCTCTGCTTCCTTTTGTTATACTTCATTGCCTTCATAGTTACAGCAGACAAGAATCAGTGTCTTTAGAGGGAGAGGCCAACGATGCCGCCCTGTATTCCATGTCTGTGCCTGATAGCGAAAAGAATCTATGAAAATAAGTATCATAACCCCATCCTACAACCAGGCAGTGTTTTTAGAACAGAACATCCAATCAATTTTATCTCAGGGCTTGGGTGATTCGGTGGAGCATATTGTTATAGATGGGGGGTCGACTGATGGCAGTATTGACATCCTGCGCAAATATCCACATCTGATATGGAAATCGGAAAAGGATCGAGGCCAAAGCCATGCATTGAATAAGGGATTCAAGATGGCAACCGGCGACATCATCGGGTGGATTAATTCGGATGACAAACTTACACCATGCGCACTGCACAGGGTCGCCAAATTTTTCCAGGAAAATCCTAAGGAAATTGCTGTTGTTGGTAATTTAAATTTGATTAGTGTTGGCGGCAGTTTTATTCGTATAATAAAAGGCAAGGCATATAAATATGAGGACATGGTAAACACAAATAGAGGGGTAACGCAAGGCTCTACATTTTTTAAGAGAGCAGTATTTGAGAAGATAGGATATTTGGACGAAACACTTCATTATGCTATGGATTTTGAATTCTTTCTTAGAATGGCCGCGCTTGCAACTATTCCATACATTAATGAAAGTTTAGCTGAATTTAGAATTCAGCCGGATGCCAAAACTACAAATGGGCTGGTACACTTTAGAAAAGAACACATGAAGATTGCCAGAAAATATAATGCATCGTGGTTTAGTAAAGGGATACGCTCTGATGTGTATGTGATTTTGAGTGAACCATTAAGAGGTAGACCATGGATTAGAAATTTTATAAGAAAATTAAAAGGTATTGATCCTTATGATCATGAAAGGTTTCTATAAGTGAAAACAAGCTTTTACAACCTTGTGAAGTCCGATTTGGTTCAGTCAAAAATTGTGCGCTCTACAGAAATATTGAGTTATGTTAAATATGTATTTCTATTTTTTCGTTCAAGAACATGTAGAATGCATACTTTTGTTCGTTTACGTGCAGCAAACTTTTTATTGTCGTATGTAGCAAAGAAGTATTTGGATCGTTATTTTATTGAAATATCAAGTAATGCTCATATAGGAAAATATTTTTGGATGCCTCACCCAAGGTGTATTATTATTGCTGATTGTATTAAAATTGGGGAGCATGTGCATGTAGGACAATACGTGACAATTGGTGGAAATATAAATAAAACTAAGATTTTAGAAAATGGTAGTGTTCAAAAAATGCCGATTATTGGTAATCGTGTAATGATACATCCTGGGGCAGTTATTGGTGGCCCTATTGTAATAGGTGATGACGTTATTATCGGAGCGAATAGTGTTGTTACTAAAGATGTACCTTCCAATACAATTGTTTATGGACAAAATCAGTTTGCTAATAAAAAAATTACTATTCCAATTGAGGGTGGTTATTTTAATAAAATAGAGTCGAAATGAATGTTTTATATTTATTAGCTGCGTCCAATATTTATGGGGGCACACCCAAGAAGACGCTGGGCATGGTGAAGCACACGCGTAATAATTACTTGATGTATTTCTGGTCCGATGCCTATAAATATAAACAAGAACTTCTCAGAAAAGCTGGGGCAAAAATCTATACCGGCGCCTTGAAAAAAAATGTCTGGTTGAGAAAACTCATACGCAAATTGAAAGGGGCAAATCCAGATTTCATTCACTATTCTTAAATTACTTTGTACCATTTTGTGAGGTCATGAAAATGAAACGAGAAATGGGTGCTTCTGATAATTTGCGCAAGCCGGAGAACTGTTTATGTCAATGAAAAAAGATTTGGAGATGTCCGGTAGGGATCATTATGAATCTTTGTACAAGGCGGAATTATTGCAGGAAGCGGAATGGTTACGTTTGACAGCCCCTGAAAAAGTCAACTCAATCGAATATTTCCTTAAGAATAATTCTATTGTGCCCGAAACGATGCTTGAATTGGGTTCGGGCACTGGTGCCGTGATACAAGAATGCCAACGGCGTAACCTATGCAAAAGATATGTCGCCATGGATTATTCCCACGAAGCCATGGATTACTTGCGAAAAAACACACAGAACATTGAGGCCATTACCTCTGATATAACTGCTGATAACTTTTGCATAGATACCGCTTTTGACATTGTTATCTTGAGCCATGTACTTGAACATCTCGAAGATCCCTGCAGCTTTCTTAAATCGATTCGGCAGCGGTTGGATTTTGGTCATATAATTATTGAGGTTCCCTTAGAGGATTTACCTATTCGAAGAATAAGGGATAGTTTTCGTGATCGTAGAATGAATACTGCGGGACATGTACAATTTTTCACCATCAAATCATTTGAGGAAATTTTGATCGCGAATGGTTTCAGGATAAAGGATAGACGGCTATATTTGCCCATATTGGATTTGTCGACACTCCGCTTCGTATCTGAGAAGGACGGTCTTTCGAAACTTCAGTATATGGTGAAGATTTTGACGAATATCTGCCTTCCAAGACTATTTAGCTTTTTATGGAAACAGTTGTATTATGGGCATTACGCGGTATTGTGCTCTAAGGAGTCGCATGCTTAAAAAACAGAAGAATACGATAAGGAGTGAAAAAAAAACAGTACTGCATATCATACCATCTCTTCTCTCTCCGGCAGGCACGCCAAGAGAACTGCTGAGTTTAGTTCAGCACTGTGATCCGGTAAAATGCAACCATGTGTTCTTGGTGTTCTGCAACGATACAGATAATCTCTTAGCGGCAATCAGACTCGCGGGCGGTATCGTGGAAGAAGTCTCCCGTCCACGAAATTACGACTTACGTCTGTTATTTGACATCATGAAGATGGTTCGGAAATACAAGGTTGCCATAATCAACACGCACTTTGCCCGTGCAGACATCTACGGGGCCATTGCAGGAGTCCTAGCACGCATTCCTGTTGTTAAGTCTGTCCATGGCATTGCATGGAATGATTCAACATGGTTGCAA
>Ga0182021_10007074_pt1 | contig 13291 bp, 9 predicted proteins | sample 612E3MmetaG_FD_120493 | JGI IMG/M metagenome (GOLD analysis project Ga0182021, IMG submission 120493) | Permafrost microbial communities from Stordalen Mire, Sweden - 612E3M metaG (Illumina Assembly) | ecosystem: Environmental > Terrestrial > Soil > Wetlands > Permafrost | place: Sweden...
CTCGTAGAGCAGCGCCTCGATGAGCGAGCCGATGGCCAGGTTCTTGTTGCGCGGGTGGTAGAAGAGACCCTCGCCGGGAAAGAAAACGCAACAGTTGGGCTTGCACTTGCCGCAGCGGACGCACTTGCTGATCCGGTCGGCCAGGCTGTGGAGCTGGTCGTACTGAAGGATTTTGGCCTCGAGCTCGAGCAGGTTGAAGCTGGGGGTGAAGACGTGGTCGAGCACGGTGCGGTCGGCCAGCTTCTTCGGGTTCATGGTGCCGGCCGGATCGATGCGCGCACGGTGGGCAGCGAGATCGGCCATCGCGGCGGCGCCGAGGTGCTTGAGCTTGGTGATGCCGATGCCGTGCTCGCCGCTCACCACGCCTCCCAGAGCCACGGCGTGCTCCATGATGGTGTCCGCGGCGCGGGTCGCCCGCTTCATCATCTCGCGGTCGTTGGAGAAGACCGGGATGTTGACATGCACGTTGCCGTCGCCGGCGTGCATGTGGGTCGCGATGACGATGAGGCGGCTGCGTTCCTCGCCGATCGCGCGTTCCAGCTCCCTCTGCACCGCCTCGTAGCCAGCGAAGAGCGCGGCCAGATCGCGCTGCAGGCGCCGAAGATGGCGTTGCCGCCGTAGATCATCCGTGGTGGCCGCGCGCAGATCGACCTCGGCGCGTTCGCAACGCAGGAGCGCCGCCGGCAGCTTCTGCGGCAGCCACTCGCTATCGCTGGGCGAGGCCTTCGCCGCCGCTTGGCGCGCGCGGGCCACGCAGGCGAGTTGGTTGGTTCGTTCCTCGGCGACGTTGAATTCGTCGAGGTAGCGGGCGAACTCGGCCAGGGCAAAGAGCGGCAGGACGATGTCCTCGTTCAGCTTGAAGGCGTTGGTGCGCTTGGCGATGGCGCCCAGCTTTTTGCGGTCGGCCCAGAAGCGCGTCGCCTCGGCCGCGTCCCGCGCGAAGAAGACGTGCGTGTCCGGGTACGGCGCCAGCAGTGCGGCCAGACGCTCGCGCCCGCGCGCGAGCTGTTCGGCCGTATGTGCCACCATGTCGATGAGCAACACGGCTTTGGGGCGCGCGTCCTTGGCGGCCTTGGTGCGATAGTCGATGGCGCGGACGTATTCCTCGTCGAAGTGCTCGAGGGCCTGCAGCGCCTCCTCGCCGCGGTTGGGGAACTTCTGGGCGATGTCGAGGATCACGCGGGCCGCTTCGTCCATGCTTTCGCCGAAGAATTCCAGACACGCGGTCAAGGCCTCGGGATAGGCGCGGTGAAGGATGAATTCGGCCGACGTGATGATGCCGTCGGTGCCTTCCTTCTGCAGGCCGGGCACGCCGCCCAGGGCCTTGTTGGTGATGTCCTTCCACAGGTTGGGTTTGCGGATCTCGTCGCCGCGCAAGGTGATGGTTGCATCCAACGCGCCGTCGCTCGACGCCACGGCGAAGCGCACCTCGTCGTGGGGCTGGATCTTGCGTAGCGGGTGGGCGACGCGTTCGACACGGCAGGTGGCGCCGGTGGGCAGCGCCAGCCGGAACGACAGCACGTTGTCGATGGCGGTTCCCCATAACACCGCCGACTTGCCGCCGGCGTTCTCGGCGAGGTTGCCGCCGACCGTACATGCCCAGGCGCTCGTTGGATCCGTCGCGAAGACCAGGCCACGTTTCTCGGCCTCGGCCATCGCGCTCTCGGTGACCACGCCGGCTTCCAGCTCCATCACGGCCGCGACCTGGCGACCGCCATCGTCGAGGACGAATTCGCGCTTGGTCACCTCGCGGATGCGGTCGAGCCGCTCGGTGTTCACCATCACGCAGTCGGGGGCAAGCGGCACCGCACCCCCGGTCAGGCCCGTGCCGGCACCGCGCGGGATGGCGTGCAAGCGCAGGCGAGCGATGGCCGCCAGCAGGGGAGCGACGTCGTCCTCACGCTCGGGACGCGCCACGCACAGGGGCAGGCATAGGCGCCAGTCCGTGGCGTCGGTCGCGTGGCTGACCAACGCGAAGGGATCGAAGGTGACGTTCTTGTCGCCGATGACCGCGCCCAGCGCGCGCCGAACGCGCTGTCGCTGCCGCCGGGCCGCCGACAGTTCGCGCAGCACCTCGCCCAGGCAAGTTCGGCAGGTTGCGATAAGCTTTTGCACCAGCGCCTCGTCGCGGGCATTGCGCTCGACGATGTCGAGATCGCGTCGGGCCAGCGTCACCAGCTCGCGGCGGCGGCGGCCGGAATCCACGAGCTGCTGCCAGAGGAAAGGATTGCGGCGCAGCATGAACATGTCGCCCATGAAACGCATGAGCAGGCGCGCGGAGCGGCCAGTGACCCGTCGCTCGCGCAGCTGTTCCAGCACGGACCAGGTTGCCGCCCCGAACAGAAAGGTCACGATCTGTTCGTCGCTGGCGGACGTGTAATTGAAGGGGATCTCGCGGTGTTCTTGGGTCGGCATGAGGTAGGGCGCCGGGGCATTCTGACTTGCCTGGCGAGGATCCGCGAGGGGATTCCCGGCAGCATCGCAACCAGGCCAGCTCCCGTCTCCGGTTCTGCGTGGAGTGCTCTCCAACCTGGAGAAGTTACCGCGCGCTCCGCAAGAGAGTTAGACGTGGTATGAGTCGAGAAGGAGGGTTCTTCTTTTGAACATCCTGATCTTCAATTGCGGGAGCTCATCCCTGACTTTCAAGGTGTTTGCCGTGGATCAACTGGAAAACATCCGGGTTATCCTATCCGGCAAGGCGCACCGGGTTGGTGTGAAAGGGAGCAAGCCCTCCTCGATTGAGTACGAGCATGGCGCAAGCCGAGAAAGCGTCGAGACGCCACTCGACGACCATGGGCAGGCGGCCGGGCTGGTCCTCGACAAACTCGGAGAGCTCGGCATCAAGTTCGACTGCATCGGCCATCGCTGGGTCCATGCCGCCGGCTATTTCCAGACGGCATGGGTGGACGCTGCGCTTCTTCTCCGGCTGAAAGCCCTGGTCCCCATCCTGCCCGTCCATCATCCGGCCATCCTCCGGGTCATCTATGCCTGCCGCAAAGCCCTGCCCAAGCTCCCGCAATACGTGACGGCTGACGGGGCTTTTCACTCTACCATCCCAGCTTGCGCCTCCACGTATCTTCTGCCCAAGGGCCTGGTCAAGAAGTATGGCTTCCGCAAACACGGCTTCCACGGCCTTTCCTATCGGTATGTTGTCCGCAAGATCGCCGAAATCCTCGGCATGCCCCTGCCGGGATCGCGAATCGTGGCCTGCCATCTCGGGACCGGCGGCTCCAGCGCGGTGGCCGTTAAGAGCGGCGAGTCGGTGGACACCTCGATGGGCTACACGGCACTTTCGGGGCTGGTCATGAGCACCAGGAGTGGGGACATCGATCCCATTCTCACCCTGTATCTGATGGCGGTGTACGGATATCACCCCGACGACCTGATGAACATGCTGAACAAGAAGAGCGGTCTTCTCGGGATCTCCGGCTTCTCGAGCGACATCCGGGACATCATCCAGCGCGTGGGCGAGGATCCGCAGGCAAAGCTGGCTTTCGACATGTACGTCTACCGGCTCAAGAAGTACATCGGCAGCTATGTTGCCGTCCTGGGTGGCCTGGACGTCCTGGTTTTCACCGACGACATCGGCGTCCACAATTGGCTGGTGCGGGAGAGAGTCTGCGCGGGGATGGACTGGTGCGGTGTCAGGCTGGATGCGGAGGCCAACCAGCGCGCCTCCGGCGACGAGATCGCCCGCCTCGATGCGCCGGATTCCCAGGTGAGGGTCTTGATCGTCCCCACCGAGGAAGAGCTGGTGATCGGCTGGGAAGGCATCGCCTTGATGAAGGGAAAGCAAGATGCTGCTTCTCTTCGATCCTGAGCCGCCGTATCTGCGCTGGTGCGCTTTCGCGGAAGGCGCGGCCAGAGCCAGCCGTTGCTTGTTTGGCGCGGAATGGTTCCGGCTGGTGAGGAAAGGCGCCGGAAACCTCGGTCGGGTGAAGGCGGTGGGCTATTTGTTGCGTCATGGCGGAGACCGGATCAAGGAGCCGGTCCTGCGGGTCACGCCCCAGACGCTCGACGAAGTGGAGGACACCATCAGGTTCCTGCCCGAATTCAACGACATCACCTGCAAGGTGCTCGATCGCTGGACGAAGGAGCTGCCCGGCATCCCCCATTTCCTATTCTGCGACACGGCGTTCTTCTCAGGGCTGCCCGACGTCGCCGGCACCTACGCGGTCCCCGAGGAGCTGAGGGAAACGGGCGTGCGGCGCTACGGGAGCTACGGACTGGTGCACCAGTGGGCCTGGGAGAAGGCCCGTTCCCTGTTCGGGGGAAATGTCGGCAAGATGGTTTCCGTGTATCTGGGCGACCACACCAACATCGCGGCCTTGCGGGATGGAAAGTCGCTCGACACCACGATCGGCTTCACTCCCGTGGAAGGCATCCCCTCGCGGACCGGCTGCGGGGACATCGACGCCACGGTCGTCTTCGAGCTCCATTCTTCCGGGGTATCCTTCCGGGAAATCAACGAAGTTCTGTCGTGGGAAAGCGGCTTCAAGGCGCTGCTCGGCCGTCGCTGCGGCTACCGGGACCTGCTTGGCGGCCCGGCCGTCGACAGGACCGCGGCGCGCGACATCCTGATCTACGATGTCGTGAAATACATCGGCGCTTTCACCGCCCTGCTGGGGGGCCTGGATACCCTGGCATTCATCACCCGCCATCCCGAGGAGTCCCTGGGCCTTATCCGGGAGATCTGCGCTCGGTTTGATTTTCTCGGGGTAAGGCTTTCCCCCGACGGATTGGCGGCCGAGGGAGATGCCTGGAATCTTACGGACCATGGTGCAAGGATGAATGTGAGCTTGTTCAAGAGCGACATCTGGAAGATCATGGCGCAGCTGAGTGAATCCATGATCGAGGAGAAACAACCATGAAGGATGAGAAGAGGTTTCTGGTGGAAGTCGGGATGAAGGACCTACCCTTCCCCATCAAGGTGGCGTCGAAGGGCAATTCGGACGGCCAAGCCACCATCGCCAATATCTCCATCAACGCCCGCATCATGCATGAATTCGAGGCGGGGTGGATCGACAAGTTCATCCAGGTGGTACACCAGCATCGGGACCGGATCGGGACCAAGTCGCTGCGCGACAACATCGCCGACTACGTCAAGGAGCTCAAGGCGAGCACGGTAAGGATCGATTTCGAGTATCCCTATTTCATCGAAAAGCGCACCCCCGTCTCCAAGGAGAAATGCCTGGTGAAATACCAGTGCGGCTTTTCCGCCAAAGTCCCGTCGATCGATGGAAAGTCGCGCGTCTTCTTCAAGATGGCGATCCCCTGCATCACCACCTATCCGGCGTCCGATCCGCAAAAGACGGCGGGACTGTTCGGCCAGCTCAGCGTCGTGGCCATCGAGACGGAATCTCAGAAGGACGTCTATCCCGAGGACCTTGTGGAGTTGGTGGACCGGCATGCCCTGTCTCCGGTCTATTCCTTCCTGACCCAGGAGGACCAGGAGTTCGCGATCAACAAGATCCACACCGAGAGGAAGACCAGCGTTGTCATGCTCGACGAGATACGAGAGGAGCTCGCGCGGAACCGGAGCCTGGATTTCTACTCAGTCAACTGCTCCAATTTCGGGATGCTCCACTCCCACAGCACCATGATCGGAACCGAGAAGAGCATGTGGGTCCCCTTCAGCGGCTATGAGGATACCGACGTCTAGTTTCTAGCGTAGCCCGCGCACGAAAGCCCCGACCGCCGCCACGCCCTTGTCGTCGATGAGGCGCAGGGACGCGGAACCGACCACGGCGATGTCGACCTTGCCGCGCAGGCAGGCCACGTCGGCCGCGTCCTGCACGCCGAAGCCGAGCGCCAGCGGCAACTTGGTGGCGGTCCGGCAGCGGGCGAGGTAGGCGTCGAGATCGGCGGAGAACGTGGTGTGCAGCCCCGTCACGCCTTTGCGGGCCACGCAGTAGACGAAGCCGCGGGCGGAGGCGGCGATGTGGCGCAAGCGCTCGTCGGAGGTGCTCGGCGAGAAGATGAAGATCGGATCGAGGCCCGCGCGCGCCATGGCCGGCAGGTACTCGCCGGCTTCCTCGGGCGGCAGGTCGGGCACGATGGCGCCCGACAGGCCGGCCGCCTGCATGCGGTCCACGAAGCTCGCCACGCCGGCGCGGAAGAGCAGGTTGTAGTAGCTCATGCAGAGGAAGGGAATGGAATGCTTGCGCGTGACGGTGGCGGCGAAGTCAAAGCAGCGCGCAACGGTCGATCCAGCGGCCAGCGCCTTCTGGTTGGCGGCGAGGATGACGGGGCCGTCGGCCATGGGCTCGGAAAACGGGATCTGCAATTCCATCAGATCGACGCCCGCCGCCACCATGGCATCGACGATCTCCAGCGACGCCGCGAAGCTGGGATAGCCGACCACGATGTGGGTCATGAGCAAGATGTCCTGCTGGCTGCGGGCCTGGCGAATTCTTGCTTCCAGGGTGCTCATGGCTTTCTCGCGTAGCCCGCGGCCTTGCGCCGGATGAAGTCCTCCCAGGCCGGATCGCCGAAGGCATCGGCCACGGTGAAGATGTCTTTGTCTCCACGCCCCGACTGATTGATCACGATGACATCGTCGGGGGCAAGGCTGGGCGCTTCCTTGCAGGCCTGGGCGAAGGCGTGCGCCGACTCGAGCGCGGGAATCAGCCCCTCCCGCCGCACGGCAAGCGCCAGGGCGGCCACCACTTCCGCGTCGGTCGCGGACTCGAAGCGGACACGTCCCGTCTCGCGCAGGTGCGCGAGAATCGGCGACACGCCGATGTAGTCGAGCCCCGCGGACACGGAATGGGTTTCGAGCATCTGCCCGTCGCTGTCTTGCAGAAAATAGGTCCGGTAGCCCTGGGCCACGCCGATGCTCGCGTCTTGCGAAGCCAGGCGCGCCGCGTGCTGGTGGGTGGGCAAGCCGCGGCCGCCCGCCTCGACGCCCACCAGCTCGACCGCCTGGTCGGCGAGAAACGCGGAGAACACGCCGAGCGCGTTCGAGCCGCCGCCCACGCAGGCGTAGATGCGGCGGGGCAGGCGGCCGGTGCGCTCGACAACTTGGCGGCGCAGCTCCTGACCGATGATGGATTGGAAGTACGTCACCATGGTCGGGAAGGGATGCGGCCCGCACGCCGTGCCGAGCACGTAGTGGGTGGTGTCCGTGTTCGCCGCCCAGTCGCGGAAGGCCTCGTTGATGGCGTCCTTCAAAGTGCGCGAGCCGTCCTTCACCGGCACCACGCGCGCGCCCAGCCGCTCCATCCAGAAGACGTTGGGCCGCTGGCGCTCGACGTCGACCTCGCCCATGTAGATGGTGCACTCGAAGCCGAACTTGGCCGCCATGGTCGCGGTAGCCACGCCGTGCTGGCCGGCGCCGGTCTCGGCGATCACGCGCTTCTTGCCCATGCGCTTGACGAGCAGGCCCTGGCCCATCACGTTGTTGGCCTTGTGCGCGCCGGTGTGGTTGAGGTCCTCGCGCTTGACGAAGATCCGCGCACCGCCGAAATCGCGGGTCAGGTTCTCGGCAAAGGTGAGCGGCGTCGGCCGGCACGAGTACTCGCCCATGAGGGTTTCGTATTCGCGCCAGAAGGCGGGATCGGCCTCGGCCGCCGCGAAGGCGGTCTCCAGCTCGCGGAAGGTCGCGACCAGGATCTCGGGCAGGTACGCGCCGCCGAACTCGCCGTAGTAGCCGCGCGGTTGGTCGGGGGAAAGCTGGCTCGTCATCACATCATGTCGTCGCAGGGCGTGCCCAGGCGCTGGCCCGCGTACACGCCCAGGTCGGTGTAGATCATAATGCGATTGTCCTCGAGGGGCAGGCTGACCAGCTCGGTCTCGGTCTTGCCCGCGAACCACACCGAGCGCTTCTTGTCGAGGACCAGGCGCAGCTCGCCCTTCTTCGTCGTGAAGATGTCACCCTGCGAGTCACTGACCACGTTGGTCATCTTGAGCGGCTTCAAGTTGCCGCGCGGGCCCGCGAAGAGGCGAAAGGCCTTGTTGTTCTCCGGCTCGCGCGGGCGATCGACATAGTAGTAGGTGCCCTTGCTGTCGCGGGCGAGCGAGTAGGCGCGGTACTTCCACAATGGCCCGAAGAACGAGGCACCGGCGAGGATCTTCGCCCGCTCGTCGTCCTCGACCAGCTTGAGCTCGGTGGCGCGGTTGCCGCACTGGACCTGATGGCCCTTGCCCTTGTGCAGGCCCACGCCACCTTGCCAAAGCGCGCCCACGCGCGGCTCCCAGAACGTGCGGTCCCAAGCCTCGTGGCCTTCCCGGCCGCCGCTGCCCACCCGCTGCGCGTAGAAGCGCTTGCCGTCGCCGTAGTAGAGGTGCTTGTCCGATTCGCCCCAGGGTTCCACGGCGATGTAGTGCTGCTTGCCATCGGTGAGGATTTGGAGCTTGTCCTTGACCTCGGAGATGTCTACCGTGGGTTGGGCCGGCTCGTCGGTCGCCGCCGCAGCCGTCGGCGCCTTGTCCTTGGCCAGCGCCACCGGCAAGAGGAGAAGAACGCAGGAGATGACGAGCAAGGTTGGGCGAGTCACGAGTGGAGTATGATACCCCCAAGCAACCTCCCCAGAAAAGCCCCATGAGCTCGCCCCTCGCCGTCGGTTCGATCGTCGCGGACACCTATCGTATCACCTCGCGGCTCGGGGTCGGCGGCATGGGCGCGGTCTTCGCGGCCGAGCACTTGCGCCTGCCCGGCAAGCACGTTGCCATCAAGGTGCTGCACAACCCGATGGCCACGGCCGAGATCCTCTTGCGCTTCCGGCGCGAGGCGGAGATCGCGTCGCGCATCGGCCACCCCAACATCGTCGAGGTGCTCGACTTCAACACCCTGGCGAGCGGCGAGCCCTTCCTGGTCATGGAGCTGCTCACCGGCGAAAGCCTGGCGGCGCGCCTGCGCCGCGGGCGCCTGCCGGAGAAGACCGTCCTCGACATCGCCCGGCAGATCGGCTCGGCGCTGGACGCCGCCCACCGCATGGACGTCGTGCACCGCGATCTGAAGCCCGACAACATCTTCCTCTGTCCGCGCGACGTCGACGGCGAGCTGCGCGATCACGTCAAGGTGCTCGACTTCGGCATTTCCAAGATTCGCAACGCCGCGACCGTGCTCACGCAGGACGCGGCCATCCTGGGCACGCCGTACTACATGTCCCCCGAGCAGGCGAGCGGCAAGAACCAGGAGATCGACGGCCGTACGGACATCTTCGCGCTCGGCGCCATCGTCTTCGAGATGTTGACTGGCGTGACCGCTTTCCCCGGCGAGAGCGTGCCGGCGGTTATCTTCCAGGTCGTGTTCCAGCCGCACCCCTTGCTTGCCAACCTCGCGCCCACGGTGAACCCCAAGGTTGCGGCCGCGGTCGATCGCGCCCTGGCTAAAGAGCCGGCCGCGCGCTTCCAGACCATGGCGGCGTTCGTCGAGGCGCTCACCGGCCGTCCTTTGATGAACACGGCCCGGCTCGCGCAAGGCGAGGCAGGCGTGGCACCGACCCTGGCCGCCGCGGGCACGGCCCTGGCCGGGACCGCGGTGGCGCCCGCCGCAAATGCGGCACTGTCGGCGACCTCGGTCGCCCCGCCGCAGCCCGCACGGACGGTCGCGCCCGCGCCCGCGAAACGCGGCAAGGGACCGTGGTTGCTCATCGCGGGCGCCGTGGTGGTCGTCGCGGCGGCGGCTGTCGCGCTCATTTCGCGAGGGCGCGCGCCGGAGCCGGCTGCCGTTGCCAAGCCGCCAGTGAAGATCGAAATGCCCGCGCCGGTTGCGGAGAAGCCACCGGTGCTCACCGTCGATGCCAGTCCCGTTGCTGCCGCGCCAGAAGCCCAACCCAAGGCTGACAAACGCGACGACAAGATGCCCGTGAAGACCGCGCGTGGCAAAGCCGCATCTCGGGAGGAGGCCCTGTCGCCCACGCTCCTCGCCGATCTCGAGGCCGGCGAGCGCGCGCTCGCGGCCAAGGATGCCGCGGAGGCCATCCGGCTCGCGCGCCACAGCCTGTACGAAAAGAAGACCGCGCGCGCCTCCGCCATCCTGACCCGCGCTTTCTGCCTGCAACACGACCTGGGCGCCGCCAAGGCCGAGCTCGGCCACGTCGCCGCCTCCGAACGCGCCCGCGTGCTGCGTGCCTGCCGCGCGGCGGGGATGGAGCTGTAGCTTCGAACCAGCCACGCGCCGTTCTTGCGTTGAACGGGCGGGACGAAAGGAGAATCATGGGCGCATGCGGGCCCTATCAGGACTTGGGCGATGGACTTCACTGCTGGTGCTCTGCCTCTGGCCATCGGGCCGGCTGTGGGCGGGTGGGCCGTGGGTGCCGCGGCCGATGACGGCGGCGGAGGAACGGGCGGAGAAGACGAGGGAAGGGTGGGAGCGCAAGGGGCTCCAGGCAGCGCCGGAGATGATCGCGGCGGTCTGCAAGCGTGATGACCTCCTGGCCTCAGGGGCGCGCGAGGTCCTCATCGAGCTAGGGCCGGCAGCGCTGCCGAGCCTAGCGCGCGCGTCGGCGGAGGAGCGCTGCGATCTCGGCGGCGTCATCGCCGACATCGTCTGCGCAAGTGGCAAAGGTGAGGCGGATCTGTCGGCCATGCTTCGCGACAAGAACGCGCACATCGTCAGGACGGCTCTCTACCTGCTTGCCCACATCGGCTCCGAGCGGCAAGTCTCCCGCTGCCAGCGAGCCGCGCCCGTGGTCAAGCGCGTGACCCCGGAGCTCCGGCCGCTGCTGCGTGGGCGAACCGGCCGGGAGCTGCAAGACGTACTCTGGGCCGCGGAGGGCGGCGGTACCGACGCGGTTTCGCTGGTGCCGGATGTGATGCCTCTGCTCGATCAGGACGAGGTCACCGGGAACTTCGCGGCCGCGATGCTCGGCGCCGTCGGCACGGGCGCGCAAAGCGCGGTGCCAGCCTTGCGCGCGCGCTTGCGGCGCGGGGGACGCGGCACGCAGAGCTCGGTGAGCGCCCTTGGCGGCATCGGCCCGGCCGCGCGCCCGGCCTTGCTGGACTTCGCCCCGTTGCTCGAACGAGCGTTGCCCCAGCTCTGCTCGACGGTGCCGCGCTACTCTGAGGCCGACGCCCTCACGCAGGCCATCGCCCGCGCGACCTCGGCCATCGGCGGTACCGAAGCCGAGCCGCTCGTCCCCCACATGGTGACCGCCTTCCACAAGATGCGCGCCTGCGGCCTGATCGCCGGCACGTATGAGAGCTGGCTCGAATGGTTCGCCGCGCTCGGCACACATGGCCGCGCGGCGGAGCCAGCGCTATTGGCAATTGTCGAGGATGCCGACGAGCGCGTCGACGTGCGCCGCCGTGCCCTCGCCGTCCTGGACGTGATCGGCTCGCCCTTGGGGTCGTGGTGGAGCCTGCGCGCCATCCGCAAGGCGCTCGATCGAAAGCGCGACATCTTCGAGGGCCGGGGAGGAATGCCGCCGATGCAGATCCTGCCACCGCCACCCCGCACGCCGCCCGAATTCGCCCTCTGTCGCGAGGAGGCGGGACTGCCGCCATTGCCGGAGCCACCGGAGCTGGCAGTCAAGCCAGAGGCGAAAGACCGAGACGCGGGCTGGGCGACTGGACAATGCCTTCGCCGGCGCCTGTGCGGACCCGACGAAAGCGCGTATCGCAAAACCATGGCGAACTGCTGCGCCAACGCCGGCGCAACCCCGCCCTGGTTCTGCACGGCCTTCTCGCTGCAACGGTCGGACAACCAGTAGCGTGTCCCCGGTGGCGGCCAAAGGCGAAAAGATCCCGGCTCTCGACGGCCTACGCGGCCTGTCCATCAGCCTGGTGCTGCTCGCCCATCTCAGCGGCACGCGCGACCTGGCGACCGGCGTGCGACTTTACGATCTCGATTCGCTCGGCAATCTTGGGGTTCGTATCTTCTTCGTCATCTCGGGATTCCTTATCACGCTTCTGCTCTTGCAAGAGCGCTCCGTCACGGGGCACATCTCACTGCCGCGCTTCTACCTGCGCCGCGGCCTGCGCATCTTTCCCGCCGCCTACCTCTACATGGGGATTCTGTTTGTATGCGCCGCCCTCGGTTTCGTGGTGCTGGCGCCCGGGGATCGGCTGCACGCGCTGACCTACACCGTCAACTACCATCATCTGCGGTCCTGGCAGGTCTCGCACCTGTGGTCGCTCTCGGTCGAGGAGCAGTTCTATCTCGTGTGGCCGGCCTTGCTCCTGGTGTTCGGCGCGCGGGGCGGCCTGTGGCTGGCCTTCGCCTTGGTCGTGGCGGCGCCCCTGGTGCGTATGGGAATCTGGAGCTATTGGCCCGAACGCCGCATCGAGATCGGCGAGGCCTTCAGCACCATCGGTGACGCCATCGCCACCGGTTGCTTGCTCGCCGGCATGCGCGCGCGGCTGGGACAGAGCGAGCGCTACCTGCGCTGCTTGCGCTCGCCGTGGTTCGTGGTTGTCCCACTGCTCGTCGTGGCCGCCAATGTCTTTCAGCACTATCCCGCGATCGATTTCCTCGCGGGCCAGACCGTCATGAACGTGGCCATCGCTCTGACCATCGACCGCTGCGTGCGGGTAGACGGCGATTGGGTGCGGCGGCTGCTCGAATCGCGGCCGCTCGCCCTGCTGGGCACGCTCAGCTACTCGCTCTACCTGTGGCAGGAACCGTTCCTCAACCGGTTCTCCCACTCCGAGGTGACGCAATTCCCAGTCAACCTCCTGCTGGCCCTCGCGGCCGCCAGCGCCTCCCACTACCTGGTCGAGCGCCCGCTGTTGCGCTGGCGACAACGCCTGCGGCGCGCCTGATCTACCTCGGCGCTCGCTTGCGCTTGCGCCAGAGGGTCGTGATGCCCTACTACGCCTGCAATCAGGTGGATGGGCCTGGTGTCTTATCACCAGCGGCCTTCTGCGCCCACAAGAGGTATTCATGGACCACGAGCACTACCATCTGCGCGACCTCGCGCTCAGCGACTCCGGCTTCGTTTTCGACCCCATGACCGGCCACACCTTCACCGTCAACGCCAGTGGCCAACTCGCCCTGCGGTGCCTCAAGGATGGTCTGAGTGCGGAGGAAACCGCCAAGCGGATGACCGAGGAATTCGCGACCGCCGAAGGCGAGGATTGCGGTCGTGACCTACAGGATTTCGCGCTGCAATTGCGCGAATGCGGCCTGGTGAAGTGAGTCACGCGGTCATGGATTCTGTCGATGCCACGGTCGCCGTGACCGGCATGAACGCCACGGATAACCCGGCCCCTGGTGTGCCGGTGGCGCGGGCGCTACGGCACGAACCGAGCTTCAAGGGGCGCATCGTGGGACTCGGCTACGACGCCTTGGATCCCGGATTCTACGCGCAAGGGCTGGTTTCGAGCGGCGCCATTCTGCCGTTTC
>Ga0182021_10007075_pt1 | contig 13291 bp, 11 predicted proteins | sample 612E3MmetaG_FD_120493 | JGI IMG/M metagenome (GOLD analysis project Ga0182021, IMG submission 120493) | Permafrost microbial communities from Stordalen Mire, Sweden - 612E3M metaG (Illumina Assembly) | ecosystem: Environmental > Terrestrial > Soil > Wetlands > Permafrost | place: Sweden...
AGAAAATCCGGCTGCGCCGCGTGGCCGCAGGTATCCAGTACCACGTGCAGGTCATCCAGCCGGTCGATCACTTCTGCCACAAACTCGGCCTGGAAAAGCGGCTCCCCGCCCGAAAAGGTGATCCCGCCTTCATTCGCTCGTAGCAGGGCGGCTTGCTGGTTCAGCAGGGCAGCCAGTTCTGCGGCCTCATATTCGCGGCCTGCCACCCGTTCGCCTGTTGGACTGCAAATTACCTGTGGCTGCATCGACTGACTCTCGGGGTTGTGACACCACATACAGGTGAGAGGGCAGCCTTTCAGGAAGACGGTGGTCCGTACCCCGGGTCCATCATGGACCGTAAATTCTTTTATATCAAAAACAATACCAGATGTCATCACTGATCCCAACTAGGATATAGCGTGTTCTCTAATTCGCTCTCGCAGATAAAATCCTAAATAAGTTCGGCGAAATCAACATGGAATTTTGTCCGTCGCTGTCATTTCCGAGCCAGATCATATTGCCATTCAAACATGTTTTGGATCACTACTCAATGATACCAATTGAATCTAAGTTCACATCGCAATGTTGAGCTGCTCACCTCCATCTGCTGCGCCAGTTCGTCGATCGAAACCACTTCATTCTTTTGAAGAAAATGAAGCAAGGCTCCCTTGCGTTCGATGCACTTGCGGGAGGAAGATGCCGTTTGCATATCGTCCTTTCGAAGAAAATTATAGGGCGATATGGAAAACTAGTCAATATAATTGGTAAAATGCATAACATTTAAGCAAAAAAACGACAACTTTGATATATTCATGGAACAGTTTCATTCCTACTATGCCTGGGCCCAGTGCATGGCCCTGGCATACTCTTCGGATATCTTGCGCATTTCGTGGTATAGGCCAGTGATGTCGTCGTCGCTCCAGGTCTTATCCAGAACACAGATCGGGATGGCAAGTGTATCCGGAGCCAGGTTCTCCATCATCTCACGGTAACCAGCCAACATCTCCTCGGCGCTCTCGTTCTGGTCAAACATTGGTTCGATCACACCCCGGCCGGCAAAGACTTGTTTCAGGGCTGGATATTCCTTGTGAGTGTAGCGATGCGAGCAATTGAGGTACTTTACCGGATTTTGGAGGCGCACGTACATTTCGCGGCACGGGTGTGGTCCGCAGTTATGCAGGCCGCCACTGCCCCAGGGTGCGTAGAGTCGGTCGTGGTATGGCAGGCTGAACTCCCGGAAAGTTTTCGGGCTGATCGTCGCGCAGACATCGTCACTGGAAAAGCCAACATACTTGCGCGGATGCCAGACCGGATCGAAATCCACCGAACCAAAGCGCTCAACCCCACCGCCGGCAAAGACCAAGGCTTGCATACACTCGAGTTGAACGTCGGTCAGCAGATCGAGCAAGGCATGCACTGCCTGGGGATCATTATAAAATGATGTGTATAACAGGTTGGTATCGAGCAGATCCTTGAGGTTGTTGAGGGGACCGCCGATATCAATGCCAGTCAGCGAAACATCCAGCGGAAGGGCTTCGGCGAACAGGCGCATACGCCGCAAATTCTCAGTCATCATCCCGGCGTCTGGTGCAGGCCGCTTCAGCGTGCGGATTTGATCGAGTGCCTTGATCGGATGTTCCAGAACTCCAGGTGGCTGGTTGGGATCCTCACTCCAGTGAATCTGACAGCCAAACATGCTTGCAATGGTCAAATAACCTTGAGTGATCCGAACTACGGGGATATAGTCGTCGGGTAACAAGCGCATTGACCGTTGAATCCAGGCTATATTAGCTTCGAGTTGGTTCTTCCCGCTCTCCAGCTCCCAGCGAATGGTGTGCTCGGGTCGGGTCGCGCCTTGCAGCCAGATGAAGACGGGCAGGTGGTCAACCGGCTGGTAGTCAAAAAAGCGCCGGTAGAGGGCTTTGCGGCGTTCCATTTCATTATGGTCAATATCAAGGGAGATCGTCATAGGTTTGTTCCTGAGGGGTCCCGTTCTTTTTTCAAACAAAACGAAATGGTTTAATATCTATCCGAAGATTATGAAGAACCGCATTTTGAGTGTGTGCGGCTCCGCCGCACACACTCAAAATGCGAACTCCTCCTGAATTTTCGGATAGGTTCCTATTGATTCGAAAGGAATTGACCAACCCGTGCAGACAGATTGAGGCTAGCTTTGGTTGCAAACGAGCTTAAGGATGCCCGGTTAATTTTCGGATCGATGGTATGAGGGGAGGTTACAGAATGCGCAGCGACCAGCATCCCGAGCTCCTGGGCCTCTTGAAATTTCAGTCCGGCGATTCTTCCGGAGATCACCCCCGCCAGAAAAGCATCGCCGGCACCGGCAGTGCTGACCAATTCGGCCGGAAAAGCAGGCATATGCTGCACATTTTTCCCATCCCAGCTCCAGCTGCCCCATCCGCCGGCAGTAATTGTTACCTGCAGGTCAGGGTTGATCGCGATCAGCCTGGCGAGTGCCGCCTCAACGATGGGCAGAGGATCTCCGTCACCCGATGGCGAACGGATCCCGGCTGCTGCCGCGGCCTCATCCCTGTTAATAGCCAGTAAATCGGTCTCGGCCAGCAGGCCCATCTGGATGGCTGGTTCGATCTCAGCGGATGTGAATGCCACCACGCGCCAGAAGCGGTATTTTGTTGCCATCTGGAGCAATTTCTGGCGTGCAGCCATAGATACTTCCGGCGCGGCCAGGGCAATCCCGCGTGATTGATAAGCGCCAAAATCGGCTTCGGCCCGGGAGACCTCCTCCGCCCCAACAAAGTCACAGGCTGAATTGTCCGTGGTCAGGTTGCCCCCGCTGCCATCCGGGTAAAGGAAGCAAAAGGAATACAATGTCTGCATCCCCGGGATAATCTGTACATGCCGCAGGTCCAGGCCGGCCGCGCCCATTTCTTTCATCAAGCGCTGTCCTGCTTCGTCCTCCCCAACCTTCCCAATCGGCAAAACGGAAATCCTTTCCCCCAGTAATACTTTTACATAATGGGAAATAATATGCAGCTTGCAGTAATCCCGGCGGTCAATGAAGTGGCCGCTGCGGCTCTCTTCGCGTCCCAGGGTGGGCTCTCCATTCAGGAGGAAGAAAGTCCCACTGCCGATCCCACCGACGCCCAACATTCCCCAGGTTGAGCGGGCGGCTTGATCCCCATGCAAGGCTTCCGGCGGTGTTGCTTTAGCCATCGTAAATTCCCAGATCCCATTCCGGATGCTGGCTGATCGGATGGGAGGCGGTCTCGATGGTCGCTGTAATTCGGGCGTCCGGATGTTGCTGCAGCAGGGTGATCGGGTATTCGGGCGTCACCGGCCCAAACAGGGCTACCCGCAAGGCGGTCTGTTTCCAGGCGCCTGTGTCGCTGAATAGGCGCACCTTCTTAGCCGAGAGGCATTCCTTGACACCCAGCGTGACTGACATGGGCGGTACAAACTGGTAAGCTGCTCCAAAAGTGCGCTGGGCCAGCGCCAGGATGGTATCCAGGTTATTCTCCTGCACCCGCACGGTGGAGTTCCGTAGTTCTTCAAGACTGATGCGGCTGTAGGGATGCCGCCGTGCCTGGTTGTAGGCGATATGACCATCCTGACCCCAGCCTCCATAGGTAATGTCAATCGGAGCCGCCCAGATCTTCTCCCGAATTTCCTCTACATTATGGGCATTGAGCCAGAAGCGATTTTCCTGTAGAACGGATAGCTCTGCATTAATCGGTACATAGAACTGCCGCTCCATGAAGCCGCGAAAGCTGTAGGGGTGATCGCGCGGAAGTTCATGGTTTTGCCAATCCAGGCATTCATCCATATGGAAGACAACCAGGTTTTTCAGGCTCACCTTTTCCCGATTAACCAGGTACGTGAAGGGTTTATACCAGCAGGATGGCCCGCATGGGACGATAGCCCGGGTGGCTTCGCCACGCCGGTTGTGATCCTGGATCTCATCAACCAGCTCGCGCGCCATGAGCGCTCCCATTTCATCCGAATCCCGGGAAAGCTGGAATGGGATTCTCAATTGCGGATGATCCACCAATTGGGTGGAAGGAACTTTACACCAATCGTAGAGATCTTGCAGGGAAAAATCAGACATATTTTTTATCCAGCTTAGAGCGCCAGGGCACGAATGCCGGTCAGTTCGCAAAATGCAAGCAGGTCTTCATAGAGGCCGGCTCCGTAGCCCAAAACAGCATACTCGTTATTCCAGGCCTCCACGAGCCGCTCGATATCGCAATGGGCGGTGACAAAGGCATGCGGCCAGCGCGGGATGCCGCACTCCAGTCGGCGTTGCTCCAGTTGATCCAGGGACGGTTCAAAAACTGTGCAGCGAGCGATAACCATTTCAAATGCACCTTCATTCCGTCCCAGACGTGCCAGCACACCTTCCCCGGGCTTGCACACCAGATCGACGGAGATGCCCCCCGCCCCCCCTTCGGTGGGGATGCCATGCTCCGCAAACCTGGCCGGCCCGGCCCGTCCCGCCAGCGAAGGTGGACAGGCGCCGTCCCCAATGATCTTGATCTCATGTGTGGACGGGTTTATGTGCTGTAGATCGCCATAATAGACCGGCTCGACACTCAGGTCAGTCAGGAGCTTGACCGTCATCAGGGTGTTGAAATCGCTCAAAGTCGAGGTTCCGACATGCTCATCCAGCATCAGGCTCTGGGCCAGACAGGTCGCGCTGTAATCATCGCTCAAACCAGGGAAGGACTGGATGGTATAGAAATCCCAATTTTCCTGCCTGATTATTTTTTTGATCGCCGCGTACAACCCCAGCGACCGGTCTGCCACTTCGCCTTCCGGAATTGGGACCGAGAAAAGCGGTTGGATTGCGGCCCGGATCTTGACCAGCTCATCCGCGCTGACCGCCCTGGCAGTTTCAAGAAGCATGGTTGTGTCGCGCGAGTCGATGTCCACCCCAAAGACCTTCATCCACTGGGAAGGATCGGCAACGCCACAGGTCTGCCCCATGCCCCGGCCGCCGAACACGCCGGCTGTACTCATATTCAAATGGTTCTTCTCATGGCTGGCCCGGCAATACGCCAGGATGCGCTCGATCGTCCTTGAATCGTCGTAACCGCCATAGACGAAACGATGGGGCACACCGACCTCCTTAAGTCCACCGTGCATGACCAACCCGCCGACCGGTCGCCAGCCCTGCGAACCCGGATTCGTCCAAAGCAGGATGCCCTTCCCCGAGCAGGAAAAATCCCTCAGTGCTGGAACCAGGTGGGCCGCCCAGACCCAGGTTCCGGAGAAAAGAACCAGGGCGTCCAGGTCGTCCATCTTCTTGAGCTTTGAAAAACATGTTCGAGCTTCCTGCTTGCTGGCAATCACCAGGGGCTCGGTCACAAGCTCCAGGCCGGCCTCAACCAGCGCGGCTTTGGCTTTCTCGATGACAGAGGCGTCGATGAAAGGCTGTCCAATGGGGTCCTTTAGGCCGTCCTTATGAACCCCATAAACCACAAAACCTACTTTTGGTTTGATCATTGATTCTCCTTTGATTTTCCTTTATATCATCCACACCGGATCATTATCGCTTTTAAAGCGGGTTGAGAAATCCAGGCTGGTGTTGGATCTCGTCAATAAACGCCAGCATATTTTCCAATGGCACATCCTAGGGGACATCATGGGCGGGTGAAAAAATATAACCACCCGCCTTGCCCAGGTCCAATAAATGCCGGGTCTCCCGGCGCACATCCATGGCACTCCCATAGGGCAGGGTCTTTTGCGTGGACAACCCCCCGTAAAAAGCCAACCTGTGGCGGTATTGAGGAATTAAGACCGAGACGTCCATCACTTCTGGTTGGAATGGATTGAAACAATTTAATCCAATCCCGAGCAGGTCGTCGAAAAGCTCGTCGACATCCCCGCATGAATGGATGAATACTTTCTTGCCGGCCTCGACAACCACGCCATACATTCGTTTTAATACCGGGTAAATGAATTCGTGCCACAGCTTCGGTCCCATTTGCAGCCTGTGCTGCTGGCCCCAATCGTCCCCGAACATGACCGCATCGATGTCATATTTCAATATCTCGTTGATCTGGGCGATGTTGTAATCTGCGATGCTGTTCAAGAGATCGTGGACAAACTGGGGGTTGTCATAGAAATCCATCATCAAAGTTTGCAGACCACGCATGGTCCAGGCGCGCTCGTATAGTGAAAAACCGATCCCAAATATACGATACCGATCCCCATATTTATTTAGTTGACTGGCAACATCTGCATAAACATATGGAGCAAGCGGATCAGGAAAAGTATAGCTCTTCAAGCTGGGTTGCTTTAAGAGCTGATCCTTGACGACGCCGATATCCCGATCAATGCTCCGATCCCATTCCACGCCAAAACAATCCTGGACACAATCATTCCCGATATCATCATAAAAGTAAATATCATAGCCGACATTAACCATATGGTTTTGAACCACTTCTTCAAGGTTTTTTCCGGGATAGTGGGCCTGAAGTTTTTCCTTAGCTGGTATGGTGAAATTAATGTTCCAGGGAACATAAGGTGGGTTTTCCCAATCCAGCGCCATCTTCATAACCGTTCTTTTATCCAACCGGTAACTCCTTTATCAAATGATACCCGGGCAGTGGCCCAAGCATGCTTGGTTTGGTCCGCCGCACCGGCAATCCTTTGTTCATCCTCAATATTAGTAGAATTTCGGCGAATGTGCAAGCCAATCCTTGATTTACGCAGGACGGGTGAAAATTACCAATAATCGTTGATAACGTTGTTGCGTTGCTTTAATAAGATTCTCTTGCACATTGCTTGGTTTCTTTGCGCGCCTGCAAAGCTTCCCATGACCCTTTACCATACTGGAATTTAACTCGCAACTTGTTCATGCTTAGACCTTTCTGTCTTGTTTTTGTGCTTACCCTGTCCTTTATGGCTCGTTGGTAAAAAGACAGCTATGGTCTTATACTAAAGGGGAAAGGCAGGTGAGGATGAAATATAATCGCTGGAACAATATCAATGGCATCGCCAGGATGAGGAATAAAATAGGGGATGTTGGGCGGGCTTCGCCCGCCCAACATCCCCATATCTTCCCCTATATCCCGGAGATTCCCAATGAACCGTGATTTTAAAAAGGAGCGCATTCAATGAACAAGGTAAAAATTCCAAAGTCTGATCTCGACGCATCAGAGATATCACTGGGCTGTATGCGCATCGCCGGACTGGCGAACCAGGACATCTCCACCCTGATCCATACGGCGCTGGATGAAGGCATCAATTTTTTTGATCATGCCGATGTTTACGGGGACGGACAATCGGAAGCGCAGTTCGCGGAAGCCCTCAACATGACTTCGAGCCTGCGGGCGAAGCTGATCCTGCAGAGCAAATGCGGCATCCGACCGAGCTCCTTCGACTTTTCAAAGCAGCATATTTTGGAAGCAGTGCATGGCAGCTTGCAGCGCCTGCGGACGGATTATCTGGATGTGCTCCTGCTGCACCGTCCGGATGCCCTGGTCGAGCCGGAAGAAGTGGCCGAGGCCTTTACGATCCTGCAAGACAGCGGCAAGGTCAGATATTTTGGCGTCAGTAATCAAAACCCGATGCAGATCGAATTGCTGATCAAATTCGTGAAACAGCCGCTCATCATTAACCAGCTTCAACTCAGCATCACCAATACCGGCATGATCGATGCGGGCATTAACGTCAATATGAAGATCGATCCCACCATCAACCGGGACGGCAGCATCCTGGATTACTGCCGCCTGAAAGAGATCACGATCCAACCATGGTCTCCGTTCCAGTACGGCTTCTTTGATGGCGCTTTCCTGGATAATGATAAATTCCCGGAACTGAACCAGAAGATCAACGAGATCGCCTTGTCGAGGGGCGTGACCAATACGGCGATCGCGATTGCCTGGCTGCTTCGACATCCAGCTCACATGCAGCCCATCGTTGGAACAACCAACCCGGGTCGTGTCCGGGACATCTGCAAGGCCTCCGGCGTTAAGCTGACCCGCCAGGAATGGTACGATATTTATCTGGCGGCCGGGAACAAGCTCCCCTGAGCAAACAATTTCAGGCTTCGGATCTCAAAATATACAACACGCTTTTGGGATGCAGCATGCCGAAACCAGGCGGGTTTTGATTTGCCGGTAGTTCGAATTTGCATTTTTCTCATGGAATGCCAACCCACCCTTTTCATTAATAGGATAAATTAGATATTGTAAAACCAATTACATTGGGGTATAACTACTGTCTGTCTTGTTATTTATTAGGAATTGAGTATGTCAAACTTGCCCACCGGAACCGTCACATTCCTCTTCACGGATATCGAAGGCAGCACCCGGCTTGCCCAGGAACATCCTGAGAAATGGGAAGTTTTGCGCGAGCGCCATCACGCTCTTTTACATTCTGCCATGGATGCCCAGCAAGGTTATATCTTCCATGTCATCGGGGATGCGTTCTGCGTAGCATTCAGCAGCGCCCGGCAGGCGCTCAATGCGGCGTTGCAAGCACAGGAAAATCTGCATGGGGAAGATTGGGGGAATACCCCCATCAAAGTGAGAATGGGCATCCACACAGGCCAGGCGGAAATCCAGAATACTGGTGACTATAGCGGATATCTCACCCTCAGCCGGGTCCAACGGCTCATGTCCGCCGGACATGGCGAGCAGACTCTCATTTCGCAGGAAACCGTAGAATTGTTAACCAATGAATTGCCTGAAAATGTTTCTTTGTGTGATCTGGGCGAACACCAACTGAAAGATCTTATTCGTCCGGAACATATTTATCAGGTGAATATAGCAAACCTGCCTTCTGACTTTCCAGCCTTGAAAACGCTCGACGCACGGTTGAATAACCTCCCCACCCAACTGACTCCTTTCATTGGGCGGGAGCATGAAATCGCCTCGGTGTTGGAGCTTATCCGCACCCCGGATGTTCGCCTGGTTACTTTGACCGGAGCAGGTGGTACGGGCAAGACTCGCCTTAGCCTGCAGGCTGCCAGCGCAGTCCTCGATCATTTCCCCGATGGCATTTTCTTTGTTCCCATGGCAGAAACCACTGAACTCGACCTGGCGGTTTCCAAGATTGCCCAGGTATTGGAGGTCCGTGAAGGGAATGGCCGTTACCTGATTGATACACTCAAAGACTACCTGGGCGATAAAACTCTGTTGCTGATATTGGATAACTTTGAACAACTGGTTGGTGCGGCCTCCCTGACCACAGATCTTCTGGTTGCGGCGCCCAAAATAAAGCTATTAATTAGCAGTCGCATCGTTTTGCGCACGCGTGGCGAGCATGAGTTTCCCGTAATGCCGCTTGAAATTCCGAATCCATCCAGATTGCCGGCCCTGGAACAGCTCCAAAAAAATGAATCCATGCAGTTATTCATACAACGCGCCCAGGCCGCCAATCCAAAATTTGCTTTGACGAAAGAGAATGCCTCTGCCGTCGCCGCAATCTGCCAGGGCCTGGAAGGGCTGCCTCTGGCAATTGAGCTGGCAGCTGCGCGCATCAAAATCCTGCCTCCGCAAGCCATGCTGGCGAAGTTGAGTAACCGCTTGTCTTTCCTCACCGGCGGGGGACGAGATCTGCCGGCGCGTCAACAAACCCTGCGGAACACGCTGGATTGGAGCCACAGCCTGCTGAGCAGCCAGGAAAAAATCCTCTTTGCAAGGTTGGGGATATTTGCCGGCGGATTTAGCCTTGAGGCGGCGGAATCCGTCTGTAATCTGGATGGGACATTGGATGTTCTCGGTGGAGTGGAAATTCTTTTAAATAACAGCTTGCTTCGCCAGGAGGAGGATGCCAACGGCCTGAACCGTTTCAGAATGTTGGGAACGGTCCGCGAGTATGCCCTTGAAGGACTGCAGAAACAAGCCGAACTGGCAACCATAACACGAGTGCATGCGCTCTATTACGTTACCAAAATAGCCGCTGAAGTGGGATTCAAACTTTTCTCTTCCGAATCTGTAATCTGGCTGGATTGGCTTGAAGCCGAACATGATAACATTCGGGCAGCCTTGACGTGGGCTCAGAATAGCACAGAGGCTGACGATTTAAAGACATTGTTTGTATTCTTCCTGAGTTGGTTTTGGTACCGGCGCGGCTACCTCCGTGAAGGCCGTGTTTGGACCGAAAGGTTTATTGCAACCAAATGGGCCTCGCCAGGAACGCCCGGACGGGCAGGCGCCCTACTGAGTAGCGCCATGTTGGCGCTCTGGCAGGGCAACGCGAAAACTGCCATCGTCGAGGCTGAAGAATGTCTGGCACTTTTCCAGCGGCAGGAGGATGAGCGCTATCTGCCTGCAGCACTGCTTAATTTGGGAGTTATCAATATTAACATGGGCCACGACGCAGCCGCACATCCCCTGCTTGAAGAAGCCAGTTCCTTATTTCAAGATTCAGGCCAAAGACTTTTCAATGCGATTTCTCTCGTGCACCTTGGAAACGTGGCGCTTGGGTTGGGCAATCCGACGGAAGCGCGCCAGTGGCTGGAAAAGGCGTACCCTGTTACCATGGAAGTTGGTGATCCATGGGCCATCTCGTTTGCTTTGAATAACCTCGGAGAAGTGGCCCGCGTCCAGGGGGATTACGATAAGGCCCGCCAGTACTACGAAGAAAGCGAGTCGCTCTTGCGCGTCACAGGCGATCAGGGGGACTTGGCGCGCCTGGTTCACAACCTCGCTTGCGTGGCCCAACACGACCGGAATTTTGAGAAAGCCAGATCGCTTTTCAGGGAAAGCCTGGCAATGTTCAGGAAATTCGGCAACAAACGCGGCATAGCAGAGTGCCTGATGGGACTGGCCGGGATTAAAGTGGAAGAGGCACAACTGCAGCAAGCCGCCCGCCTGTTCAGCGCGGCCGAGGCTATTTTGGCCGAAAGCGGTACGGCCTGGTGGCCTGCAGACCGGGCTGAAGTTGAACACAATCGAGCGGCTATCTTGTTTGGGTTGGGCGAGGTTGTCTTTCACGCCGAATATGCGATCGGACAAAAAATGCCCCTGACCCAGGCCTTTGCATATGCACTGAAGGAAAGCTGATCATTCCTTTTAGCTGATCAGATTATCTCCGGCATCCGGCGGATGCGCGGGTCGGTGAAAAAATCGCTCTCATCGTGACTGGGGCTGGAGAATTCGGAGACGACCGCCCCCAGGTCACCCGCCTGGAACCAGTGCAGGGTATCGGGCGGGATGGTGTATTGCTCCCCGGGATGCAGGCCGATCTCATGAAAGACGGTATAAAACGCTTCGCTCCCTGCCGGCGGGCGGCCCTGCATTACAGAGCTGGGCTTTCCGGCCACATACAACCAGACTTGACCCCAGCGGCAGCGGAAGGTTTCCATCTTGCCAGTGCTGCCCGCAGTAGTCGGGTGGCGATGCTCAGGGCAGGTCTGGCGGGGGAAAAGGATTAATTCCTTGGCACAGTACCGCTCGGTATTGATATACACCACCAGCTCCAGGCCGGTCTTTTCCAGTTCACCCAGGCCGAATTCGGCCACTTCGATATTCTGGCGTTCCTCGGGCGTGATGGTGATCCCGGCCTGCGCCAGCATCTGTGCGGCGCGTTCCTGCGCCAATTGAACCTGACTGCGTGTGATCATCGTTCCAACTCCTTTCCCGGCTTCGGAAGGTTCTAAATTGAGATAGGCTACCCTGTACATTTTATCATCAACCGGATGCGACCCGCCCAACCTCACTTATGCAATTTGCTCGATTCCTTCTGAGGCTGACGGAGAGGTCCGGGAGAATCCAACAGCTTTACGTGGCGGCGTCGAAGACACCGACCTCCAACGCGCCAGCGAGGCAGGCCCCGCGCTTGTGGAATTAAGACAACCTTGGGAGTTCAGGGTTGGCATTATGGTCTGGATTGAAAACCACCCGGTTATTTATTGAGAGTCATTTTTTGGAAATAGGCATCCAGTTGGTCATAAACCGCCTGATCCAGCTTGGGTGCATCAATGGCGATCTGTTTCTTGAGCTTTTCCGCCGGCAGGACCAGGATGGGGGCTTTTTCAATATCCAGCTCGGCTGCCGGGTGAGCAAAGACCACCACGGGTTTGATCGGGACTGTCCCTTCCACTACTTGTCTTAGCCGCTCCCGCAGAGTCTGCTCGGTTCGCAAAGCACTCTTGATTGGGTCGCCGACGTGCTCTTCCACAATCGAACGGAGTGCCCGGCCGATCGTCATCGCCTCCCGCCAGCGTCCCTCTTTGTAGGAAAAACTACCCGCCAGACTGATGGTTTCCAGAATAACCACCCCATTGGGTGTCAGAAGCAAATGGTCGGGAGGAAACGCTGGGTAGTGGTATAGGTGATACGAGTCCGCCAATCCTTTGAGCGCCTTGTCCAGGCGCTCCTCCGGGCGTGGTTTCCGGACCCAGCGGTTGGCATAGAAAATTCCCACCATGGCGGTACCCAATCCCGCCACCATCAATACGAAGGAGAAATTGGCAGCTTTTGGAAGGAACAGAGGCAGCAGCACGCTTGCCAGCAGGAGCACCAACCCACCGATGCTGGCCAGGTTCGACAGCTCGGCGCGTGTGCCAACCTTTTTCCGGTCAATATATGTTTTCATTGGACCTGGTACAACCTCCGGTGGATTGGGACTAGGACATTATAAAGTTCGCGGTATTCACGGTACAGGGCTCCATAGCGCTTCTCCCGGCTTGCATCCGGGTGGATGACCCGCTCGATCTTGACCAGGTCATCGATCTCATCCACGCTGGAATAAATTCCCAGCCCCACCGCCACGGTCAGGGCTGCTCCGGCGGCGCCAGCTTCCAGGTGATTCTTTACCTTGTTCAGTGGTTTCCCGGTAATATCACTGATGGTTTGCATCCAGACTGCGCTGTTGCAGCCACCGCCAATGCCATTGAATCCGTCGATCAGAAAGCCGACTTTTTCCATCGATTCGCAGATCCAGCGCAGGTGATAGGCCACGCCTTCCATGACCGCCCGCACCATGTGGCTCTTGGTGTGGGCCATATTCAATCCAATGAAACCGCCGCGCGCATAATGGTCCAGCACAGGGGCGCGTTCCCCCGAAAGCCAGGGCAAAAAGATCAGCTTGTCCGATCCGGCGGGGATCGCTTCCGCCATGGCACTGAGCAACTCATAGCTCGATTTGCCTGATTCAACCGCCAGGCGTTTCTCCTCCTGGCAGATGGCATCCCGGAGCCACATTAGCGCCCCGCCGCCGGTTTCCATCTCTCCGGCAATGATGTACTTGTTCGGGTCGATATGGTTAAGACCCCAGAAAGGCTTAACCGGATCATTCCGGAAGGTGGAAGTGGATACGCCCACCCAGGTGGCCGTCCCGATGCACAGATGCACCTTTCCCTCCCGGTTGGCGCCCGCCC
>Ga0182021_10007077_pt1 | contig 13289 bp, 5 predicted proteins | sample 612E3MmetaG_FD_120493 | JGI IMG/M metagenome (GOLD analysis project Ga0182021, IMG submission 120493) | Permafrost microbial communities from Stordalen Mire, Sweden - 612E3M metaG (Illumina Assembly) | ecosystem: Environmental > Terrestrial > Soil > Wetlands > Permafrost | place: Sweden...
GCCGAGACGGTGAAGCACGTCATCTATCCCGTTTCCGACACGCAAAAGACCGACCTGCTGCTCGAACTGCTGGAGCGGGTGAATTACAACTCCGTGCTGGTGTTCTGCCGCACCAAGCACGGGGCCGACCGCGCGGCCTCCTTGCTCAAGCGCGCGAACCACGCCGTGGCCGTCCTGCATTCCAACCGCACGCAAAAGGAACGCGAGCAGGCGCTGGACGGTTTCCGCAACGGCAAATACGAGGTGCTCGTCGCCACGGACATCGCCGCGCGCGGACTCGACATCGCCGACGTCAGCCACGTCATCAACTATGACGTGCCGCAGCATCCCGAAGATTACATCCACCGCATCGGCCGCACCGGCCGCGCGGAGAATACTGGCGATGCCTACACCATCATGGTGGCCGAGGATGCGCCGCACGTTTTTGCCATCGAACGTTTCATCAGCCAGAAAATCCCGCGCGTGAAGCTGGAGAATTTTGATTACCGCTACACCGCGTTGTTTGAAGAGGCCAAGCCCGGCGCGGCGGCGGCGGGATTCCCCGGCAAAGTGCGCGGCGGCCGCGTCCACGGCGGCTACCACTTCGCGCCCGGCGGACGGAGAAGGTGAGCGGAGCGCGCCCGTCCCCGGGCGCAGCAACGGGCTTACACCACTGGTTCCGGGAAAAGTTTAAGCGACTGGGCGTTTGAACATTGCTGCGCCCAGGGCGGGCGCGCTCCGGCGCTGGGAGAAGTAAATTGCTATCGGAAATTTGAGATTTTAAAAACTCCGTTGATTCAATCTGCTTCGCTGCTTGGGACCGGAAAAGTTTGGACTGGTTTCCCGTCGCCGGTTTCCAGCCCGGTTTTTTGCAGCTCAATTCCGTGGCGACGCGGCCTTGCGGCGTGCGCGTCGCGGTGGCCGGATTCGCCTGTTTGGATTCAGAGCAGGGGCAGGGGCACGCCGTCGTGGATGGCGTTCTGGTAAATTTCCGCCGCGCGTTTTTCGTCGCCGAGCAGCTTTTGCGTCCAGTATTGATCGAGCACCTGGGAGGAACTCCAAGGGCTGAACTGAAATTGCAGTTTGTCCACGAGGCGGATGGTTTCACTTTCCTTGATCCGCTGGCCGACCACGGTGGCGGTGGCGGGGGCGGTAGTTCGGAGCATGGCCCATTCGTTGACGCTGGCCCACGAGGGGAAGCTCGCCACCAACTCTTTTTCCAGGGCGATGGCCTGGGTCACATTTTCATTTTTCCGGGCGAGGTCGGCCAGCGGGCCGCCCTGTTCCAGGAGATAGCAGATCAAATACTCGGGCGCGACGGCGCGGCGGGTTTGTTTGACCAGCGCGGCGTAGTCCGGGTTTTGCTGCGCCAGTTCTTCATTGGCCCGGAAGAAATAAGCCGATTGCAAGGTTGAGCGGCTGGCGGAACTATGGTGTTTCTGGTAGGCGGCCAGGGCGGTCTGAAGCAATTCCCGGCCGTCCACCGTTCCGCCGTAAAGCCAGGCGTTTTGCTGCATTTCATTCAAGGCAACCGTGACGTATTCCAGCGTCAGGGCATCCCCGCTGATGGCGGGTGTCTGGGCCAGAACCTTGAGCGACTGGATTCGTTGCTGGAATTTTTCCAGATATTTCTGGTCCTTGGCGCCGCTATAGGCGTCGAGGGCTTCCCGCCGGGCTTCGGCCAGATCGGGGGCGGCGATTTGAAAACGCTGCTGCAGTTTTTGCAGCTCATTCAGGTCGCGGAAGCTGCCGTAAATGGCCAGCGCGGTTGCATACAAATCGGGTTCTTTTGGGGCGAGCAACAGGGCCTTGTCGAGGTAGCCCAGCCCTTTTTTCATGGCTTCGCTTTCGCGGAGCTGTTGATAAACCTGTATCCGCCCCGGTTCGTCCTGATACAGAACCGACAGCATGTGCAGGCCCGGCTGTTCGCCCAGGGCGGCGGCGTTGATGGCGTCGTGGTTCACGTCCAGCACCGCCCGGGCGATAAGAAAATAGGTGGTGTTGTGCAGCAGGATGCTGTCGCCGGGATTCATGGCCATGGCCTCTTCGAGCAGGGCCATGCCGTGTTTCTGGTCTGCGACCTGGCCGGTCGCCTCGTAGAGTTTGAAACAGGCCAGCGCCCAGTTGTTCAGCGAGGCGGACGTTTTAGGCAGGGTCGCGTAACCATTGACCGCCTTGCCGAGAAAATCGGCGGCGAGGGATTTGTTGCCCTGATGCAGGGCCTTTGAGCCGCGGGCCTCGTTCAATTCAATTTGAATCCAACTGGCCGCCGGATCCGCCTTTTGCAACCATGCAATCCGGTCATCCTCGTCCTTGCCCAGCAGGGAGCGCAGCGTGGCGGCGGGATATTTTTCCTGGTTTGATTTTGCCGCCTGATAGGCTTCTTCAACGAGGGTGCGGGCGTCCGCCGATTCGCCCACGGAGCGCAGCGTTTCGCTGATGGACATCAGGATGGAATAGTTCCGCTGGCGGCTGGCCAGCAGTTGATCGAACAATTCGCGGCCCGCCTTCGACTTGCCCAGCCAGTAATAAACCTGGCCGAGGAACAGCCGGTATTCATCCGTCTCGCCGGCAAAACTGCGGATGGCCAGAAAAGTCTTTTCCGCCGCCTCCAGTTCCGTCTTCCGCGCGGCGGCGTCCTTTAATTCCTGCGCCCGGTTCAACTGCACAATGCCGAGGTCGAGCGTCACGGGCACAATCCGGTTGGCCTCCTTCAAATTCACCAGCGCGCGCTGGAAGGCGGGATCAGCCTTCATCCGCGTCTCGATGTAACTGTCCACCATCTCGTCCTGCTGCTCCTTGGACGCGGCCTTGTAGCGGTGGTAAAAATCCTCTCCGGCCCGGCCGGCCTTCAAATCGGCAATGGCTTGGCGTTGGATGGCGGTGACCGTGCTGGAGTAGGACACCTCGACGCCGTGCAACTGTTCCAGCCGGGTCTGCACATACGGAAACAACAGGCCGTAGGCGTCCGCATAATTTTGCTCCTGCAACAATTTCTGGCCGAGAATCCGTGCGCCTTCGGTGGCGCCAAGGCGGCCCTTGTATGGCAGCAGCAGTGTCCAGCTCGCTTCCAGTTGTTTGGCGTTTTCGTAGGTGACCGCCAGTTCGACGACATGATTCGTGTCGTCCGGATTCGCTGTCACGATTTGTTTGAGCAAATCAATTTGCAGCGGCGGCACGGACGGGTTTTTCGGATCGAGCGCGGCGGCCGCCTTGAGAATGTCCAGCGCGGCGGCGGGGCTGGCCGCCCGGAATTTTTCCACCAGGGCAAGGCCGCGATTGAACGCATCCGGCACCAGCGGCGCCGGCTGGTTCACGTTCGCCGGCAAACCGGCCAGCAGGCGGAATGCGGCGGTGACTGTTTGTGATTTGTCGGATTGCAGGCAAGATTCGACGGCGCCCTGGAGTCCGGTGCGCGCGTCCGCGACGGACGGGCCGTTGAGCTGCTGGCGGTAAATGCCCGCCGCCTTGACCGGTTCGCCGGCCTGGAAAAGCGCGGCGGCGCGCTTGATTTCCTGCTGCGCGCGATATTCCGGCGACGACGTGTGGACGTTCCAAGCGATGGCCAGCGCCAGAAAGGACAGCACGCATCCCATCGCCATGTTCCACGAACGAGCGAAGCCGGAGAGCGGTTCCTTGCCGAGAAAAGACCACCGGCGCAGGCCGGCGTCGGCCACGCGATACGCACCCAGCGCGAAGATGGGGATGAACAGCGCGCAAAAGCAGTGCGTTTTGACATAGGTTTGCGTTTCCGGGTCGAAATCCCGTTTGCCATAGACGCTCACGCCGAAGCCGTTCATCGTCACCAGCGACGGCAGTCTTTTGAGCGGCTGCAAGTGGGGGAATTTGATCCGCAGTTGGTCGGGGATGCCCAGTTGATTTCCGTTCATAATAAATACTCCTTGTGAATACTGGTTTTACAGATTGCCCTTCACACATCGGGATGAAATCACAGCCCTGATTTTTTTCAACTCAATTTTCAGGCGTTGTCAGTGCCCGGAGCGGGGCATGGCAATCAAAGCTCGTCACGTCGGCGGCGACGTTTTGAATAATCTTATCCGCGGCTAAAGCAACCGTGACTGGTTTCCCGTCGCCGGTTTCAAGCCCAGTTTCTGGTAGCTCAACTCCGTCGCGACGCGGCCTTGCGAGGTGCGGTTCAGGTAGCCTTCCATGATGAGATACGGCTCATAGACTTCCTCAATCGTGTCCGGTTCTTCGCCCACGGCGACGGCGAGCGAATTCACGCCCACCGGCCCGCCGCCGAATTTCACGATGACGGCTTCGAGGATGCGCTTGTCCATTTCGTCGAGGCCGTTCTCGTCAATCTCCAGCATCGCCAGCGCCTTGTCGGCCACGGTGGCGGTGATGCGGCCGTCGTGTCGGACCTGTGCGTAGTCGCGCACGCGGCGCAAAAGATTGTTGGCGATGCGGGGCGTGCCGCGGCTGCGCCGGGCGATTTCATGTGCGCCCGCCGGGTCCACCTCCACGTTGAGCAGGTTCGCCGAGCGCAGGACGATTTTGTCCAAATCCGCCGCGCAGTAATAATCCAGCCGCTCGCGCATCCCGAAGCGCGTGAGCAACGGCGCGGTGAGCAGGCCGCTGCGCGTGGTCGCGCCGATGAGCGTGAAGCGCGGGAGGTTCAGGCGGACGCTGCGGGCGTTCGGCCCCTGGTCAATGATGATGTCCAGTTTGAAATCCTCCATCGCCGGATAAAGGTATTCCTCGATGGTTTTTTGCAGGCGATGGATTTCGTCAATGAACAGCACGTCGCCTTCTTCGAGGTTGGTGAGCAGGCCGGCGAGGTCGCTGGCCTTCTCGATGGTCGGGCCGCTGGTGGCCTTGACGTTTGCGCCCATCGCCTTGGCCAGGATGTTGGCGATGGTGGTTTTGCCGAGGCCGGGCGGGCCGGAGAGCAGGATGTGGTCGAGCGATTCGCCGCGCTGCCGGGCGGCGGCGACGGAAATTTCCAAGCGCTCCTTCACCTTGGGCTGGCCGGTGAAATCGGAAAAGAGCGAGGGACGCAGCGTCATTTCGAGCGCGGCGTCGGGCTTGTTCAAGTTGGCAACCGGATGTTCGGACATCGCGGGAAAGATTGCGGCAGGCCGCGCGCAGCGGCAAGTGCGATTGTGGCGGACGAACGAATAAGCGCTGGATTTCGACGACCGCCCGGCCAGCATGCGGCAACGATTGAAGAAGGATGGTTTAACCATGTGTTGATTATATTTTGGTTTGTTAAACATTGGTGTTTTGGGTATTGATGGTTTTATGTTCCTTCCCCGCCTTATTCGATTGGCATTGGCCGCTTCGTTGATTCCCTGCCTGACAGTGAAAGCGCAGGTGCGCATCACCGAGTTCATGGCCAGCAACACCAGCACGCTGGCCGACGAGGACGGAGATTTCTCCGACTGGATCGAACTGCAAAACACCTCGACGAACAGCGTCAGTCTCTCCAACTGGTCGTTGACGGACAGTGCGGGCAATCCCGGCAAGTGGCGGTTTCCGGCCACGAACCTCCCGCCGAAAAGTTTCATGATTGTTTTCGCCTCCGGCAAGAACCGCGCGACGAATGGCGCGGAGCTGCATACGAATTTCAAGCTCGGCGCGGATGGCGAGTATCTTGGGTTGTTCGATCCGGACGGCACGGCGGCCACGGAAATCGCGCCGAAATTTCCGCAGCAATACCCGGATGTTTCCTACGGCCTCGGCATGCAACTGAACACGACCGCGCTCGTCGCCACGAACGCGGCGATGCGTTTCATCATCCCGACGAATTCAGCGGCGGACGCCACCTGGACGGCGACGAATTTCAATGATTCCGCCTGGTCGTCCGGCGTCAACGGCATCGGCTACGAGACTGGCATGGTTGACCCGCAGGAAGAATCGTTCAGCGCCAAGCTGCTCGCCACCGGGCCGATCGCGTATTGGCGGCTCAACGAAACCAACAGCACCACCGCCGCCAACTCCGGCAGCGACGGTGTGGAAGACGTGGCCGGTTACATCGGCGGCATCACGCTCGGCCAGCCCGGTCCGCAGCCGCCGGCGTATCCCATGTTTGAAACGAACAACTACGCGCCGCTGTTCGACGGCTCAAGCGCCTACGTCAACGGCCCCTATCAGTTCGTGAACAACCTGCCGGCGTTCACCATCGGCGGCTGGATTTGTCCGACGGCTGCGCAGGGCTACCGCACCGGTTTGTTCGGCCAGAACGACACGATGGAATTCGGTTTCAGCTACGGCTCGACGATTCAAATCTGGACGCCGGTGGGCAATGTGGCCGCCAATTATCCGTATGCCAACAACACCTGGCATTACGTCATGGCCGTCGGCGGCAATGGCAAGCTGTCGCTGTATTTCGACGGCGTGCTCCAAAGCAGCACGACGGTTTACGCGGCGAACTTTGGCGAATCGGATTACCACTTCAACATCGGCGGCGGCGGAGTCTGGGATGCCAGTGGGAATTTTTTCAACGGAAAAATTGACGAGGTCGCCGTGTGGTTCCGCGCGCTGGCGACGAACGAAATCACCGCGCTGCTGGCCACCAACGCCGAACAGGTCAGCTACACAAATTACATTGCCACGGATGTGCGTTCGCAGATGTATGGCTCGAACGCCACGGCTTACGTCCGCATCCCGTTCACGCTCGATGCGTCGAACTCTTTTGACAGCCTGCGACTGCTGATGCGCTTTGACGACGGCTTCGCGGCGTTCTTGAACGGGCATCTCATCGCCAGTTCCAATGCGCCGGCGTCGCTGGCGTGGAGTTCCGCCGCCACCGCGCGGCATCTGGATCCGCAGGCGGTGCAGTGGACGGCCTTCGACGTCAGCGCGGCGCGGCAGTGGCTGCAAGCCGGCAGCAATGTGCTGGCGATCCAGGCGCTGAACATCGCCGCGACCAACACCGATTTTCTGATGCAGGCGCAGCTTGTCGGACAAAGTATTTCGGACACCGCCGCTGGCTGGCGCTTCTTCACCGGACCAACGCCGGGCGCGCCGAATGGCACGAGCACGAATGACTTCGGCCCAGTCATGTCCGGCGCAGCCCATTCGCCGAGCGTGCCGTCCGCGGGCGCAGCCGTCACGGTGACGGCGCAGGCGGTGCCGGGCTTTTATTCGATTTCCAATGTCACGTTGCATTACCGCGTGATGTTCAATGCGGAAACCAACGTGACGATGAGCCTCGCCAGCACCAACGGCATCTGGACGGCGACGATTCCCGGCGGTGCGGCCACGGCGGGACAACTGCTGCGGTATTACGTCACCGCCACGGACGTTTCCAACAACATCTCGCGCTGGCCGATTTTCCCGGACGCGCTGGAGTCGCAGCAGTATTACGGCACGGTCGTCGCCGATCCGTCGGTGCAGTCGCAACTGCCGGTGGCGTGCCTGTTCGTTCAGGATACCACCAGCGCCGACAACCAGACCGGCACGCAGGCGTCGCTGTTTTACGGCAATGAGCTTTACGACAACATCAACATCTACGTCCACGGCCAGTCGTCCGCCGGCTGGGTGAAGAAAAGCCACAACATCGGTTTTCCGAAGGATCATCAATTTCTCTACCAGACCGGCGGCACGCGCGAGAAAAAGGTCATTTTCATTAGCAATTACGGCGACAAGGCGCGCATGCACACGACGCTGACTTACGCCGCCTGCGATTTGTCCGGCGGCATGAGCCTGTTCTCGTTCCCGATCCGCATCCAGCTCAACAACGCGTTTTTCGGAATCGAGGACATGGTGGAACACGGCGACGATTTGTGGCTCGACCGCATCGGCCGCGACGGCAACGGCGCGCTTTACAAAATGTATAACGCCATGGACAACGCCGGCGGCAACGAAAAGAAAACCCGCGACTGGGAGGACACGTCCGACCTGACCGCGCTCATCGCGAACCTCGATGAATCCCTTCCGCTGGCGACCCGCGTCACTTACGCGTGGGACAATTTGGATTTGCCGCAAACGGCGAGTTACTTCGCCGACATGGCGCTGGTCAGCAGCCAGGACGTGGCCAAGAAAAATTATTATCTCTACCGCGACAGCGACGGCACCAGTGAATGGGCCATCACGCCGTGGGACGTGGACTTGACGTGGGGCCGCAACTGGATTGACGCCAGCGGCTATTTCACCGACACGCTTTACACGAACAACGTGCTCAACTTTTACAATCCGGCGCAGCAGGCCAACACGCCGACCAACCGGCTGTTCAGCCTGTTCTTTGCCCAACCCGAATTTCGGCAGATGTATTTGCGCCGGCTGCGCACGCTGATGGACACGATTCTCATGCCCGCCGGCACGCCGACCAACCAGCTGGTCATCGAGCCGCTCGTGCGCCAGTTGGAAAGCGCGATGAACCCGACGAATATCTCGCCGAACGACGCCACGCTGGATTACTCGACGTGGGGACCGACTTGGGGCGACACCAGCCTGAGCGTTTTCCCGAATGATGCCGAGCGATTGATCTCCATTTACCTGCCGGGCCGGCGCAGTTTTCTTTACAGCACCAACGCCACGCTCAACGGCGATTTCATTCCCGCCGCGCAGCCGACCAACGCCGTCGTGTTGATCAATTCCTGGGATTACAATCCGGTCAGCGGCAATCTGGCCGAGCAATACGTCGAACTGAAAAATACTAACAACTACGCCGTGGACGTTTCCGACTGGCGGCTCATCGGCACGATTGAATTCACCCTGCGCCCCGGCACGGTCATTCCCGCCGGCAAATCGCTTTACCTCGCGGCCAACGTCAACGCCTTTCGCGCCCGCGCCGCCAGCCCGCACGCGGGACAGAACATTTTTGTGCAGGGACCGTTCGGCGGATTTTTGAGCACGCAGGGAAATTCGCCTTTGATTTTGGAAAATGCCACGGGCGCACTGGTCAGCAAGAACAGCTACGCGGGCAATACGGCGTCAGCACCGTTTACCGCCGGCAACCTCGCCGTGCTGCGCATCGGCGATGGCACGGAATCCCTGGCCAGTTCGGGCAACTCGCTTTTCATTGACCAGTTCACCACCAACGGCACGCTCGCGGGCAGCATCGCCATTCCCGACAACGCCACGAACGCGCTCATCGTCAGCGGCAGCGCGTCGTCCGAAGGCGCGCTGACGCGCTCGGCGGACGGACGATTGCTGGTCATTGGCGGCTACAACATCGCGCTGACGAACAGTTCTTCGTCGCTCGCTAATTCCAGTTCGACCAATGTCCCGCGCGCGCTCGGCGTGGTGGATGCGCTGGGCAATTTCGCGCTCGCCGGCGTGACGACGAATCAATACAGCGCGAACAATATGCGTTCCGGCACGAGCGACGGACACGGCAACTACTGGGGCGCGGGCGCGGCGAGCGGAACATTTTATTTTGGCAGCGGCCCAACCAACACGGTTCAAACGAACATCGTGAACTCCATCGCCATCCAGATTCTCGGCGGCAACCTTTATTTCAGCACCGCCAAAACCACGCCCGGCATTTGGAAAATTCCCGGCACGCCGGCGGTTCCCGTCACCAACGCCGCCGTGTTTTTAAGCGCCGGCTCCAAGGCCAGCCCGTATGCGTTCGCATTGAACGCCAGCGCCACCACCGCCTATCTCGCGGACGACACGCTCAAGGGCGTTGGCGGAGTGCAACGCTGGGATTTCAGCGGCGACGCGTGGGCGATGACGTATGCGTTCACCAGTCTGACCAACATTGGCGCACGCGGCGTGGCGGTGGATTTCAGCGGGACGCATCCGGTCATTTATGCAACCACGGCCGAAAACAGCACCAACCGGCTGGTGGCCATCACCGACACCGGCGCAAATTCAGCCGCCACCACGCTCGCCACCGCCGGCGTGAACCAGATTTTCCGCGGCGTGACCTTTGCGCCAAACGCCGGACTCGCGCCGCAATTTTTCAAGACGGCCGGCAGCACCAACGGATTTGCCATCACCTGGACCGCCTTGTTGAACCGCAATTATACCGTGCAATACAACGGCGATTTAAGCTCGGCCAACTGGCAGACGCTGACGAATCTTACGACGGCCGCGTCGGAGACGACCGTGTTTGACCCGGCGGGCTTGGCCGGCACCAACCGGTTTTATCGCGTCAAATTGAATCCGTAATTTTGGCGGCAAACAATCTTGCCTGTCGCAGCGCCGGCTCCAGCGCGATTGTGGCGGCGGGCCGCAAAAAACGCTGGATTCCGGACAGGATCTGAAATTGAAAAACGGTGGGGCGAGCGTCCTCGCGAGCCGGGCATCGTCTTGCCCAAGCGTCCCGCGAGGACGCTCGCCCCACCAAATTCAGCCACTGCCAGATTCTGCCGCAAAATTTGACTGGCGGAGCACATCCGCCTGCGGCAGTTTCGCTTCATGTCAAAATTAAAGTTGCTGCTGGGCTTTGTCATGTTGGCCGCCACCAGTGCTTTTGCCGGCGACGCGGACATCCAACTGCCATCCTTGGAGCAGGTGAAATTTTTCCACGGCAGCGTCACCGGCCTCACGATTCTGTTTTTCGGCCTGTTCGTCTGCGCCGTCGGCGCGGCGTTCGGCATCCGGGAATACCTTCACACTCGCGCGCTGCCGGTGCATCGCTCGATGAGCGATGTTTCCCAGATCATCTGGGAAACGTGCAAAACGTATCTGTTCCAGCAGGGAAAATTTCTCGCGTCGCTCTGGGTGCTCATTGCGGTGTGCCTGATTTATTATTTCATCGGCCTCCAGCACAAGCCGTTCAGCCAGGTGCTGGTGATTCTCGCGTGCTCCGTCTTCGGCATCCTCGGCAGCTACGGCGTCGCGTGGTTCGGCATCCGCATCAACACCATCGCCAACTCCCGCGCGTCGTTCGCGTCGTTGCGCGGCAGCCCGCTGAAAACGCTGTTTATTCCGCTGCAAGCCGGCATGAGCATCGGACTGCTGCTCATCTGCGTGGAACTGGCGTGCATGATCGCCATCCTTGCCTTCATTCCGACTGAACTGGCCGGGCCGTGCTTCATCGGCTTTGCCATCGGCGAATCGCTCGGTGCGAGCGCGCTGCGCATCGGCGGCGGCATCTTCACGAAAATCGCCGACATCGGCAGCGACCTGATGAAAATCGTCTTCAACCTGCCGGAAGACGACCCGAAAAATCCCGGCGTCATCGCCGATTGCACCGGCGACAACGCCGGCGACTCCGTCGGACCGACGGCGGACGGTTTTGAAACCTACGGCGTCACCGGCGTGGCGCTCATCGCGTTCCTCGCGCTCGCGCTCGCGCTTTCACCAGCGCTGTGCGCGAAGCTCATCATCTGGATGTTCGCCATCCAGTCGCTGATGGTGCTGGCGTCGCTCGGCTCGTATTATTTCAATCTCGCCGTGGCGAAATACCGTTACAGCGGCAACCAGGATTTCAACTGAGAAGCCCCGCTCACCGACCTTGTCTGGATTACCAGCATCGTCTCGATCCTCATTTGCTTCGGCGCGAGCTGGCTGCTGCTTGGCGATTTTACCATTGGCGGACTTGGCGAAATACATTTGCCAAATCTGTGGTGGGTGCTTTCCAGCATCATCGCCTGCGGCACGCTGGCCGGTGCGCTCATCATGGAATTCACGAAAATTTTCGTCAGCACCAAGTCCAAGCATGTCCAGGAAATCACCGACGCCTCCGACCAGGGCGGCGCGTCGCTCAACGTCCTGTCCGGTCTTGTCGCCGGCAACTTCTCCGCGTTCTGGATGGGCCTCGTCATCCTCGGTCTGATGTTCGTTTCGTATTTGTTCTCGCTGAACCACGATTTCATGGCGCTCATCCCGGCGAAGTTCGTTTTCGGCGCGCCCATTTTCGCATTCGGCCTTGTGGCATTCGGCTTCCTCGCGATGGCGCCGGTGACGATCGCCGTGGACAGCTTCGGTCCGGTGACGGACAACGCGCAATCCGTTTACGAGTTGAGCCGCATCGAAAAGCTGCCAGACATCAGCGCGGAAATCGAACGCGACTTTGGCTTCAAGCCCGATTTCCACACCGCGAAAACCGAACTGGAAAAAGGCGACGGCGCGGGCAACACCTTCAAGGCCACGGCGAAGCCCGTGCTCATCGGCACTGCCGTGGTCGGCTCCACCACGATGATTTTCGGCATCATCATGCTGCTCGAACACGTCTTCGGCGACGCCGTCAGCCGGTTGAGCCTGGTCATGCCGCAGATTGTTTTCGGCCTGCTGATGGGCGGCGCGGTGATCTACTGGTTCACCGGTGCGACCATTCAGGCCGTCGTCGCCGGCGCTTACAGCGCGGTCGTCTTCATCAAGAAAAACATCCAGCTCGACAAAGACAGCGCCTCCATCGAGGACAGCAAGCGCGTCGTCGAGATCTGCACCCGCTACGCGCAGAAAGGCATGATCAACATCTTCATCGTCATCTTCTGTTTCGCGCTCGGCCTGCCGTTTTTGAATCCGTATTTCTTCATCGGCTATCTTATTGCCATCGCATTCTTCGGCTTGTTCCAGGCCATCTTCATGGCGAACGCCGGCGGCGCGTGGGACAACGCCAAGAAAATCGTCGAGGTGGATTTGAAGATGAAAAACACGCCGCTTCACGCCGCCACCGTGGTCGGCGACACCGTGGGCGATCCTTTCAAGGACACCAGTTCCGTCGCGATGAATCCCATCATCAAGTTCACGACGCTGTTCGGTCTGCTCGCGGTGGAGATCGCCGTGGAACTGAAACAGAAGAAACCGGATTCCTGCCTTTCCTACATCATCGGCGCGGTGTGTTTTCTCATCGCGCTGGTGTTCGCCTACCGCTCATTCTACTGCATGAGAATCCCGGTCGAGCCGGCCGGAAAAAGCTGACCGCAGATTGTTCTCGATAAATCCCGCCGGGCGTCTCACAGTGTTCCCATGTCTGTGATCCGGCGCACCATCCAAGTCGCCTGGCAACTGCGCGTCTTTTTCACCGAAAACGTCTTCGCGTCGGACAACCCCACCCTGCGCGACGTCCTCGCCAACGCCGCGCCGTGCAAGGTGCTCGTCGTGCTGGAAGACTCGCTCGCCCAGAAGCTGCCCGAACTCGAGCACCAGATTGAAAGCTATTTTTCCGTCCACGCGAAACAGCTCCGGCTCGTGCGCCCGCCGCTCTTCGTCTCTGGCGGCGAACCCGCGAAGAATTCCATCACCCTCGTCACCGACCTCCACTCGCAACTGCACCGGCACCACATTGACCGGCACTCGTATCTCATCGTCGTCGGCGGCGGCGCGCTGCTGGACGTGGCCGGCTTCGTGGCCGCCACCGCGCATCGCGGCGTGCGCCTCGTGCGCATCCCCACGACGACCCTGAGCCAGGCCGATTCCGGCGTCGGCGTGAAAAACAGCCTCAA